>Ga0208618_1000189_pt1 | contig 28566 bp, 31 predicted proteins | sample CryBogCBE18Jul08_FD_184585 | JGI IMG/M metagenome (GOLD analysis project Ga0208618, IMG submission 184585) | Freshwater microbial communities from Crystal Bog, Wisconsin, USA - CBE18Jul08 (SPAdes) | ecosystem: Environmental > Aquatic > Freshwater > Lake | place: Crystal Bog, Wisconsin, USA...
GTGTGAGCTGCGCCGATCATCTTATTGAGAATCTCAACTTTAGACTTAGGATCATCTTTTGTAGGATGTGAATTTGGCTTTAACGAGTCCATTGCTAGACTGCCTTCATCGAGGTCATTGATCTCTTCGTTAATATTAGACATTTAAGGTCTCCTTCTAGGAATCTGAATTATTTATTAGAATTTATCTTTTGAAAGCTAGAGAGTTGAGATAATTCTCAAAGATTGACATCTTGCTCTCGTCGAGCTGAGAAGAGCTCATCTTGTGGATAGCCTTCTTCATATTATCAAGTCTCTCTTCATGCCATGTATCTTTAACGGGATCGTAGATCCACTCAACATTCTCCATAACACCTTTAACAAAAGCGTCTGGAGCAGATGGATCGGCGACAATGTCCGCAGCGGTTGCTAGATGAAAGTCACCTTGAACTTCCATAAGACCGTCTTTACGAGGCTTTAGAGAACCCATTCCGCGAGAAGAGACACCAAGATTAGCACCGGACTTAAGGAGACCTCTAGCGATCTGACCCATAGGAGTCTCAGTTAACTTAGCTTTACCGATGAAGTTATCACCATCTCTCTTTAGAGAAGTAATGATATGAGACACGCGGTCTAGGTTAATTGATGGACCGTGTGGATGACCAAGCTCACCATATGCGCGATTGTTAGCGACCACTTCTTTCATGTAGCGATCGACTTCTTTCTGCATGGTGTCAATAGGATAGTAGCGACCGTTGCGGTTGCCTTTATTTGCCTGTAAGAAGATACCGTGAATAAAGTGCTCTTTCTCGCCATTCTCTTTGGCTTCTGAGATATACTCTACGTCTTCGAAAAGTTCAGTGATGAGCTTCATCTTTAGATCCTTATGACATCGCTTCTTGAGCGATCAAGTGAGCGCTGACGTTTGCTTGAGATGAGCTGTTTGTTGAAACAGCGACCGTTAGAATATCAGGAACGTTGCCTCTGATATTATTATATAGCGCAAACATGTTTGTTAAGTCAAAGGTCTGGAGACCAGAACCACCGGCAGGAGCAGAGAAAGCATAGATAACTTCACCGGTATTAGCGGTAATAGCTGTAGCCGAGCTATCTCTTGAAGCTAGTGAGTTAAATGAACCAACAGTATTCATTGGAACAAAGCTTGCGCCGGTTAGAGTAACTGGATTTGATGCGGTACTAACGATAAGCTCGATAAGAGCCGCACCGTCAGAAGCAACAACCAAGCTCTGTGGTAGAATCTGACCTCTGTTAACTAGACCGATTGCATAGTTATACGAGCTGTTTGGAGTACCAAGAACGCCCGAAGTATTTGAAACAATGTCGGTCATGTATAGAGTATTAGAAGTATTGTTGGCAATACGGCCGATGAATACGTTAGCTGTATTTGCTCCAGTTCCTTGGAATGTGATAGCTCTACCTACGTAGGCATTTGCGGTCCAAGGAGTTCCTGCAACTTGCAAGTAAGTTGAGTTTGAAGAGTTATTGATGGTTCCAACTGTGCTGTTACCTTGGAACTCGATCTTAGCCATCTGGTTCATCTGAACCGATACTACTGGGAAGCGAGTATTAGCTGCAGGAACGTTTCTGCGGTTTGTACCAGCTGGTAGACCGTATGAGTAGGTGAAGCCGCGCTGCTCGTCGCGACGACCTTCAACGACTACCGAGACGCCAAAGTGAGCGAGTACCGAGTTAGCTGTAGTTGCGCCGACGTTTCTCTGTTCGTAGCGAACTGGCAAGTTACCTGTACGCGACCAAGGGAACTGCTGAGCCGAACCTCTATAAGATGAATTACCGGTACCAACTTCGTGAAGAACATATGGTTCACCATTTAGCTGACATCCCCAGCGTATTGCACCGGCGCCGTACCAAGCGTACTCGATCCAAAGCATCTGGATCTTTGTCCAGTCGATGAGAGAAGCTACGGGGTCTCCGTACCAGTTCTCAAATGAAAACTTAGTATCTACTGGACCAGAAGAAGTTGTAGTACCATCCGTGAAGTTAACAGTACCAGCATCTGATCTAATAACGCAGTACATTCCAGATGGATTGTTAGCTGTAGCAACACCCTGCTCAAAGAATACGCCATTGCCGTCGTCGAAGAATCCTACGCGCTGAAAGTTATTAGCTGTTGGAGTTCCAAAGTTCATAGCAGTGGCCATGTACATTGTCTTGCCGGGTTGGTAGCGCTGGTATGGACGAGACTGACGAATAGTTAAGTCACCAGCGTTGTTACCAACTAGCATTCTAACACCACCGATCCCAGCTACGTGAACTATGTTTGCATAGCTTCCTGCTGAAGCGGTATTAACAGTTAAGTTTTCCCAGCGCATTGGCTGAGTACCGTACTCGAAGTCTGCTTCGTAGATGTTCTGGTGTAGTGACACCTTCATTCTACCAACGACGTCTCTGACGCGAGATGGAAGAAGCATCGACTCCGGACGGGTCGTCTTCATTGTGTAGTTATTAGTGCTTACTGGAGGTATAGACATTAGATTCTTCCTTGATCAACATTCATGCCGGGAAAAGTCATTGGTGTGTCCATAGGCGCCGACTCTTCTTTCTCGTCATCTTTATCATGCTCGCCGTACATCATGTAGTCATGAATATCAGAGACGAGTGACTTAGCAGTCGCGAGCTTTGCCTGAACCCATGGCTCAACATGCATGTTCTTTGGCATGTGCATCATGAGGTGCATAGCCTTGTTAGCGAGAGCCTTGAGCTCAGCTTTTACCATATCGAGCTCGTCGGACTTATGATCGTCTTCGTCTCCACCTAGTAGTGGAATAGCTAGATCTTCATTGCGCTGCTTGGCGTAGTAAGCAGCGAGAGCCATCTGAGTACGCTTCTTCTTTGACTTACCCTCAAACTTAGAATTTTCAGAATCAACGAAGTCTTTGATCCACTTACCAACTGGGGTCTTCTTTGTGAGGACTTCGTGAATCTCAACTTCTTCTTTCATAGCAGTTTGTGCTACGTCGAGTAGGTGAGCGCGAGTATACTTTGGTCCATGAACGTTAGAAGCAGCGTTAGCAATTCTCTTGTAGTGAGTGCCGTGTGTCTGTCTTAGTTCTTGAGCACTCTTCTTAGCTTTGATGTCCTTGATGATCTCAGGAAGAGCGTCTTTGAAGCCGGAGTCTTCATCAATATCTTCAACTTCTTCAAAAGTCTTCATTCCGGTCTTAGCGATCTGGCCACCCATAGTACCGTCGTCTTTTTTCTTAGGAGCTTTGTCCATATCTTTTGGACGAGCTGGAGGCATAGGAACTTTCTCGTCTTCATTGATCTTCTTAGCTGACCAGCACTCAGTCATGCCGTGAACTGGACATTCCTTACCAGCTTCTGTCATGTTGCACTTTGCGGACTCAGCTTCTTTAGCTTCGTAGACTTTCTCGTCATCGCCTTTATTATGACCTTTATTGGTCTCTTTATTAGATTTATACTTAACTTTAGAAGCATTAAAAACATCTTCTTTATTGCCATTACGATCTTCATGCTTCTCTACTTTGTGCTTTGCAACAAAGTCCTGCTCGTCTTTTGGCTTTGGCTCATAGTCAACTCCAGGATCTTTTCCAAGAGATCCCTTCTCAACTTTGGAAGAATTAACTCCCTTTAGAATATCCTTAAGTTGCTTAGCCATTACTGATTGTCCTCTTCGTAATCTGACCCGCCTGAAGGGAAGATAGATTGAGCTACTTCGATCTTCTTCATGTCGACCGCTGCTGTTAGCTTGTCGGCGATGAGTGAGTTAAAAGCTGCTTGAAACTCCATTGGTTTCTGATTCAAGGCGTAGTCAATTAGATCTGTTGATGTATAATTATCCATTAGTTACTCCAATTATTTATTCTTCGCCACGATTTGAACAGCGGACTTGTATCTAGCTTCGTCTTGCATTGAGCGATTTCGCTTATTCTGGAAGTGCTGGACATCTGCTAAAGCCTGTGCTAGCTTCTGAGCTTTCTCATCTGTAGCAGGTGTCTGATCCGTGTCTTCGTCATTGGCCAGTGGTTGTACTTGAGTATCTGCAGGAGGCGGTTGCTGTGCCGCGGCCTGCTGCTGTTCAGCGGTCATGTACTGCTGAATACCCTGCTCGTTCTGGATCTCGAGATCCATCTCTTCCATCTCGGCGTCGCTTTGCTGGAGAACGTTCTTTCTAACCCAAGTATTTGAGTAGTAGCGGCCGACTTGATCCTGCATCATGTTTCTCGCAAGGTTGACGCGGTTCTGTAGAACTTCTGCGTCCTTCAACTCGGTGAAGTAGTTGTCTTTAGCGAAATCGTACTTGATGTCCTGCTGGATATTCTCCCAGTCCTCTATAGACATGATTTGCTTGAGTACCAGCTGCTTCTCGAGCATCTTGGTAAAGAGAATAGCAAACTTGTTACGAAGTCTAATGATGAATCGAGCGAACTTGAGCTCGTCGCGTGTAACTTCAGTGGCGCGACCTAGTGAGAACAGCGCGTCTGAGTTGAGGCGGTTGACCGGAACGTTGAGTGTCTGGTATAGCTTCTTCTGGAAATAGAGAACGTCGTCGAGCTGACCGAGTGTCTGACCGCCGGGAAGTGTCGTAACTTCTGTACCGCGACCACCTTCACGACGAGGTAGCCAGTAGTCTTCAAGCATGGTTAGGAACTTGCGGTCGTCGCGAACCTCACCGGTTGAGCCGTCGTAGATCAAGCGATTCTTATGCTTTACCATGATGTCGCGGAGGTACTGCTCGGCCTTCATCTTAGGAAGGTTACCAACGTCGATGTACCATACGCGACGCTCGGGAGCTCTAGCCAAGCGGTAGATTACCAAAGCATCCTCGAGCGTGCGTAGTTGGTTCAGGGCTTTAATAGCCTTGTGCATGTAACCGAGAACCATGGTTCCCTGAGTATCGGTAAGACCTGAGTTGACCTGAATGATTGCGTCGGTCGAGATCTTTAGACCAGTGGTTGCTGGACCAACTGTCTTGTTGCCGTAGTTGAATCCCTTGTCGTTGAAGACGTAGTACTCGTTCTGAACTTTTTGGATTGAGAGCTCGTGAAGGTCGTTGCCGCCCTGCTTGGCTTTCTTCTTGGTGATCTCACGGATCTTTCTGATCTTACGCGGATCGATATATCTGACTTCCTTGATACCCATTCTTGGGTTTGTCTTGTCGATCATGATGTGATAGTACAGGCGACCATCGATGTACCAGCGGCGGTAGATCTCATAGGCGTGTTTCTGGAAGTCGAGGATGTTGAGGCAGATCGCGAACTCATCGCGGATCATCTTCTTGAGGTCTTCGCTGACCTTGACGTTGTCTAAGTTAACCGAGACAATTGTTTTCTCATCGATAGACAATGTCTCGTTAACAATTTCATCAACAGCCGCGTCTACTTCCGGCTGCAGTGACATTTCGCGATACTTAGTAACTAGCTCAGCTTCGGTTCTTACGGTACCATCGAGATCGATATAGGTACCAAACGAGGCACCAGCAGCAACGACAACTGCGCCGTCTTCTGCCTCTTTAGGAGCAAACGACGGGATCTCGTCCTGCTGTACTTTTCTCTTAAATTGCCAACCAAATAATTCCATCTAAATTCTCCAAAGTGAGAAGGGTCTGTTTTTAGAGCCCCTTCTCGAAATAATATATCAAGAGGCTACTGTATCTACTTATTATGTAGTTACAGGTGTAGTAGCCTGTGAAGCATAAGAGTTAATTGTCTCATTCGCTGGAAGCCAGTAGTCGTAAGAGAATGTAACACCAAATGTCTCGATCTGGCTAGCAGAGTCCCAGTTAAGGGAGATTGCATCTACGGTAGTTGGGAAAGCACCGATGATGTCGTACTGACGGATTAGAGATCCATCCTTGCCGTACTGGATAACGCTGAGATCTGTCTTGTAAGAGTTCTCATTACCAGAATAAGCTGTGTCGCGAACGTTTGATTCTAGACGGTTAAGTGAGTTTGACCACTTCTCGAACATCGAGCGAACGAGGAAGTCTTCGTCGTTCATGATCGTTACTGACCAGTCTTGGAACGTTCTGTCACCGGCGATCTTGATCTTACGACCAAAGTAGCCGACGTCGATAGATCCGACTGACGCTGCCGGCAGCTGAGCCGCCGAGCAGGTGAATCTAAACTTATCTGCGGATGATTGGTCCGCTGCTACTCCCGTTGGTATTCTAAGAAATACCTCGAAGAGGGCTGGGCGGGCACCACCTAATGTCAGACCTCTTGATTTGAAGGTACTGATATTGAAACCTGAAGCCATTGCGTTATTCTCCTTATAGCTTTTGTCTATTTATACTTTTTTTCAAAGCTGATTGCTTCATTTTTTCAATAGTCTCAGGAGAATGTTTCTTACCTCTCATGCCAATTTTACCCTCAGCTTGCAATCTTTTATTATTTTCACTGATTTTATTTCTAGTCTCTACTGAACGATTTTTCGCAGTAGATGACATTTTATCTTTAAAATCTTGATCATAAACTCTGTTGTGATTAGCAGAAATTTTCATTTTTGTTTCTTCACTGAGTTTCTTACCTAAATTCATTTCTCTTAGCTTTTGTTTCGTTTCTTCAGATACGATTCTATTCTTCATCCATTCGGATCTTCTAGGGTCACCCTTGTTGGCTCTAGAGATCTTTTCACCAACTGTTATTTTTGTCTGTTCATTTAGAGTCCAGTGATTAAAATGATAGTTGTGCAAATTATAGTAGCGCTTGCCCAACTCTTCTTTTTTTATCATAGACAACCATTTATATTCTTCTAGTAGTAAATCTTTTTTATTGTCGATATTTGATTTCAATATTTTACGCTTAAAATCAAACGGTCTTCTTTTGAAAGCAGATTTCATATTAGAAGATGAACAGATATATTGATCATCAACAGAACCCCAATGACATCCAACATAATATCTTTTATGTTTGCGATCATACCAGATATAAACGAAACCATATTTTTGTTTAGACATTAAATACTCCCTTTGATATTATCTCCAGGAGTATTTATACAAGTGAATATTTTAGAATTTGCCAACGATTTCAGAGAACTGTACGCCGGTTCTAACAGCCACGAAGTTAAGCTGGATATAGTTGATCGAGCGAGCAGGCTTAATGTAGATGTCACCGATGAATCGGTTGCTATCTACAACTTCTGGGGTATTGTTAGTTCCGTCGCAGACTACGAGGAAGTCAGTGATACCACGACGACCCTGAATGTCTCTTAGATATGGATTGACAAGTGCCTTGAACTGCGCCTGTGTGAATGCATCGTTGAACTCGAAGAGGAAGAACTTAGCAGCTGTAGCAATTGCCTTCTCTAGGACGATGAATAGACGACGGACGTTGATGTGGTCAAACGCAGATGGTTTAGACTGACAGGTCTTATCGCCGAATAGTACGGTTCCTTGACCTGGGAATGTAACCAGTGGGTTGATGCCGTTTGGATATAGCAGGTCGCGATCCGCGTGAGTCGGATTGTAGCGAAGCTTTACCAAGTTCTTGATCTGACCGCGGTTGAAGCCGGCAGGTGACCACCATGGATCGCGTGTGTTGTCGGTGCGAACGCAGAGACCGCCGACGTCGCCGTTGGTTGGTACCCAGCGATACACGTCGTTGTAGCGATCGTACTGGTACTTATAACCTGAGTCTAGGACTGCGTATGAGCTGTCGTGAACCGCTCCTCTCCAGCTAACTAGAGCAGATGATTCTAGACCTGGGTTAGACTTTACTGCGTTGTCATCTGGAGTGATGAGAACGATACAGTCTTTTCTGGTTTCGCAGATGTTGTCGATGATGTAGTTAGCTAGGTTATAGTTTCCAACTGGGATGTTGTTGTATGGAGCTAGTCCAGAACCAACAGCAGGACCACCGGCTGGCTTACCCTGAAGGATTAGAGATACATCGACGTTCTCAGCTGATCCGAACTGGTCGTAGCCGGTTGCAAGAGTAGCTAGTGGAGCGTTCGACTCAGTGTAACCATCAGAACCAAAGGTGAAGTTTGCGCTGAATGGTGTGCTGTTTGTCGATGGGAGAAGAGCGCTTGTTAGACCAGAGTTAGCAGTTGGACGATCTGCGATCCACCAAACATACTTTGAAGACTGGTTAATAACTACTGGGTAGTAGTTAGAAGCGCCGCCTGTTGTTGTGTTGTCGATACCTCTTGATAGACCCTGATATGTCTCGAGAACTGTTCCAGGAGTACCGGTGAAGAGACCGCCTTGGTCAACAACTACCACGTGAACTTGGTCAACGATCTGGTTGTTGCCGTACTGGCTCTGCCAAGAAGAAACTGTTGGTGCAGAACCAATCACAGATGAGTACTGCCACTTGCGATTCAAGTTAACTACGCTGGTGTTTCCGTTAACTGTATTGCTGAGAGTATAGCCAGAAGCTAGTCTGCAGTTGCTTGTGAAGGCAATGTATGAGTTAGAACCTGAAGTGGTAACGTTGGCAACCTGAAGAAGCTGGAGGCCAGTTGCGTTGTTTCCGATTAGTACTAGGTCACCGTTGGCGAATGAAGAGGTGAATGCACCTGCAACAGAAGCCGAGTTAGATCCTGTGAATACAACGTTTGCTTGATTCTCACCGAATGCGATGGTGAGAGCTCCAGTTGCGCTTGCACCTAGAAGAGATACGTTTGAGCTATATGCGTTTGGAGTATCACAGACGGAGATTCTGAGAGAGTTGCCGTACTGACCTGCATACTTAGCAGCCCACTGAATATTTGAGTCATATGTGCTGGTTAGACCGCCCGCAGAGTTGAGTGTTACGTTATTTGCGTACACGATAGCGTTTGGAATCGAGAGGTTGTTGCTTGCAGGAGCAGCTGCAGCGTTAACAAATGAGTTATATGCTGCCTGAAGAGTATTTGAAGAAGTGGTGTTAGCAGCGCGAACTACGTAGAGGCTGCTTCCATAGTTGAGGAAGTTTGCTGCTGTGAAGAATGTCTCAGCGTTGTTCGATGTTGGCGTACCAAAGATATTAACAAGTGTGGTCTCTTTGTCAACCAGAACGCGCTCGCCGATTGGACCCCAAGGAAAGATACCTGCGATCGCACCGGTTGAGGTGGCTACTGCTGGAACAATTCCGGTTAGATCGATTTCGGTTACGTTAACGCCTGGGCTAAGCTGAAAAGGCATTTTTGATCTCCTCCCAATGGAAATAGGCTAATTCTATTTCTTATATTTATAAAAATTGATTTTCGTCGCTCATTAGCCAATTTGATCCAGCGAGCTGGAGCTCTTCCATTATGTCATCACCACCATCATATACAAATCCGAACGGAAGAAGATCATTCATAACGTCTTCTTCTGTCTTTTCTCTGAGCTTCATAAGTGTATTTATGTCAGTAATTTCTTTGAAGTATTGCTGGTCGGACAGCCAACCAAACAAGACTAGACCCATAACCATGTCATCGTGGTTTCCGGGTTCTGCTTCGTAACTATTAGACTTCTTGGAGAAAGTACCCATCTCGGTAATGGTATTCATATCATTAACAATGAGCTGGTTCTGCTCAACGAGTAGCTTTAGAATCGAGCAACCAACTGACTTCACAGTCTTGGTAGTCCTAACACCGATGTCAACGTTCTTGCTAAATCCGGTAGTGATTCTCTTACCGCCGCGGCCGGCATGCTCCGTAAAGAGCACATTATCGTATTCATAGTCGTTGTGTAGAGCGAAGCTGACCTGCTCGCCGAGATCGTTGATCTCAACCAAAGCTGCAGCTTTATTGTAGCTTCTAAAGACTCTATTGACAACTTCCGCGTAGTCCATAGGAGTGACAAAGTTGTTTCTATAGACGCATACCTGCTTGTACGGCATCTGGCTCACGTCGATGATGCTAAATGCTGAGTAGTCGAGACCTTTACCTCTTGACACGTCGACCACGCCAACGTAGACGTGGTCTTTTATCGGCTGCTCATACATAGACAATCCATCTTTTTCATAGATCGGGGTCTGGTGTACCAGTTCTTTAAGCTTCCAACCGGCAATCAAGGTGCCAGAAGAACCCATGAACTCAACGCAGTATTCTTGCTCGAACTTCTCAACGTCAAAGTTCATGGCCGCAAGAGTGTCTTGTCTCCACTTCTCGTTACGTCCTGGAACTGCGTTCCACATAACTTTAAGTGCGTTATAACCATTTCTATCTTCATTAGCGTTCTGCCAGATCTTATAGAAGTGGTTTAACCCATTTGGAGTAGAGACCAAGATGATCTTAGACTCAGTACCTGATGAGATGGTAGGATAGACCGCGGTAAAGAACTCGTCCCAGTTGTCGATGAAGGCTGCTTCGTCGATGAAGACCAAGTTGATGGAGTAACCGCGGATGGCGTCTGAAGATGTTGCGGCGGCGATAACTCTCGAGTCGTTCTCAAGAACGAATGATCCCTTGTTCCACTCCTTAACACCTTGCTGGAGCCACTTAGGAAGGTGCTGGTAAGCGAGCTGGATACGACCGAGAATTTCTCGAGCAGTATCGCCCTTGTTGGCTAGAAGAGCGACGGTCTTCTCGGCGTGGAAGATGATGTACCACAGAATGAAGCCGCAGGTGGTAGTCGACTTACCGGCCTGACGAGCAGTAGCGATAACCGTGTTGCGGTTATCTTTCATGGAGAGAATCATGTCTTTCTGGTAGTCATACAGCTTAAAGTTGACCAGACCATCGTTGATGCTGATGATCTTCATGTAGGTCTCGATAAAGTAGATCGGGTCCTGAGAGCACTTTAAGTACTCGGACACCATCTCTTCTGTAAAGCCAATTTGCTGGTTAGCCCTCTTGATTAGGGCGTTACCCTTATACCCCTGGATCAGGTCTTCCATTTTTCATATTCTCAATCATCTTCTGAAGCTCTGCCGTAGATCCTACAAACAAGTTGTTGGTGATCGGTTGTGCTGCAGGATTATGGGGTTGGTCCGCGACTTGAATGTCGCGAATCTTTTTCTGTAGTTCTAGTAGATCTTTATTTGCGTCGAGCTGGACTTTCATGAGAGTTGCTAGAACTTCAAAAGCTCTAGGATGCTGGCTCTGGTCAGCTATCTGAGACAACTTCTCAATAGCGTGCGAACCATTCTGAATCACCTCGTATATATTAGACCTTGCCATGTTGAAGTCATTAGTCGCGCTGTCGTCGTGAGCTTGAGCAACTATAGCTTTAACTGCGTCAGTTGTATCCAGAGGCGTTAGATTAAGAGCAGCTGCCAATGGATCATTATTAGAAGAGTTCGTCATACTGTTACTACCACTGTGTTCTGTACATATCCAAAGTCACTTGTAGCCGTGATCAAGTTGGGATCAATAGACTGAGAGCCATTGGCGGTTGGCTGACCGTTCGCAGTAAGTCCGGGTTGGACTGTATAGTACATCGCTGGATCAGTAGTTCCAACAGAAGTGAGAAAGTCACCAGACGGGGCATAGTATATAGTATTTGCAAACTTAATGATCGCTCCGGTCTTAACTGGTCCATATAGATAACCCTTGAGAGTAAAGTCAAGAGTCCAAGTCATAGATCTTCTCTCTTTGAAGCTACCATCATACGTATCTTCTTGACTGATACGGTCAAGAATAATTGGTATCTCAAGAGTTATGTTCATCTCTGGAATGAGTTGGACAGTAGTAGTCCAATCCGGAGTAAAGTAAGGCAAGATCTGCTCGATAATCTTGGTACCGTCTTCTGCATTCTTAACATAGACGTGAAGTCTGAACCCAAGATTATAAGCTACCGGTGCGTACTGATACTTCATATTATTAGCATTGTTAGGATCAGAAACGACCGTTCTCTTGATGGTATTGAGCTTGCGAGCTCCGTCGTAGGATATGTTGGTCATCTCAAACGACATCATGGGAAGAGTTGGTGTGGCAGTCTGGCGATCTATATTAGGATCTGCGCCGAGCCTTGCCAGCATCTTGTCTTTTGGACCGTAAGTTACTGGTACCTTGATGAGCTGTGTCATCTGTCCAGCCGCATTTGTTCTCTCTATCAATATGCTGTCAAATAGAGTTCCAAACAGAGTCACGTACTTTCTGATGATGCCGAAGTAGAATGTTTGATTGAACATTAGACAACTCCCTCACTGAAGGGATCCTTAGCGGAGAAGTCAATAAAGTCATTTGAGCCCGTTCCAGGGAAGTTAGTTCCACCTGTATTGAGCGTCTCGTTCTCAGCACCTGCTACTACCTGCTCGATATTAAATCCTTCCACTACTAGATAGTTATCTTCTTCGTCTAACAGGTAGTTATCATTCTCGTCTCTAAGTGCCCAGTCAAGAATGTTGGTTGAGAACTTGGTCTGAATCGCGTCGATCTCTGGAATACCGGTATTGAATACCTCGTCCGAGTACTCGAACAACTCACATGTCATCTCCCAAGTCTGGAGAGCGCCGAGCTGGTAGAACATCTCGAACTTATTAACGTACTTGATCTGGAAGCACTTGTTGTTGAGAGGGAAGAAGATCAAGTCTCCTTCTCGAGGTCTCTCGATCGCAGTGTATGCTCCGATCTCCTCGTTGAATACTCTCTGCGCTATTGAGAACACAACTTGATCCCTGATCTCGAGACCAAACTTAGACATGAAGCTACCGTCGCCGCTGAATCCATCGACTGACTTGATATAGAACTCAACCAAGAATGGATTGGTGTAAGTTGACTGGTCGTCTGCGGTGAGTAGCTGGTCGTAGTTGCCGAGATTACGAGGGACATAGTACATGTCTTCGCCATAGATCTTAATCGCCTCGATGATTAAGTTCTCAAGGAGAAGCTGCTCTTGGCTGGACTTAAAATTATTGAAAGTAGAAATTAGTCGACATAGACCATACCTCCCTTATTCTTATGAGCTGCACGGGCATTACGAGCTATTTCACTTTTTCTTTCTGAACTTATTTTGGCTTTTGCTTCACGCATTTTTTGTTTTGTTTCTTTACTGTGCTTTGAATTTTTACGAGAAGCAATTACAGCCGCAGCATGTTCTGGTGAATTCTTTGAAGCTCTACGGCCTGCATGTAATTTTTCAATGTGTTCTTTTGACCTTATTCTTTTTTTAGCAGCTTCTGACATTTTTTTTCTATGTTCTTCTGAGAACTGTCCTTTCTGCCAACCTCCAAAATAAAAATCTCCATCATTATTGTGCATATTATAAAACTGTTCATCAAGAGAGGCATTTACTGACTTCAGTATTACTGATTCAAGTTTTCTTATATCGGTAAAATTGCCTTCTGCTATTATTTGCCTAGAAAAATCATTCGGCCTTTTTCTATATTCTTTCATCATTGGTTTACTGGAACATATGTATCCGTCGCCTGTAGATCCCTTATGTGAACCTACATATAGTTTATTGGTAAGTTTATCTGTCCAACAATATACGAACGCTTCCATCTGACAGCCTCCTACTTAGCTGATCTGGTCTGCAGCAGGGATCGAGTAAGTATAGACCATCTCTGTTTCTAGTTCTTTTCTCTCTCTAACGGCCTCGTCATAGATCTTTTGACCATTGAACGTTAAGCCGCCCGGCATCTTCATGCCGTCGAACTTCTTGAGGTTCTGACCCCACTGTTCTTTGATGAGTGCCTCGGCGTATCTCGCGAGCCAGCGGTCGCCCCAAGTCTTAGTGAAGGTGTCCGGATCTACGATTGAGTACGCTTCGAGAACGATATAGTCACCGACGTTGATGATGCTCCAGTCCATGTCGATGTAGGCGCGATTCATATGTCTGTTGTAGCGAATCGGCTGCTTACCGACCAGCATCTCTTCTAAGAACTGCACGTGGTTGAGTGCCATGTAGTAGGGAACCATCGATACCGAAGTGAGAGTGTACAGGTCGTTCAACGCGATCTGGTAGCGAATGTTGAACAAGTTGTTGGTATTGAGCGACTGACCGATCGGGAACAAGTTAACGACACCAATGATGTTGTCGGGAAGTGGGATCCAACCACCCTTATAAGCTAAGATATTAGCGCCTGAACCGGTACTGGTGTTAACAGTTATGGTTGGGTCTAGTCTATAGAAAGTACCATGATTGGTTATGGTGACGTTCGTGATCGTGCCGTTGTTGTCGGTGACTAGAGTAGCCGCAGCCCCGCCGCCTTCAATATCTCCGGTACCATTTGTAAACGTGATCGTGTCTGTATTTGAGTAGCCAGTCCCACCGCTTACTATTCTGATCTCGGAGATTCTATCTGGCATGTCTTTGGTCTGGACGCTGTAGCGATAGTACTGCTTGTCTGCGCCGTCAAAGTGGTAGTCCCAGAAGTAGCGAAGCGCTTCGTCTACGCGATCATCTACTTGATCGTCGTCTACATTGATCTCAATTACCGGCTTGCCGAGCTTGCGAAGGCAATATTCTTTAAACTCGGCTCTCGATGCTGGGACTGCCATTTTAATACTTCCTGTTAGTTTTTAATATTTATTGATATTGATCACCCCACATAGGCTTATCTCTAAAATCATCATATATATAGCGATCGTATTCATCGATAGTCGTCATTCCAATGGGCATAGTATTAAATCCGATAATCTGTCTCTTATTACCTTTATTCTGCTCTGTCGTATGTCTTAACCAAGCTGGAAATATAAGCAGTTTTCCTTCTTCAAAAGGACACGTGTATTTATTATTAAAAGAACTAGAAATTTTAGCTGATTTTGATCTATGAATTCTTGTTAACATGAAATCACCTAATATATTTTCAAAAACAGTTCCAGATGGTTCTTCTGAATCTGAGTTAAGATAATACACGCCTACAAATAAAGAATTTCCATGCGTATGAACATGATGATAACCTTTTTTATGGTGATGTGTTCCCCACATACCAGTTATACCCATATCAAAATTAAAACCAAGATCACTAGTAACTTCATATAAACATTCTAAAAAGAAAACCCTAAGAGGATTAAATAAATCAGTTTTATGAAGATTTGAAGTTGTACTATAAAAAGTTGACCTTTTATTTTTTTCAATAAAAGGAAACTCAGCTACAAATTTAGACCACTCTTCTTTATATTTCTCATGTTGATCAAACTTAAAAGTATAAACTGGAATTCTAAAAACGTCCAGCATCTCTTTTGAATGTTTAGTCATCTAATTCACATGCCCCATCTTATCTTAGCTTATAAAGTAACTAGCAGGATGCCATCTTTCATCTTTATTGTTCCAGATTAAATCTGAAAATGTAGAGTAATTTATAGTACTTGAGTCTAATATTCTGCTATAAGTATTTGAACTCTGATTTAAAGTAATTACAGCGTTTGAGCACGGCTGCATAGTAGAAAAATCAAACTTTTCATCGTGTCTAAAAATAGTCAAATAACCATTTATCCAAGCAGTACCACCTTCAACTGACAAGTTATAAGTTGTAATATTATTAGAGCTATGTGTTGATGTTACATCGACAATTGATGTAACAACTTCAGTTTGATTATTTTCTTTTAACAGAGTTGCACCAACGGCAATTGGAGTGCGCTTTGAAGAATAGCTGGAATCGATCCAAGCCCACTGCCATTCTATTTGATTTGCATTTATGATATAAGGAACTATTCTACTATATAAGTAACTTTGATTTCCAACAACATTGATTGTGTAATCTGGACTAAAAAGAGAATTTCCATTAGTCATTAAGAATGTATCATTCAAAAGCCACCACTCACGATTTCTCGTAGTGTAATTGTTCCAACACTTCACTCCTATAACTTTCTTACTATTTCCCTGAAAGTCTTTTACATAATCTCCATAAGCAACATTTTCAATAGGTTTTCTAGTACCATCTGCCATAAGAATAGTACTATTAGCAAAATATGCCATCTCTGTTATCCTTCTTTTGATTACATCCAAGCTTCCAACTTTGACGTCTCACCTTTTTGTTTCCATTCTCTATAGTCAAAGTCATCATCTCTTGGCCAGCCCGTCACGAAATAATCATCAACTGCATATGTGTGGCTACCTGACATGACAAAGTTATAGAGCTTAGTATCTGGCGGTAGATCATATTTGTCTATACAATTTACAACTTTAGATCCGTTTATAGTCTGTAGCACAGTTCCAATATCTATCTTTTTAATTCTTTCTTGTGCATTATCTAATCCCATATTAAATAATTCTACAAAAGAACCATCGGCAACTTCACATCTATACCACTTATTCCAATCATTCATAACTGTTTCATTTGGTTCTATAGATCCAAATTGCTTATCTGCAAAAATATGAGTGTGATCGCCTGTAGTATGGTGTGTATAGTTAATAATAAACATCGGTCTATTACCAAGTATGAGATCTTCAGAAGCTAATACTTGATTTGCTTCTCCAAATGCACCCATCAACCAGTCACCAATCTTAACATCTTTAATAAGTTTCTTAGTACCATCTGCCATAGTAGTATAAGATGATCCTAAGAAACAAGTCCCTCCCATACCCGTTGCTGGAACACATGGTCCTGCTGCTCCTGTAGAACCGGTTCTTCCCGTTGGTCCTGTTGGGCCCGGTGCACCTGTTCTTCCAGCAAATCCTTGCGGTCCCTGCGGTCCCTGTGGTCCTCGTCCGCCCTGTGGACCAATAGATCCAGGAGCTCCAGCTGGACCCTGCGTGCCCTGCGTACCTTGTGATCCCTGCGACCCTTGTGTACCTGCTGGACCAGTGGCTCCTGTTGGACCTGCAGATCCGGTGAATCCAGTAGGGCCTTGAGGACCTTGAGTTCCAACACTGCCTTGAGCGCCTTGAGCGCCTGTTGCAGTTATTAAAACTAGAGATCCATTACTGTGTTTTACCCATAATTTAGCATCTGCAGTATTGACCGCTATCTCACCCGTTAATAGATTAGTTGCAGTTGGAGTAACACCAGTCGTTGTGTTATATGGTAATCTGATCTTAATTGCCATGTTTCATCTCATCGATAAGTTGATGTAATTCTTGAATAGCTCCGACGATAATTGGTATTATCTTAGTTTGATCTAGAGTCTGAATCTCTGGTCCATCTTTATTTCCGGTTACAGCTTCAGGAATAACTTCTTGAACTTCATGTGCTATAAATCCATCGACAACAACACTAGGCTCACTATTAAATGAAAACTTAACTGGGTTTAGCGTTAATACTCTATCCAAAGAATTTACAAGTGAAACTGTATTACTCTTAATTCTATAATCTGAAGGTGATCCTGTATACCCTGTAGGTCCTTGTGGACCTTGTGGACCGGGAGACCCCGTTGGACCTTGTGATCCCTGTGGTCCTTGAGCACCCGCTGGCCCCGGTGCACCTGTTGGGCCAGCTACACCCTGTGGGCCCTGAGATCCAGTTGATCCAGTTGGTCCAGGGGCACCGGTAAATCCAGTAGGTCCAGTTGCACCTGTATTTCCAGCAAATCCCTGAGGACCAGCTACACCCTGTGATCCCTGAGTTCCTGGTGAGCCAAGAGTGCCAGAAGCACCCTGAGGTCCTTGAAGACCAGTGGTGTTAATCTGCACGGTTGACCCACCAGAATTCTTAGTGAATAGCTTACCATCTGCAGTATTAACAGCTAGCTCTCCAAGTACTAAGTTAGTAGCAGTTGGAATAGCGCCGCTGGTAGTGTTGTATGGTAGTCTAATCTTAATAGCCATAGTTATTTCCTATAGTCTTCGATAGTTAGAGCAACACCTCTCGATGTCCAAGTTTGATAGTCAAAATCATCATCTCTAATCCATCCAGAAACTGCATAGCCATTAACAATATATGTATGGCTACCAGAAGTGATCAAGTCATAAACTGGTGTATTATGTTCAAGCGCATAAGATTCTATAGAATCAACAGTTTTTGGCTTCTCATCAGTAACAAGAATAGAACTTTTTACTAGAGGAAGAATCTCACACGCTGTTCCAACGTCTCTAAAGTACACTGATTCGTCGTTTAACTTACACTCTAAGAAAGTACCGATTCTATTAGTGTAGGATTCTACTTCAGGAACAACAAACTTTCCATAAGCTGCAATATGAACGTGATCATTAGTTGTATCATGTTCACCATTGATCTTATACATTAAGCGATCACCAACAATAGTCTGCTTAGTAGCAACCACTGTATTGATTTCTCCAAAAGCTCCGAGAACTCTATCGCCTATGCATACATCTTCAATCTTCTTTTTAGATCTATCAGCCATAGTAACTTGCGATCCAGCCAAGAAGCATGCTCCTGTGCCGGTACCTCCACATACGCCTGGAGGTGGAGATACTGTTCCTGCTGGACCTTGAGGTCCTCTTGCTCCTGTAGGTCCAGCTGGTCCCGTCGCCCCTGTAGGTCCAGTTGCTCCGGTTAATCCATTTGGTCCAGATAATCCAATTAAACCCTGTGCCCCGGTACCTCCAGTTGGTCCAATAGCTCCTATAGGTCCAGTCGCTCCTGTAATACCTTGAAAGCCCTGAGGACCTTGAGCTCCTTGAGAGCCTTGCGAACCTTGAGATCCAGTTGGACCAATAGCTCCGGTAAAACCGGTTGCTCCAGGTGATCCTTGAGCACCTTGAGCTCCCTGTGCACCTATAAGTTGCTTTACCGTAGTAGTATCTTTGACAAAGATCTTTTGATCTGCTGTGTTGATCGCTATCTCACCCGTCAGCAAGTTAGTTGCTGTTGGTATGGCTGAGGCAGTCGTGCTGTATGGTAGTCTAATTTTTATCGCCATCTTGGACCTTCCATCCATGATACTAATGAGTGTCTAATTCCCTTAGTCACCGGTGTTACTCTGTGTCTCAAGAAAGATGGGAATATAATAATAGTCCCGCGCTTTCTAAGATCTTCCTGTGCCGGTGGCTCGTGCCACTGTAGCTCTAGATCACCACCCTCGTACTCGCTTGGGTCGGTGAGCTGAATCACCATGGAGAGCTTTCTATCTAGAACATTATCAGACTGCCAGAATACATCTTCGTGCCAGTCATAGTGCCCAATGTTATTAGCGTTGTACTTAGTGAACTGGATATTGCGAAAGAAAGTTGCATCGACGCCAAAGGCATTTGCGTTTGCTTCTTCAAACTTTCTCTTCATGAAGTCTCTCACTTCAATAAAGTCTTCATGCCAGTCTTCGATCCAGCGGATCTCAGAGCGCCTGATAGTTCTGTCTACACCAATTCCATCTTTACCACCGACTCTAGCTTCCTGTTCAGGAAGAAGAGTCGCAGTCGCAATAATCTCATCGCATGCTTCAGCTGGAAGTAATCCAGACCACATCTGCCACATAGCCTTCATAATAGTCACTCCTTGTTAATGATCAATGTCACTGTGTTGTATCTTATCACCAGGCTTAGAATAAGCCTTAATTATATTAACGATTCTAGAGTTTGGCTCTAGAGCCTCGAATCCATGCCATACTCCGGGTTCCCAATCCCAAACATCTCCAGCGGAGATCTCTAACTCAAACTGATTGCTGAAGACTCTCAGCTTACCTCGGGCGCATATCGTGATGTGAACGTTTGTCTCATCGTGAGTATGCATCGGTAAGACGTCGCCGACTTCGGGAAAGTCAAAGATGATTCCATTTATAGAATCTACATTCAAGAGCTTGTGCTTCAACATTATATATCATCCTATTAAGAATAGACTCCGCCATCTAAGAAGAATCCATCAAGAGTACTTACCGCGCCGGTGCCGCCCGTAATATTTGTACCATTTGCAAATAAACCTGAACCAGTTATTGTATTAGAGAAAGTAGCATTTCCTGTCACTGTGATTGTATTAGAGAAAGTAGCATTACCAACAAAAACAGAACTATTAGAGATAGTAGAATTACCTGTTACAGTTATAGTGCTCGAGAATGTAGCAGCTCCAGTAACAGCAATTGTATTAGAGAAATTAGCATTACCAACAAAAACAGAACTATTAGAGAATGTTACGTTGCCAGTTACCGCAAGTGTATTAGAAAATGTAACGTTACCAGTTGCTGTAATCGTATTTGAGAACGTAACGTTACCAGTTGCTGCTAGAGTATTTGAGAAAGTAGCATTGCCGGTAACTGCAATCGTATTTGCAAGAGTAGCTGCTCCAGCTACTCCAATTGTACTTGAAAAGTTAGCAGAGCTGGTAACATTCCCAGTTAGTGAGATCGTATTAGAGAATGTCGCTACACCTATCACATTTAAAGTATTAGATAAAGTAGCGGCTCCAGTAACAGCAATTGTATTAGAGAAAGTTGCATTGCCTGTAACTGCGATCGTATTAGCAAAGGTAGCGTTGCCAGTAGTTAAGATCGTGTTAGAAAAAGTAACGTTTCCAGTAGCACTCAGAGTGTTACTAAAAGTGGCATTGCCAGTTACTGAGATCGTGTTGGAGAGAGTTGCAGCACCAGTTACGTTCGCGGTTGCAGATACGACAATGCCTGCTCTGACTAAGAAGTCTTTATTTGCCATGAGTTCCCTTCCCTCCGTATGGCGTTTTTACTATTTATACTACGAGTAAATTCCACAGTCTATAAAAAAGCCGTCCAGTGTGGTATTAGAACTAGAACCTCCGGTGATCGCTACACCGTTTGAGTAGTTGTTAGATCCAGATAAAACAGACACGGAGAGGTTAACGGTGTTAGCGGTAGTGTTTACCGTAACATACTGGCCAAATAATCCTAGTTGATAATTCTGTGACATGTTCCACCTTTTTGATTATTTATTGGTTTAAGAACGCAGCGGTCGGTGGAGTAAATGCTGCAGTATAGCGAGCATAGCGTGAGATGCGGAAGTCATCGATATAACCGTTGAAATAATAAGTATTTTCAACAATGTCACCGCCGATACTCACGAGTCCAGAAGCCGTATAAGCTGTAGTATCAGCAACGGAAGATGTTCCGGTGAGGGCCCCGTCAATGAATAATTTGCTTACACCGCTTGCTCTAGATACAGCAACGTGATGCCACGCACCGGTAGTTACTGCGGTACTGTTAAGTGTAGCAGATGCAGCATTGAGCCACGCTATCTGAGTTGTACCGTTATATAATCCTAGAAACCAAGAACCAGCAGGACCTGCGCTAGGTCTATTTGTTGCTAAAGCTTGATAGCCACCGGAAGCAGTTATATAGAACCAACATTCTACGGTAAAATCGGAAGTACCAAAGTTGCCGGGAAGATCAATTGGAGATAGAGAGGCAGTCGATGGAACGGCATATAGTGCATAAGCAGAAGTACCACCAAAATACATACTCGATCCACCAAATTTAGACTGAGTGGTACTTAGACCTGCTGATGTTCCCGTAAACAAGTTGTTCTTACCTGTGGTATCATACACACCAGAGTTAGTACCGTTTAAGAGAACAAGAGTGTTAGCTACGGCTGTAACTGGAGCAGTAGGCGGAGTAAACGCAGTAGTATAGATAGCGGTACCATTAACGAATCTAAAGTTGCTGATATAACCGTTCATGTATCCAGTACCAGAACTACCAAGTCTTCCGACTCTTAGAGATGTACCAAGCGTGATACCAGTAGAAGAAGTAGCAGTTGCTACTGATGCTCCGTTTAGATAAAGAGTTATGGTAGTACCACTTCTAACAATAGCTACGTGATACCAAGTATTTGCTAATGGGGTCATAGCATAGTTAATAAGCTGTGTGCCATTGAGAAGAAATCTTAGATTGGTACCACTGTAGAAATAAACTGCACAGTTGTTTTGCGTAGCAGCAGCGTCCATGATAGTGTAAGTACCACCTGTAGCTGACATATTAACCCAAGCTTCTATAGTGAAGTCTCCAGACACGGTTGTAGAAGCTATAGTAGTATCTAAATAGTCAGTGCTTCCATTGAACCATATACTTCCACCAACGCTGCTCACCCCATAAGCATTAGTTGGAGCAAATGGCTGGTATGCGTATACAGTAGGAGCGCCAACAGCTGTTAATGTATACGCATTTGTAGAGTTATCAATAAATCTATTAGACTGACACGTCAAAAGAGATGTTCCAGATATAGCTGTAAGTGGAGAAGTTGGAGGTGTGAAAGAATTGGTTACACCATAGACTGCCGTGCCCTTAACAATTCTTAAATTGCTCATGGTACCGCCGAACCAACCGTAGCCACCGATGTTAGCGATGTTAACTGTACTAGTAGCGGTATAGTTAGTAGAATCAGCAGTCGCGCTACCAATAGGAACGCCGTCGATAAAGAAACGAGCCTGACCGCTCGCTCTACAGAGAGCTACGTGGTGCCAGTTACCATCAAATAAACTTCCATAAGCAAAATTCATAATGTTGCTGGCAGCCTGAGCGCTTTGATAATATAGCTGTGAGTTACTATAGGCAATAATAGCCCAGCTGCCCGTCATCCAGACTAAGTTAACCTGTGTTGCAGACTGCGTAGATCTCATCCAAAACTCAATGGTAAAGTCACCGGTACCAAAAGCAAAAGCTGAAGAACCGGCTACAGTAAATGCATCAGTACTACCATTAAAAAGATTTGACCATCCGTTTAAGTTAAATGGTGAGTAAGATCCCTGTGTCGGCGTGCCGTTTCTTGTAACTGTATATGCGTTAGAGCTTGAATCTAAGAATACGTTGTTGTTAGCTCCATTACTTCCATCTCCGTGAAGCAACATCGCATTTAGATAGAATTGAGGCTCGGCTGGAATAACATATTGCGGAAATGTATTTGACTGCTTGTCTAGCTGTGCCTCGACAAGACTATAGATACCAGACGCTACGCTGCTATTAGCTACGTTAGTTGGTCCAATCACTCCACCATTCTGTCTAGCTCGCATTAGCTTATCTGCTCCCAGCTGCAAACGGCCGTAATATAACCGTTGGTGTTTGTGTTCATCTGAAGTGAGTTATTTTCAAGAAGATAGAGAGCCGTGTCTTTACCAAGTACAACTAGTGAAGCTGCAGAAGGAACCGAGACGTTAGCTGCTATAGTTGTGTTTGTGCCTGCTTGGTTTATCTGAAGATAGATTGGAAGAGCAGCTGTGCACGCATTTGTAACGATCAAGTTATTGATCTTATAGAGCGTGTTAGATGAAGATGGGTTCTGAACTACGTTAGCAGTCGTAGTTGATACTGCTAGCGCACCAGTGTTTCCATAGATTGTTGAGACGTTGACTATGTTTGGGTTAGCCATCGATTATCCTCCAAATACGATTGCCATAGCGATGGCTTTACCTGTTGTTGCATATGTTGTTGGTGTGGTCCAGTATGTAGCGGTACCATTTGAAGCGAGTACTTGTCCTGCTGTTCCATAAGAACCGTTTGCCTGAAGACCGACCGCGAGAGTGGTGTTACCGAGAACTACGTTTGTTCCGATATAGTAAATAGTGGTGTTAACACTGAACACGTTCGCGGTAGAGTTAGCTACCTGCATAGTTGTCTGCGTAAGATTAGTATTTACAGTTGAGTTACCAACTGTTATATTTGTGTTGGTAATTACTGAGTTACCAATCGATAGAAATGCGCCGTTAGTAAACAGAGAAGAAGATCCAAGAACGTCGATAAACGCGCCGGACGGAGGATTACCTGTTAAGATAGTAAAAGTTGAGCCGTTCTGTACGTTAGCTTCTGTACCGTTTCTAAGTCTCGAGCCGTTAACAAATACCGATAAGCTATTAGGAGTATAGCCGCCGGTAACTGTAAATGTATTTGTAACGCCGTCCGCAGTGTACGACTGAATAGTTAGTCCACTCCCACCACCACTTGAAGAAACAGTAGACCAGTAGATACCTGCGCCGTTACTTGTTAATACCTGTCCACTAGATCCATTAGACCCGTTTGCGGTAAGGGTACCTGTAATATTCTTATTGACGACGTTAGCGCCAACAGTAATAAGCAGCGAGCCGGTCGATGAGTACAGAATACCATCGGTCATGTTCAGGGCTAGTTCGCCCGGATTGATGTACTGGGTGTTTGTCGATACGGTCGTGTTTGGAGTACGTCCAGTCGTTGACGTCCTCTTGACCTGAAAGATATTATTAGCCAATGTTGGCTCCTCTCAAATCGGTATCTACCGAGATATTAAAAACCGTCTTCTTTAGATTGCTTAGAGATCTTCTTATTTAAGCTGGTCTCTAGCTTTGCTTTCTCTTCGGAGAGGCTGGCGATAATCTTCTCTGCCAGCATCAACCTCGTCTGTAACATGATCTCAGATCTAGTAAGCTCTGAGATTTTATTGTTCATCATCTCAATATAAGTGTTGACAAATTCTTCATTCATGATATAATAGATCCTATCAGTTTAATAATTAGAAGCTACCACCATCGAGTGTACCGTAAGCTGGTAAGTTATTTACAATCTGCAAGACTTGACCATTGGATCCAACTGAAAGCTTGGATAGAGCAGTTGGGTTAGAAGATCCAGCATAGAGCAAGTCACCTGCAGAGTAAGTATTTACACCAGTACCACCGTAGGTAGCTAGTAGAGCGGTGGTGAGTGTTAGGCTGTTCGCTACAAAGTTAGCATTGACTGACGAGTTAGCGGTGATGCTGACTGTCGATGAGTTAGCTACAAAAGCGCCGCCTGATCCATAGGGAAGTAGGTATGCCTGCAGCGAACCGGTAGACGAGCTCGTGATTGTGAGACCGCTGTTAGGGTTAGTTGAAGTACCGAATAACTTAAAGTAAGGTGTAGATGAGTTAGACGAAGCAGCGATACGAGCTAGACCCGAGAAGACTACCGAGCCAGCAGTGTTAGAAGGTGAGTACCAACCGGTGTCGATCGCGTCAGATGTGAGCGTTCCGTTGTTGAAGCCGAGCTCGATAACGTTATCATTAACCTGTAGGTAAGCTGTATTGACTGTAACGACTGTGCCGGAAACAACGATGTTACCTGACACGGTCAAGTTAGTCATAGACGTATTGCCGACGACGTTTAGGTTACCACCGAGATATGTCGTACCGTTGACTGAGAGCTTATCTGCCGGTGCTGTGTTGCCGATACCAACGTTACCGGCTGTAGTAATACGCATTCTCTCGTTACCGGCAAGAGTACCAGCGGTGAAGAATACTAGGTTACCTTGGTTACCTCCGGTACCAACTGCTAGGTTGGTGTTACCTGTATAGATGTATGCATCAGACGGACCGTTGATTGTCCACTGGGTATTCGACCAACCGGTGCCGTTGATACCGATGTCGATATAGTTGTTAGAATACGGACCTAAGTTATCGTTGATGCTGAAGTCGGCAGAAGCCGAGGTCTGGCTGTTAGCGTTCCAGATAACTGCTTCAACGTAGTTGTTCTGATTCCCAGCGATAGCTAATAGATCTTGTCCTGTGGAATCCCAAGTGATAGATACGTTGGCACTCGAGTTACCAAAACCTAAGAAAGTAGTGTTTGCAATAATGCCATTTCCGCTACCGCCGTATGTTCCGATCGTTAGAGAAGAAGCATTGACTACGCCGGTATAAGTTGGGAGGTAAGAAGCGATGTTTGCGCTTAGTCCAGCAGTTGTCTGGTAGCCGGAAGCAGCTACGCCACCGAGGTTAGTAGCGTTATTTGCTGTATATGCTGTACCTGTAAAGTACACGACAGTAGCATTAGCGATGATCGTTCCATTTACAGTGCTGTTGCCGACAGATATCTGAGTTGAGTTAGCTAAGAAGCCACTTACTGCAGAGCCATAAACTCCCGCGGTATATGAAGTAGCGTTGATCGTATTAGCTAAGATAGAGGTGCTGAAAGTGATCGTGTTCTGGAATGTCTGGGTATTTGTCCAGGTGAACTGAGCAGCCGTATTGATTGAGAGAGTGCCCGGAGCAGCCCAGTAAGCGTTCGCGCCAGCACCACCCGAGATGAGAACGTAGCCAGCAGTACCAACACCACCGTTGGCGCTTATGGCATTTGCAAAGTTAACCTGACCGTTAAATGAGATGGTGTTTGAGAACGACTGTGTATTTGTCCAAGCATACTGCGCAGCTTGGTTGGTTGTCAATCCACCCGTAGAGCCCCAGTAGACGTTACCTGAACCACCTGAATAGAGGATGTATCCGGCAGTACCAACACCACCGTTGGCATTAATGGTCTGAGTAGAACCGACAAATGTTAAGTTACCAACTTGGATCTGGTTAATAGCAGAAGACGAGTTAGCTACAAGAGCTTGGTTAGCTGTAAGAGTACCTGGAGTTCTAGCACCACCGATAGGAACTACAGTAGCGCCGTCAGTAGAGCCGATGAAGAGAACGCCGGAACCACCGGTAACATTAGAGTAAGCTAATTCACCAGCTTGAAGCGATGCCGGTGTACCTGTTGCGGCACTTCTTTTAATCTGAATTGTGCTTCCGCCTGTGGCCATTTTCGTTACCTCTTAAAATTATTCTTTTTCTTATTTATTAGAAAAGATTGTTAGAATGTACCACCGTCTAATGATGTAACGCTTACAGTTAGTGTCTTCACCTCATACTTATGAGAATTTGCATTATAGACTAGAGTCGCGCCGTCCGATGGATTGCTCTCGACGACGTCTAGTAGATTGTGAATATAGTTCTGGTTTAGAGCCGCGCCATTGTTCTTAAGATCCAGAGGAGGGTTGGTCTGAGAGGTTAAGATACTCGCAGTGTTGGCAACTATTCCCCTAGGTCTCGCTATAGTTGCGTTAATAGCCATTATCTGGTAACTCCAGGCGTAACTGTCACCAGCCCCTCTATAACACGAGTTACGGTATTTGCTGGATCAGTTAACTTGATGTCATAGACGTATCTGCCATAGACTAGATTGGCTGTCGCATTTGCAGTTAGGGATAGGCCGATCATTCCATTCGACACAGAGACAGTAAAAGTAGCTGCCGGAGTGTTTGAAGTATACCATCTGCGGATCTGTGAATTTGCAGAGTAGCCGCTCAGATCAAGCGCATTTCCAGCATCATCTGTTAGGTTAACAGTGGTGTTGAATGTAGAACCTTGGTCTATAGTGATGTTTGCTTTGGTGGCCATACCGAGCTCCTAGTATTTCTCATATTTATAATACTAAGGTAGTCCTAGTAAATTTCACCACGACTGAAGAGTCTCCAGCAGTTCCATAGAGAACTACGTTAGCTCCAACAACAGAAGCTCCCATATTTACTAGCTGAGAACTGCTGTACATATCAGCAAATTCTGTGTAGTAAGCGCTGGTCCCATCTTGTAGTACCATCATCTTAGATACTTGATACGCGGACGAGTTAGAAGCTTGGATCGTGTACTCAGCCGATCTAAAAGTTGCTATAGGGAACTGATCAATAACACTATTTGAAGTAGTTGAGAAGTTATAAACAGCAGCAGTTAGACTTGAAGTATTTCCAATAGATAAGTAACTATTTGAAGATAAGCTTACATTGCTGCTGTATAGTGACCAAGTCTGAGATGAGTTACCAAGGGAATAGGAATTATTGACCGGAATGATGTTACCGGCAGAAGAACCGGTATAGACCAAGTTACCGCTAACGTTTAAGTTACCAATGATCTGAACATTGTTACCAAAGTAAGTATTAGTAGATACGTTAACGTTGTTGCTGACTACATTGATAACACCACCGATGAAGGTGTTACCGGATATTACTGGAACAGTCAAGTTATTTGAGATTGTAACTGTATTAGAGAATGTTGCATTTCCTGTTACGAATAATGTATTAGAGAACGCTGCGTTTCCGGTTACTATGAAAGAATTAGAGAACGTAGCATTTCCAGTTACTGCAATTTTACCAATTACCGTTAAGTTATTACCAAAATAAGCATTAGTAGATACGTTAACGTTGTTGCTGACTACGTTAACCACGCCACCGATAAAAGTATTACCTGAGATCGTTGGAACTACTAGGCTGTTTGCTACTACGATGCTATTTGATAAATATACGTTACCGACAATATTAGCTGTGCCTAGGATATAGGCGTTGCCGGTTAAGTTGGTATTTCCACCGATATTGATGTCGCTTGCTAAGTTAGCGATACCGCCGATTACAGTGTTTCCAGAGATGTTAGCGGTACCAGTAACCTGAAGCTTTGCGTTTGGATTGGTGTTACCGATACCAACGTTTGCACCTGAGGTGATACGCATGACTTCATTGGTCGCGAGAGTACCGTTTGCAAAGAAGTTGATGTACTTCTGACCTGCCGTACCGATCGAGAGGTTGGTGTTGCCGGTGTAGACGTAGCCGTCGGAGCCGCCGTTGATCGTCCAAGATGTGTTAGACCAGTTAGAGTTGAGAATACCAACGTCTATAAAATTAGAACCAGATAGTCCACCGTTGTCATATATTGCTAAGTCAGAAGACGCGTTTGTTCCGGTATTTGAGTTAGTGATTGCAAGCTCAATGTAGTTGTTTTGGTTACCATAGGCTTCCATGAGAGAAGAGTTGCTGGATAGGAATCCAGAAAGAACGTTCATTGAAGAATTACCAACGCTCAGTATTGAGTTGCTGATCTGCGTGTTGGTGGTGATGGTTAGAAGACCATTAGAAGTTAAGTTGCCACCTGAGATATAGGTAGCGTAGAAAGTGTTTGAGCCAAAGATCCCATTTACAAAACCATTGCCGGTGGAAATAGATCCACCGACCGATGAGTCGACCGTAACAATATTGGCACCAAGTGTCGTGACTAGATCGTTCGTTCTCTGGAGCCAAGTTCCAAAAGTCTGGTTATTAGCTACTTGGGATAAACTAATCGTCATTTACTGGTTCTCTCTAAAATTAGCTTTAGCATCTCTTTCATCTCACCGACTTCGCTTTTTAGAC
>Ga0208618_1000191_pt1 | contig 28346 bp, 21 predicted proteins | sample CryBogCBE18Jul08_FD_184585 | JGI IMG/M metagenome (GOLD analysis project Ga0208618, IMG submission 184585) | Freshwater microbial communities from Crystal Bog, Wisconsin, USA - CBE18Jul08 (SPAdes) | ecosystem: Environmental > Aquatic > Freshwater > Lake | place: Crystal Bog, Wisconsin, USA...
GTGATGAAAAATCAGGAGATGGTTGGCGGTTTCATGGTCGGGGCTGTATTCAGTTGACTGGACACGATAACTATTACCACTTTGGGCAGTCAGTCCAGAAGGATATGGTCAAAGAACCGCAACTTGTTGCGACCCCTATGTATGCTGCCCTGTCTGCTGGGTGGTTCTGGAAGACTCATGGATGCAATGATCTGGCTGAAGCGCAGAACTGGGAGGGCTTAACAAAACGCATAAATGGTGGTACATTTGGTCTTGAAGAACGTATAAAATTAACCCAACACGCCCTTTCCGTTTTAGGCGGTTAACATGCCATTTTCGAAAATAATCTTCAAACCTGGGGTGAATAAAGAAAATACCCGCTACTACAATGAAGGCGGGTGGTATGAGAGCCAGTGGGTAAGATTTCGTCAAGGCAGTCCAGAGAAAATTGGTGGCTGGACGCAGTATTCTCCAAACACATTTTTAGGCGTTTGCCGTTCCCTTTGGAACTGGATCACGCTGTCCTTCCTAAACTTGGTAGGTGTGGGTACTAATTTAAAGTACTACCTCACTTACGGCACAGCTTATTACGATATCACCCCAATAAGAACCACGTTGACCTTGGGTTCAAATCCGTTTGCAACGGTTTCTGGGTCAAACATAGTCACTGTCACAGCCGCATCTAATGGCGCAATTATCAATGACTTTGTGATATTCAGCGGTGCTACAGCCGTAGCGGGGCTTACCATCAACGGTGAGTACCAGGTTCTTACGACACCAACGACCAACACGTTTACAATCAATGCAGGGTCAAATGCATCATCGACCACAACAGGTGGCGGTAGCTCTGTGGTTGCACAGTTTCAAATTAACACTGGCCCTGCTACACAGACTCCTTTTAATGGATGGGGTGCTGGTAACTTTGGCCTTGGGCCTTGGGGTACAGGTCAGACTGTTAAGAATAACTTACAGATTTGGAACGCCTACAACTTTGGTGAGAACTTGATATTTGGCCCCCGTGGTGGTGGTATTTACTACTGGACTGCTTCTGGCGGCGTCACAACCCGAGGCGTGCTTCTTAATAGTATAGGTGGTTCAGTCACGATCTCTTATGCTTCCCCTGCGGTAGTTGTATCTGGCGTTACCCTACCCAACAATAGCGCCATACAGCTTGGAGTTACGGGCGGCAGCTTGCCCAGTGGCCTGTCTACAAATACCACATATTATGTGATTAACGTATCTGGTACACAGTTTAATCTTTCCGCCACTCAAGGTGGTTCAGCCATTAATACAAGCAGCGCAGGCTCTGGTACGTTCTACATTTCTGATCTGGTAGATGTACCGTTGTATCAAAACTATCTACAGGTTTCTGATGCATCTAATTTTGTAATTGTGTTTGGAACTAACGGGATTGGTACGAATACGCTAGACCCCATGTTGATCCGTTGGTCTGACCAGCAAAATCCTTTGGTATGGTATCCAGATATTACCAACCAAGCGGGGGATGTGCGCCTGTCTCACGGCTCCCAAATCGTCACTGCTATCCAAACCCGTCAAGAGATATTTGTATTGACTGATGCGGCTTGTTACTCTCTCCAATACCTTGGCCCTCCCTATGTGTGGGGCACGCAGTTACTAGGCGAGAACACCACCATCATCGGCCCTAATGCGGCTGTTTATGCATCTGGCGTTGTGTACTGGATGGGTATTGACAAGTTCTATATGTATGATGGACGGGTGCAAACGCTTAACTGCGACCTGCGCCGCTTTGTCTTCCAAAATATTAACTACAACCAGAATCAGCAAGTTTACTGTAGCACTGTAGAAGGCTTTAATGAAGTCTGGTGGTTCTATGTATCTGGCACTAGTGACACCATGAATAGTTATGTTGTTTATAACTATGTTGAAAAGAACTGGTATTACGGCTCTATTGCCAGGACTGCCTGGCTCGATACCACGCTCCAGAATAATCCAATTGGCGCTACCTACAACGGGTATCTCTGCAACCAAGAAAGCGGCGTAGACAATAATGAGACAGGCACAATCCAGTCAATAGATGCCTACATATCTTCTTCCGAGTTTGACATTGGAGACGGAGACCATTTTGTCTTTATTGACAGGATACTCCCAGATTTGACTTTTGCGGGGTCATCAAACTCACCCACGCCAGCCACAACGATGACGTTGATTGCCTTGACCGATTCAGGCTCGGGTGCTACCCAGGCCAAAGACAACACGGTCAACTACACCTCAACTTACAACATTACCGAAGAATTTACTGGGCAGGTGTATACCCGCATCCGTGGTCGCCAGATGATCTTTAAAATGGAGTCAAATCAGATTGGTACGACTTGGCAGTTGGGTGCTCCTCGCTTTAATATTAGACCCGATGGACGCAGATAATGGCTACAAAACCAATCAACCCTGCGCCACCGAACCTGCCCCTTGCGCCCGATCAATACGACAGGCAGTACGGGGATAAGCTCAATAACGTCTTGCGTTTGTTTTTTAACCAGTTAAATGATATCTTGACTACGCTGGTTTCAACGTACATCACCAACACATCTATCGTAACAGTGGCCAAACTACCTACCGCATCCATGACCAATGCAGGAACTAGAACTTTTGTGTCGGATGCAACATCTACGACTTTTGGGTCAACTGTGGTTGGTGGCGGCACAAATACCGTGCCTGTTTACTCGACAGGCACTAGCTGGAAGATAGGTTAAATGGTAAACTGGAACATATTCTTGGAGCAAACATGAGCTTCTTAGCAGACCCCCTAGGTAATATATCTGGCGCTATCAGTAACGTCGGTAAAGGCATCGCCAACGCAACCAAAAATCCATTGGTTGACATGGCCGCGGCTGCCGCTTTAGATTATTTTACTGGTGGCGCGGCTGGTGTTTTGGGCGAGACTGGGGCTATGGGGAGCATTACTGGGCTTGGAGCCGCAGGCAACGCGGCTTTGCTCACAGGTGGTATTGCAGGTTTAGCATCGGGTAATTTGTCTCAAGGTTTGATGGCGGGCTTGGCAGGATACACAGGCGCTAGTGCAGGCGAAAGTTTGGGCATGGGCGGTTATGGGGCTCCCCCTAGTTCTGGCCTTGATGCGGAAAACACAATTGCCGCAAGAGGGGGCGCTCCTGTTGAAGGGCGTGTGCCTACGCCAGTCAACCCTGTTGATGCACCTGCTAATGTGGCTGGAGACTTGGCCCCAAATCCCGCTCAAGGATTGAGACCCAACTTTACGCCAACTGCGGCAGATAGCCCATATTCAATGGCTTCAAAAACAGTAACGCAAATGCCCAGCGTGTCTACTGTAAGTGATGCCGCTTCTAAACTATCTCCGTTCAGCAAAGCCGTTAATTGGTTTGGAGAACAAAGTTTGCCAACACAGTTAGCGTTGGGCGCTGGTGCTGTTTACGGGCTCAAATCGCTAGCCACTCCACAAAAACTAAATGCCCCTACACAACCCAACACACAGTTTATTCGTAGTTATAACTACAGTCCTTTTGGTGGTTACGCGTTCCAAGGTAGTACCCCCGCTGTGGGCGGCGGGATGGCGCCTGGGGGTCTTGTGGCCTTGGCTAAAGGCGGTGGTGTGCACCACTATGATGTTGGGGGCGATATTGCGGCGGCCTATCAATCGGGCGATATTGGTACAGTCAATGATTTGATTGCACAAAACCAACTAACTCAAAGTGATGTTGGGAATATGTTTCCTGGATTTGACCTGTCTACGGTCAATCCAAATGTCAGTTTTTTTAATCCCGCTACTGCTGGTAGCGGTAATGATGGGTCAGACAATGGGGGCTTTGTTCCTCCAACTCCAACCCCAACTCCAACAGCAACGCAAGTGGGCGGTGACGGAATAACTTCCGTAATGCCTCTTATCAATGCGGCTGCAGCAACACCAGCCAACAACACACCAGCAGTAGTAAACAACACGCCTGCGACAAACAATATTGCTCCTGGAATTACCGCACTTAACAATACCCCTGCGTACACAAGTTACACACCAGATCAAATTGCGCAGTATGTTCAAACAAGCGGTATTAATTTAAATGATCCTGCTGCTGTTGCTGCGGCTGAAAAAACATCACACATTGATCCTGCGGCATATAACGCGTGGGCGGCGTCTAATGCAAATCCATTTTCAGCAGCCAGTTTACTTAACCCAACAAATGCAACAGCCACAAATATAGGCAATTTTGATACGTCTCTAGGCACTAACCCTGCAAATATTGACATTGGTAACGCCGTACACACAGCATATGCAGATACTGGAGCAACCACTAATCTTGCTGGTAATGTTGCAGGTAATACCCAGCTTGCCCAAGAAATGGACACATGGCATGTGCCTCCTTCTCAGATGGCTGCAGCTCTTAAAATGGATCCCGCTACAATTCAAAAATTGTATGATGCAGTTGATCCAAAAGGGCCATATGCATCGTCCGCAGCTAAAACTGTTACTCCTACTCCAACTCCAACACCAACCCCCACACCTTCTGGTACAAACACAGTAACCACACCCAACGGCACTGTATTAAACACATACACACCACCAGGATCAACTACACCAATAGTGTTGAATCCAGTTAATCGTACAACTGAAAATGTGAGCACACCAACGAGTATTGCAACAGCGCCTGCTGGTGCTTTGGCCTCTGGTGTTGGTGGTATGAATGCGCTTGTTAACCCCAACGGAACAATTACGCAAACTGCCACAACACCCACAGCTCCTGGCCTTAAAGCAATCATGGATTCGTACACACAAGGCGGTGGCAGTCTAGGATACACAAACCCAACATATAACAGCATTGCTGAATTCAATGCCAAGAATGACACGCAAACTGGCGGGTCTAAAGCGGCGTTTGATTATTTGATGGGTAAGTCACCCTATCCTTCACAACCCATTGGAGCGCCGTATCAAAGCACGGTACTGGGTCAAAATTTAAGCCCCGCATATTATGCAGCCAATCCTTACATTTATGATCCCACAACAAAATCGTACATAGCCAACCCTAAGTTTGATCCTGCGTTTAGTTCAAGCAAAGATGCGCTTGGACAAGCACAGACAGGCATTACTTCGCAAACAGCAAGTATGCTAAATTACACAAAACTGCCTGGTGGTATGTATGGCTATCCTAATGGGGACGGCACTTTTACTGGTGTTGATGGTAAAAAATACAATGCTGACGGAACTGTATACGGGACAACGACAGGTAACGGCCCTGTTGCAGAAGCAATAAACCAAGTTGCTGCCAATGGTGGTTTGATGGGGCTTGCCGCAGGCGGTATGTCCGTAGGACATCTAGGAGGGTACTCAGATGGTGGACGTTTATTGCGTGGCCCTGGCGATGGGGTATCCGATTCAATACCTGCTACTATTGGTAGCACTGATCCTGAGCCTGCTCGTCTTGCTGACGGTGAGTTTGTAGTTCCTGCTCGGATTGTTTCTGAACTTGGCAATGGCTCTACTGAAGCAGGCGCTCGTCAGCTTTACAAAATGATGGATCGCATTCAAAAAGCTAGATCAAAAACAGTGGGTAAAAATGCGGTAGCAACCAATACTAACGCACATCAGTATTTACCTGCATAAGGATAGACTATGACTACCACAGCAACAGCATCACCAACTTCAGTAACAGAGTATCAAACAGGCTTTGCTCCTGAACTTGCGCCGTATGGTCAAGCGCTTTTAGGCCAAGGGGCAGCGTTGACCAACATAAACACCAATCCCTATCAACAGTATCAAGGGGATACGATTGCGCAATTTACGCCATTACAACAGTCGTCATTTAACAATGCCGCTTTAATGCAAGCTTCGCCTCAGTTGGGGCAAGGCACAGCCATAGCAGGCACGGCAGGCGCAAATGCGCTCAACACAAACTATACATACAACCCCTACCAAACACAAAGTTTCACAAGTCCAGGTGTAGCACAGAGCTACATGAACCCTTATTTGCAGGCGTCTCTTGCGCCACAACTGGCCATTCAACAGCAGTTACAAGGTGCAGCGCAACAAACTCAAAATGCTCAAGCTACACAAGCCGGCGCCTTTGGTGGTTCACGTTTTGGTGTGCAAAATGCTGCTACTAATCTTAATAACCAACTTGCAAATCAAAACTTAGTTGGTAATGCGTATAACACCGCATACAATCAAGGTGCGCAACAATTTAATACTGAACAAGGCGCGGCTCAAAATGCGGCACAACTCAATGCACAACAAAGTCAATTTGGCGCTAATCTTGGTCTTCAAGGTCTTAATACGGCTTTGCAAAGTGCCAGCACATTAGGCACACTGGGCAATAACCAGTACAACCAAAATATGGGTATTACTGGGTTGCAAAACCAGTTGGGCGGTGAGCAACAACAGCAAGTTCAAAACTTACTCAATAACCAATACCAAAACTTTCTTAGTGCTCAAAATTACCCATATCAACAGTTGAACTTCATGTCCAACTTGATTCGTGGACTACCCATGACGCAACAATCTGCATCTGTGTATCAAGCGCCCCCAAGTACACTATCGCAAGTCGCGGGTCTAGGATTGACAGCCGCTGGCCTTGGCGCATTCAAAGCGGCCAAGGGCGGATCAATTAAAAAATCAAATGGTCTGATGGACTTGGCACTAAAAAAGATGGAGCCTGAAAATGCCTAATCAAACTGGTATGTTTAATGTTCCTCAAATCCAAGCCCGTCTAGCGGGCATGAGTCAACAACAGCTCTACCAAACAGGTATGGCTAATCAAAATGATGCTTTGATGTTTTCGCTGGTTAACAACGAAAATATGAACCGCCAAAAAGCCAAGCAAGCTATGATGGCACAACAAGCAGGTCAGCAACAACCACCTGTCAAACAACAAGATTTGATGGCCATGGCGCCTACTCCAGCGCCTAACATGGGTTCGGGTATACCACTACAAGGTGCAGGTTCCCCACAACAAATGGCACAAAACCAATTGCCTGAAGAACAAGGCATTGGCGCTTTGCCCGCACAAAATTTGCAAAAGATGGCAGGAGGCGGTATTACAGGTGTGGCAAGTCCTGAACATCATTATGCGGGTAACTATCCTAATTTAGTATCTACAAATCCAAACGGCCCAGGGGGCTTACAGTACTATTTTGATATCCCCGATTCTCCTTCGGATAGAACAGTCTTTAAAACTTTACGCGGCAAACTTTTTGGTAATGAGCCTGTGCCTGCAGAATTAAACCGTCTTAAAGGGCAGTTTTTTAAAACTCCAGAAGAAGCGCAAAGTGCTTTAACGCAAGCGCAATTTGATATGAGTCCTAGCGGAATTAGAAAAGCCGCAGCTTCTTCAAATGTAACAAATCTACTATCACAAAATCAACCAACACCAGAACAAGAAACAAACAATTTAAATGTTCCGCTATACAGTCAAGCCAATAATGAAACTGCGCCTGCATCTACACCTTCAGCCCCATATTCTGCAGGCATAGTAGCTCCTCAAATAACAGGAGGCGGTATTGCTGCAGGCCCAAGGCCAACAGCCGCAGGCTCTATGAAAGACGCGGGTACTTTTTATGACAAATCCAAACTTGAAGATTTGGCAAATACTGTTGTTACTGAAACAGGCGTTCAAAACGCGCAAGATAGACAAGCACTAGAAGACATGCTTTCTAAACGCCCCAATATTGGCGGTAGGGCAGAGGCGCGCATCAATGCAGAAATAGCTAAAGAAGACGAAGATAAAGAAGAGAATAAACGCATGGGTTTGCTTACTGCAGGCTTGGCAGTTCTCAGTGGCACATCTCCTTATGCTTTACAAAATCTTGGTCAGGCTAAAGAAGGCGCTAAAGTTTACCAAGAAGGTTTGGATAAACTTAAAAAAGCGCATGATGCACACTTGCAAGCGCTTGATCATATTGATGATGCCCGAGATGCTGCACTTATTGGCGATCAAAACTTACGTTTACAAAGTTTGCAAAAAGCTGGCGACCGCATGTTGGATTCTAGAAAGTTTTTTGTTAAAGCTGCAACGGATATGACTGGCATGGAGGCGGGTATTGCTTCTAATTTGTATACCAATGCGACTAATAACTATGAAGCAACTAAAAGATCTAATTCAGAAAATGCTACCAGACTAGCCGTGGCAAACGCGCAAATTAAAATGGAAGCAGAAAAACTTAACATGCCTCCAGAACAAGTTAGAACCGCTTTGTATATTGGTAATGGAAATGCTGAAGCAGGTTTTAACAAAATGCAAGAGCTTCAAAGAGACAAATCTGGCATTAGCTTATTGACATCTTTAGCAGGCGTTAACTCAAAACGTGAGGCCCAAGGCTTGCCTGACATGACGTTGGATGAGTTTTTAGCAGGCTTACCAAAAGCTATGGCCGCAATGCAGACACCAAAAGTTGTATCAGGCGCCAATCCAAATGCTATACTTACCCGTCCGGGTATGCAATAATACGCCATACAATTTAGAGAGGGCTTATGCCACAGTATGTACAACTGCCAAATGGCCAGTACTTTCCTTTAAAGGAAGGGGAAAGTCCCTACGCCGCTATAGCCGAAGCCCAACAACTGTATCCTGATATTTTTGGTTTAACCAAAAAAGAAGAACCAAAAGAACAACCGCAATCAGGGTTTGTACCTGCATTTAAATCTAGTGCCTCGCAGCTTAAAGAGGACATGGCTCGACTGGGCGCTAAGACGGGCATAATTTCTCCTGAACGTGCAGAACAAATTGCCCAAGAGGAAGAGGCATACCAAAAGAAAACTTTTAAACCGACAGAAAAAAGTTTTTTAGAAGATCCGCTTACAAAACTTAAAGAGCTTGCAGGTGGATCAGCACCGTACATGCTAGCCCCCGCTGCATTAGGCGCAACGGCTTTGGCGTTACCCGAAGCGGCCGCCGCCGCTCCTGTTATTGCAGGCGGTTCGGCTGTCTTAGATGCCCTTGGCTTGGGTACTGTGGGCGAAGCCGCCGCTGCTAGCGGTGCTGGATTAGCCAGCCTTGCGCAATTTACAGGATCAAATATATCCCGCCAAATGGACACGGGAAAAAGCTTGGCGGATACCAGCCTCGGTAGTGCCGCCCTAGCCGCCATCCCGCAGGCGGCTTTGGATGTCTTTGGGTTGAAGATGATCCCTGGCATTCGCAATATATTTGCTGAAGCAGGACGTAAAATTTCTGACGCAGAAGCCCGCGCTATTGCATCTCAAGGGTTGGCCAAAACACTAGGCGACTACGCTGTTACTACAGGTAAGGTAGCAGGCGCTGAGGGTTTGACTGAAGCAGGCCAACAAGTGTTTGAGCGTTTACAAGCAGGGTTATCTTTAACTGACCCCGATGCTCAAAAAGAATACTTTGATAATTTCCTTGGCGGTGCTGTTCTTGGTGGTGTCCTAGGAGTTCCTGGACGTTTTGTTGAACGTGGGCAAGCCAAATCCCAAGCCGTTGCCGCTGACCGCGCAGATCAAGCCAAACAATTAGCGCAGCAACAGGCGCTTGACGCACAACAACAGCAAGAACAAGAAGCGTATAAACAAACGCCTGAGTATATTCAAGACTTGACTCAGCGTTGGAATACGTTTGATAAACAATACCAAGACTTAAGACAAAAAGCAAAAGGCAAAGCCCCAGAAGGTGACTTGATTGCCGCAGCAAATAAGAAAGATGCAAGAGTAGCTCTTAAAGAGTTAATGACCAATCCTGACACGCAGGATTTAATTAAAGAGTACCAAGCAGTTCAAGCCAAAGTTGATGCCCAACGTGCGGAAGATGAGCGTCAAAAGCTAGCCGCTGAAAAGAAAGCCGCTTACGATTTATCCATGCAAAAGTATGGTGCTCAAGGTGAGCTGTTTGCTGGAACGCCAGACCAAGAGTTGATTGAAGCCAACCGCGCTGAACAACCAAAACAAGAAACGCAGGTGCCAACGGCAAAAGAGTTTAATAACCTGCACACAAACATTGCGCGTGGTTTGTACTTGGCTAGACAGAATGCGGCCGAAGCCGAGGACGAGGACGTAGCTGCCCAGCACATTAATGAACACGCTGCTTTAACAGAGCAACAAAAGAAACTAGAAAAGCTACGCCCCCTTGTGGAGAAAGCTGAACCCAATGAGCGTTTGGTAAACCCTGCCGATCTTAACTTTGAAGACACGGACTCAGAGTTAAGAAAACAACGTAAAAAATTAGACGATGCTCGGCAGTTGGGAGACATGGCCGCTGCTAAAAAAGCGTCTGACAAAATTCAAGAACTAAAACAAAGACCCACTTTGTTTGGTGAAGACAATACAAGGGCAAAACTTGAAGCTGCACAAGACGCTGAACGCATTAAATTTACGGAAGAGATAGAGGCCAAGCGCCAAGAGTCTATTGCACAACGTCAAAAACTTGAAGATGAAGTTACGCGTTTACAAAAGATTGCGGATGCCAATAAAGAAAAAGGTATTTTTGAAGGTTCTGTTGCACAAAAGCAATTGGAAGATGCAAAAGCATTGCTAGCCACCTTTAAACAAAAACCATACAAAACGCAAACAGGCCACATCATGATGGCCCCACAACGCGAACAAGATTACAACGCACTTAAAAAAGAACCCACATACGCTCAACAAGACATTGAGGGAGAGCCTAGCAATCTTGAACTATTAGATCAAAGAATTAGTGATCTAACCGATGCGTTGTTGCCTGGCGCTTTAAAAGCAAATGCACAACCCGCAACAGTTGTATCCGCAGAAAAACAAACACAAGAGCGCGCCAAAACACTTGAAAAAATACGCGACTTTAATTACCGCATAAACGATTTAAAGAAGCGCCTACCTGCAATGCACGCGGAAATAGTTCGCGGCATTGAGCATCCGGAGTATTCTGATCTTATTAAAGAGTATAAATACTTAACAGGCAGACTTGAAGAGTTGCAAGGTGTTAGCGAGCGTGTCAAAGGGCCTGGCAGATATTTGCCCATAGTAGAAGCGCAAAACATACTGGACAATATTGATACAAATAGAAAGTTGTTGGTAGATTTAAATGCCGCCGTACAAAAAGCAGGCCGACCTACCGAGCCTGCTAAAGTAGAAGCGCTTAATAATCTTAGACAAAGACGCGCTTACATACAAGAACAGCTTGAAGCAGATACAAAAAAATACAATGCTAATGCACAACGTGAGCAGAGAACCCAACCTAAAGCTGAACAAGAGCAAGGCGATTTGTTTGGTTTGGCTGGGACATACGCAAAATCTGCAGGAGAAGTGCAGAAAATAAAAGACAGACTGGATGACCTGTATCAAGAACGTGACAATCTAAAAGCCAGTTTCCAACGCCGTAGCAAAGAAGCCAACACTCCTTTGTTAAAACAACTTATTGACAAGTTTTCTAAAGAACCAACACAACGGTTTGAACAACTTAATAAAGAGATTGAGCGCACTGAGCAAGAACATTTGAACGCTACAGGTAAAGTGTCTGATAAGTTTCAAGCTTTTGCCGATGAACGCGAAGCACAGAAGACACCCGTTGAACAGCCTGCTGAACAAAAATTATTGCCTGGCTTTGGTCTAAAACAATACAACGAAATTAAAAAACCTGTAACAGATGCGGACTTGATGGCCGCCAAGACTAAACAAGTTAACTTGCAAACGCAACTGGAAAAAGTTCGTGCTGCTGTAGGTAAAACAAGTAAAGAAGAAAATGATTTATTTGTTGAGTTGGCTCGTTTGCGCAAAAGCAAAGTTCGTGACACAAAAGTTCTTAAAGGAGATATAACGGGCTTATCCGCTATTAGAAATGCTACATATGCAAAACAAGCAGAAGAAAAACTTGAACAACGTATTAAAGATGCACAAAAAACGCGTGAAGAAAATTTAATTAAACAAGAAGAAAAAATACAAGAACAAATTGAAAAAGCCAAAGCCAAGGTAGCCGATCTTGAAAGAAAGCAACGCGCCTATGAAGACCAACAAGACGCTATAAATAAGGCGCCTCCTGGACAACGTGAGGCCCAGCGTATCATTGCTGGCGAGGGCTACAGAGACTACAAAGGCGTTGTGCGTACATCGCCCAAAAATAAAGCCAGTTGGGGCATTGAGAATCTAGAAAGAGCAAAAATAGAAAAACCAACAGCGCTTGCAAAGGCTGTTGCCAAAACACAAACCGCAGAAAAACTTGCAGAGACAGCCGCTAGAGAAAAAGAATCTGTTGCCCGCAACCCTACAGTTGAGCAAGCAAGAAACAACCTAAACAGGTTAGAAAATAATGTTGTTACTTTGGCTGCAGAATTACAACCTTCTGGCATAGCAGAAGTAAAAGCTGCACAAGAACGTTTAGAGGTAGCGCAAGCAGATGCAAGCGTTGCTGCAATTTTAAATCGTGATCCCGAAAATATAAAAAATTTACAAGAAGAATTAAAAGCTGCAGAAAAAGAACTGGCGGATTTAACTGCAAAACCTGTTCTTGGGCCGATTGATGAGCTTGCAAAATATAAACATGCTGTAAGTTTACAAACACAAAAAATAAGAAATATTAGAAAAGAACTTCCTGAAGAAGCAGCACTCAGTAAACTTTTAAAAGCGCAAGAAGAGTACGACGCAATTGCTAGAAGACAGGCAGTTCAAACAACGGATAAAAATTTAGATACACTAAAAGAAATTGATTCATTACAAGCTTTCTTAGAACGTTACGGCCCTCGTGAAACACTTAATAATGTAGACACAATATTAGAAAACTTAGAAAAAGGTATTGACGCTAGCAAAGTGGCGCAGTTGGCTACCCAAATGCAAGCCAATATGCGTAACATGGAAAACCAAGTTACACCTATTGCAAAAAAACTAGAAGAGTTTAAAGAACAATACGATGAAATTATCAAGAGTGGTTATTCGCCTATAGTGCAGGCAGACTACATCGAAGAATTAATAAAGAAAGCGGCTTCTGCAGATAAAGCACACACTGCGGCTGTTGTTAGATATGCTACAGCCCGACGGGATCTACTGGCTTTCCAGTACGGAATATCAAAAAGACTGCAAAAAGCATACGAAGAAGCCGTAGCTGCTAGAGACGCGGAACTTACCCGCCAAGAAAACGACCCCGAGCTTAAGCAAATAGCTGATAATTTTAAACAGGCTAATAAAACGCAAGCAAGAACCGACGCAATATTAAAAGCGGCTATTGAAAAACAAAAACTTGAAGAGGCTAAAGCTAGAGCAACGCAAAAAAATAAAGAAGCAAAGCAAGAGCAAGCAATTAAAAACGCCAAAGCCGTCAGTGGTGGTATACCTAAAGATGTGCTTCAACGTGCGCGTGAGGGTCTTGGTCTTGAGGGCGTGCGTGTTGAGAAAGACACATCAGGCGCGTTGGCTAATGCTGTGCAGAACAATGCCAAGAAAATGCTTGGTCGTGCCGAGACCATGCTGGAAGACGCTATTAACCGTGACGATGTAGAAGCGGTAAAAAAACATACGCTTGAAGTTAAACGTTATGAGCGTGAACTGCAACAAATTATGCCTGTTGCAGAAACCAAGAAGACAGAGCTTGGCGTAGAAAAGGTTGCTGAAAACCAACCAGAAGCTATTCCGGGGGAACGCCTACGCGCTCGTCGTGAAGGCCCTGTTGTAAGTAAAGCTGCCCGTGCTCCTAGCACAATGATGTCGGGAACCGCTGAAAGCAGAGTATCCCAAGGTAGACGCAACCCGCCAAAACAAGCAGGTGTTGTAAGACTAAAAGCGTCTGATTTAAACCATGATACAGCAAATGCTATATCGTTGGCGACAATAAAGAAAAAACTAGATGCTTCTACTGGTGAAGAAAAAGCCAAATATCAAGAGGCTTTTGATGGCGCAACCAAAAATATGACGCCTAAACAGGTTGAGGAACGCTTAAAAGAAGGTGATAGACTTCTTGCAAGTGGCCCGACTATGGCAATCATTGCGGCTAAAGAAAGATTCCGTGCCGCTACAGAAGCCTACAAAAAAGCAATAGAAAGATTAAACGAAGCTGAAGATAAAGCCACTGCTGATTTTCCCAATTCTGCAGGCATTAAACTAGCGCAAGATGATTTTGATGCTGCAGATGAAGCAAAAGAACGCGCTGAAGCGGCAATGCACAAAGCCGTTGAAGACCATAAAAAGAGCAAAGAAAAAACTACGTCTGTAAGAGAAGCAGACAGCGCCGTTGAAGACGACATTGAGTTTACGGATAAAGCTGGCAGATTTGATCGTTTGAAAAGAGCCATTGATGAAGATGATACAGACTTCTTTGCTTCTTCTGTAAAAGAATCTGGAGGCACGCCATTGCCAGATAAAGCGTTAGGGCACTTGCTGGATGGCAGTTTAATTAAATCTTTGGAAGATATTGCTAAGAACGACAAGACGTTTTTGGGGCAACACGCTGATGCTATCCGCCCCTTGTTGATGCGGACTAAAGTTGAGATTGTGCCAGAACTTATTCACAAGGGTAAACGAGTACCTGCGCTTTATCAAGCTTCAACCAACACTGTTTTCTTTACGCCTGAAGGTTTTACCATTGAAGACGTTGTGCACGAAGCAACTCATGCTGCAACTATGCGTGCGTTGACTATGCCAGAAAGCGACCTTACCCCTACACAACGCAAAGCTCGCCGTGAATTGCAAGCAATGTTTAATAAGCTGAGTAAAGACCCTAACTTTGAAGGGCAGTACGGCTTAGAAAATCTTAAAGAGTTTGCGTCTGAAGTATTGTCCGACCAAGCTATCCGTAACCGCATGGATAAGTTGCCTTGGTTTAGAGGCAACATGCTTGAGCGCTTCTTTAGAGCTGTGATGGAATTGTTGCACATCAGACCCATGTCTGAGAACATGCTGGCAAGGGCGGAAGAACTTACCAAAGCCCTCTTTATGCAATCGCGCAGTATTGAAAATGCTGAAGATGTTGGGGCAGCACCCAAGTACAAATCCGCCTTGGTAGGCTCGACTCCTGGCAAGTGGGAAAACTTCCGCGGTAACTTCTTTGGGCTTAGTGGCCGTGTTCAAATTGTTGACAAGCTGGCTGCGGCTGATGCCGCTATCGTTGCGGGAGAAGGCAATGACAAACTAACAAGCACAGAAGCTTTCAACACCCAGTACTTTATGCGCATGGGGGATCAAGTATCCACCGCAGCAGGTCAATTCATACTTCACGGGCCAATGAAAATTGTCAGTGAAGATACACCATTGGGCAAAGAGTATAGATACGAATCCCAAAAAGGCACTACGCTTGTTGATGTCAGCGACCATTTAGGCAACATGGCCAAAGAACTTGGCGTTGATGTGAGCGAAGCCGAGCGTATGGCCACCGTTTTGATTGCGGGGGAACGTGCTAAATCTATATCAAATGGTTGGGAACGTTTGAACTCTGATAATCCTGCAGGAGTCAAGGCCGAGTACGATGCGGATACTGCGGCAATTAAAAGCAATCCTAAAGCCAAGGCATTTTTTGAAGCGGTTAGAAAGTCCTACAAAGAATACAATGACGGCCAATTAGATTTTGCTGTGCAGTCTGACTTCATGAGTAAAGAAGAAGCCGAGCGTTTAAAACGTTTGCCTTACATCCCCTACTACCGCATTAAAGATGGTGCGGTTCAATTGTTTACGGCAGATGAGCGCCCAATCACAATTGGTAATATTAAAGACAATCCTGACTTGCAACAAATGGTTGGGGATAACAAGCACATACTACCGTTACTAACCAGCGCAGTACAAAATACTTTCATGCTAACCCGCATGTCTTTGCACAACAAAGCTACGTTAGAAACTGCCAATGGACTTTTTAAAGCTGGGTTTGTTAGCAAGATGGGGGCAGGCGTTGGGTTGGCTAATGTCAATACTGTACACTACAAAATCAAAGGCAAAGATGCTTTTGCAACCATTGATGCTGACACGTTTGGTATTCCAGCGCACTTGATCGTCAAGGGCATGGAAGGTATCAAGACCACAATACCTGCGCTAGTCAAGGCGATGGGTATTCCTTCGCAATGGATTAGAAAGTTTGTGACGCGGATTCCCGCTTACGGCGTACGCCAATTGGTTCGCGATCCTGTAAATTCTTTTATTCTGTCAGGCACGGATGGCATACCAATTGTTAACGCGCTAAAGGAATTGTCCAAGATGCAATTTGGCAAAAGCCAAGCCGAAGAAGATTTGATGCGCGGTCTTGCAGTGAGTAGTAATATATTCAGTGGGGATGAGAAGGACATGACCAAGTTCTTGTCCGATATTGCTACAGGCAAGAGTCCTTGGCAAACGTTTTTAGGCAAGTTGGATCGCTTTGCTTTGCAAGCAGACACAGCGACAAGAGCCGTTATATACGAGGACGGTTTGAAGAAGGGCTTGTCCAAAGCCCGTGCTCAGTTTAGAGCGTTTGAATCCCAGAACTTGAGTCGCCGTGGATTGTCGCCAAGTATGCAGATGCTGAATACTTTGATTCCATTCTTTAACTCACAAGTTCAAGGGTTGGATGTACTATACAGATCGCTTACAAACCAAATGCCTTTTGCTGAACAAATGGAAGTAAGACGTAAGCTGGTAGCGCGTAGCATGTTGTTGATGGGTGTGAGCCTTGGCTACGCTTTGATGATGCAAGACGATGATGATTATCGCAAAGCTCGTCCTGAAGAGCGCTATGGTAACTTCTTTGTGCACCTACCTTTTGTCAAAGATCCTTTGAAGATACCAATTCCTTACGAGATCGGTATTTTATTTAAGGCTGTGCCTGAAGCAATTATTGATTCTATGCACAACGAGATGACCACCTATGAGGCGGCTCGTGGCATGGGCAAATTGATTTGGCAAAACGCTGTGCCTAACTTGATACCTGCGGCGGTCAAACCTGTACTTGAAGCGTCCTATGGAGAAACAGCGTTTGGGCCTATTGAATCTGAGCGCGAGAAAAAGCTAGTGGCTACAGAACGCTATCGGCCAGAGACAACAGAACTCGCCAAATTTGCAGGCAAAGCAACAGGGTTATTAGGCGTGTCGCCCATTATGCTTGAGCATTTTGTCCGTGGGTATACAGGAAGTTTGGGATTGGCGGCAATGCATATGGTTGACCCTGTGTTTGCATCGGGTCAGGAAGGCGAGAAGCCTTCATTGCCAGCAAGTAAGATGCCGTTTATCGGTAGTCTGTTCCAGACATCCGAAGGACACTACTTAATTGAGCGTGCATATGAGCGTATGAAAGACGCGGAGCAAGCTCAAGCAACATATAAAGATATGTTGAAAAAAGGCCAACGCGCAAACGCTGAAGCCTTTAGACAAAGTTACGCTAATTTGGTTGCCGCAGGATCAGCGGCAAGAGAGTTCCAAAAGAATATGGGAACAATGTTTAGCATGGCTAGGGCTATTCAATCAAACCCCACCTTAACACGAGAAGAAAAAGAAAAAAGACTGGAAGAACTATCCAAGAGAGAAAACGCTTTTGCTAGGCGTTTTACAGAGATGGCAGATAGAAGAGTACCCCGCTAAGACCGTTCTTAATACCAACCTTGGCTTTGGCGTAGAAGAGGCGGTGCTTTAGCGCTTGTTGGAGACCCTCAGTTTTGACGGCCTCCGTATCGAGGCAGGGGACAAAGAACCCCTGCCCTCGCTCAAGATGCTTCCAAGGATACCGGATTCGCAGTGGCGATGATGTCATTAGCGTCCTCCTCGCGACGGCTAATCTTCATAGTACCTACGCGCATTTGTGGGCCGTTGGTCTTGGCCATCATGTCTTTCTTTGGCATGTATGTGACTGTGTAGAGCTTCTCCATTTGCTTCTTGAAGTCTGAGTAACCAAAGCTCATCGAAGAACAGAACGATCTCAAGAGACGCTCTTCAATGTAGAAGTCCTTGCAACCCGGTGTTACACCATTCTCTACGCGCCCCATGACGTTGGCCTTGGTGGTTGCCCTGTCGATCATGGAGCCGTCACCCATAGCCGCAGACAACCCACCCTTCTCGCCATAGTTGATGATTACAAACTTGCCCCAGTACTCACGAATGAATCCGTTAAGCACGTCCTCGGCACTACGCTTGTTGCCCCTGATGTTGTTGCGCATGTAGGCAATACGTTTCTTAAGCGCCTCAATGATCTCGTTCATGGGGAACTCAGCAATGTCTGCGTGTTGGGAGTTCATGAGTAGCCCTGCGCTCACCATCGTGCCAATGCCTGCCATCCAAAAGCGTTCATCATTGGTCGCGTTAAAGTCTAGGTACATCTGAGTCACAGCGCTTGTCACCATCTTGGCAACGAACGGGGTATTATCCACCATGTATTGCGCCAAGAGATGCCCTGCAACCCCATAGTTGTGAGAGATAGACTTAATGATCTCGATGTCTTCGGGCGACCACTTGAGTTCTTCATCCATGACAAACTCGATTAAGCGTCTTAACTCACCTTCAGCCGCGTGTTTCCTGTCTCCAGTTAAGGTGTCAACGACGTGGGTATTGGACGACATGATTGCTGTGCTCATCCATGTGGACAAGTTCAGGCGCTCCTTGTTAGAGCCTGACTCCATACGCTCCTTGCCTCGGCCTTCAGTCATGTCAAGCAAGAACTCGGGGAACCACTCAAAGTCGTTGCGGTTCTTGGATGTGATCTCATCCGTTACAAGGGGCAAGCTGTTGAGCAAGCCTAGTCTTTGTTGCATCGCAACAGGAGAAGTTCCCTTACCCGTACGATAATGAACAGGATGCCCCCATACAGAAGCAGCGCCCTCCAAGGCAAGCGATTTACCTGTACCTGATTCTGTAGAACCGCAATGGATTGTCAGCCCGTAGATACCAGTAAAGCGCATAAGCGGTGCACCTGCGCCCATAAGAATGATCGCAAGGTGGTCATACATTTTCTTTCGTATCAAGAGGTTTACAAAGTTACGGAATGCTTGGAGTTCTCCTGTGGGTTGTGTGTTGTTGACGATGTTCTCCAAGCCTGGCATGGGCACGGCTACTGGCTCTTTGCCCTTGGAGTAAATCTTTCCTGCAAATACAAAGTCTTCGTTGGCTTGCCAACCATAACTTGCTGGAACTTCGATGGGTGTTTTTTCTGTACTCATTTTTTCTACGCACGCTCTCACATAGTCTGCTAAGTTTTTATCATTTCCAGACCCAAAGGCGCTCACAATATTTTGTGATGCCAGAGTCTTGACAGTCTCATCCTTGCTGACCACTACTTTTTGTGGAAGCGTCACAGTCTGTGCGCCTTGTTGTCGTAGTGCAAGCATATGGATTGTGTGTTCATTGCCATTCTTTAGGATGTCTACAGGAAACAAATCGTAAGGCAGTATCATGATTTGTTTAACAACCTTGTTGCCATTTGCGTCTAAGTCTTCCTTCTCCATGAAAACCCCACCTCTTTCGCCATACGCATAGCCTCTGGGTGTTTCGGGTCTTTTGATTGTGCGGTTCTCCTTTGTGTCTGTGATCTCAATTAGTTTTTCTGTGCGTGTTACTGCGGTGTCTCTGCCAAGCACCAAGGGATTGGTGATCTTGCCCCAGTGCTTGCATGATGGGCAAACACCTGGGTTCTCGCTATCCATTTTTATGCAAGGGTAGGGGCCTTTGATTTGGCTGATCTTGTCGTGCATCCTCTCGTGAGAGTAGGGGTGCATGTCGCTCAACCACACCGATGCTTTCTCTGCGTCTACGCATACCTTAGTCCAAGACAACAACCCACGCCACAATGGCTCCATACCATCTTCACTAGCGTTGTTGATGTAGTGCTCAAGCTGACCGCACCCTCCGCCTTGCGCTGTGATTTTAATAATCTTACCAAACTTGGTTACAGAATTCTCAAAAAGTTTTACAGTCGTGGCGCTAGTAGATGTTGGTGGAGTTCCTTGCAATGCTATGGAATGTGTTGGCACTGCTTGAGACACCACGTTTTCATACATTGTCCCCACAAGATGTTTGGTTATTATGGCCTTCAAGTCCTCAAAGTTGAACAAGTCGCCTTCATTCATGAACCGAACGTTGGTGACTTCTCTGACTTGCTTGTTTGCTTTGACCCCTGTGTTGATGGTGGCGGGTACGCGCAAGACTCTAGAAGCATCGCTTGTAATTGTTGGATCAATCGCCAGCTTCTTTTGAAAGCACAAGCGCTTGAATCCTTCAGCTACAGGCAACCACTCATTTTTGTCTACGGCCTCATGGAAAGGCCAGTATGCGTGTACTCCACCGCCCGATGCAACCAACCACGGCTGACCTAAATCACTCAGCCCAATCTCATTGGAAAAATCTATGATCGCTTGAACAGCCAACTTGGCTGATGCGTACGCCTTCGGTTTAATAAATCCATTCTCATCAGGTATATCTTTAGGATGGTTGCAGTCCACATCCACAGCAATGCACCTAACCATTTGCACGTTGGTGGAAGTTCGTGAGTAGTTGGTTTGCTTGTCATTCAACTCATCACCAAACGTGCCAAGCGCAAAATAAACATCGTAGTTCTTTTGCTTCCAGAGGTTTATCTTCGCTTCGGCTTCTTGTAGATTATCAACATAAACGTGTTCCTTTTTCTTGGTGAGTTCTACCACGCAATAGCGTCCGTTACCTGGTGGCGGTAGAACCGCCGCCATAAAATCTAGCGGTTCCATTCATTTCCTTCGGGTTTATTTAAAGAGATCGAGTTGGCCGTTTTGTGGGTAAGGACGCGCGTCTTGCACATCGGCTTGCATAAAGCGTTTGAGCAATTCTTTTTGGTAGTCTATGGGCATACCCTCGGGGCGGTACACATAAGTTTCACTGAACCGAATCAACTCATCATTGGTTAGGGTTCTAGGTTGTATTCCTGACATATTCTTCTCCATGCTTCGTCTGCTGTTTTTGAGCTAGACATAATTTTTGTTAAAAGTTCAACCCGATTCTGATAAGCGACAAACACATCCTTACCCTCAAACCAGTTGTAAACTGTTTGTCGGGTAACGCCAAGTGCGTAAGCGATTTTCGTCACGGGAAAATCCAAATGAATAGCCCATCGCCCAAGAGTACTACCTAGAGTCTTAGGAGATCGAGCCACAAGGTCTACGATTTTGTCTGAGTATGGCATTTGTTTAGGCGGGGTACTCGCTGTATCCCTCCAGCTTTCCCCCTAAACTTAATTATTCATCATCCCAGTCGGACACGATGTCAGCAAGTTTGCTTTTCTTGGCAGGCACTGCAGTAGGCTTGGATGCTTCCTTGCGAACTTCAGGCTCCTCATCGGCCTCGGCTATGGGCGCTACCTTGGGTTTCTTAGCCACAACATCTACGGGCGGTGAGCCTGCAAGTGCGGGGGCTTGTGGTTTAACTCCATCAACTTGAGCCACAGTCATGCGCACAGCATCAAGTGCTTCTTGCGTTTGAGCCTTGGCTTTAGCTAACTCGTACTCGACATTGGTGAGCCAACGCACAGGTGCAAAGAGTAACTTGGGCGCTTCAGCCTTAGTATCGAACTTCATTTGCGTCACGATCTTCTCGATGTCCACAGGAGGTGATGCTAGGGCGAGGTGCTTAACGTATGCTTGCAATGGGCGCTTGTCGCCTTCTTCCTTACCAAAGATGGATGTAGCAGGCAATGTGAGTTGCAACACATCATCAGGATTGTCCGCAAGCATCACTGCCAAGCGTTGCTGATAACGGCAAGCACGGCTATTACCCTGCCCTGATCCCGCTACGTTTTTCTCACAACTCATGCAGGTTTGTGCTTGTGGCGCTTTGATGGAAGCGTCAGGCATCTCACCATCGTTAGACCAGCAGTCTGGCCCTGTGATGTTGTCGCCATCATAGGACTTGGCGTAGAAGATACGGCTAACTTTGGGGGCAGCTTTGACCACGATGACATCAAGACTGCGATCATCAATAGATGCAATCTCTTTGCCACCTGCCACGATGCGGAACACGCCACCCTTGATGGAGATGCGTCTGCTCGTGTTGATTGTGCCACCCATGAGGGCTTTGGCTGTGTCGGATAGCTCGCCACCTTGTGCGAATGTGGGTACGTTTGATGGATTAAATACGGATAGGTTTGACATGGTTGTTACTTAGTTGGTTTAACGACGCGAATCTCATACTCTGAAGAAGAGTTGAGCCCTGGGGGAACTAGAGAAGGATTTTCCTCTAGAAATTTAGCCATATTAGCCTGTGCGATACGCTTCTCAAGCAAGTCCACGACATCATGCTCCACGATAAATCGCTTGAATGAGTCCCAGTCCTGCGTGTTGTAGCGTGTCTTGGTCACAAGGCTGATTGTGCCAAACTCGGTTTTGATCGACGTGGCGCCCTGCGCTTTCATCTGATCCTTGATCTCAAACTTGACAGCCTCAAGTTCTTCCTTGAGAAGCTCAGTCTGAGTATCGTACTCTTTAGTGAGTTCTTCCATCCGCAACTTGATCTTGCGGTATATCTTAGCCAATTGTGCGAGAGGGATTACCTCGTCAGTTGTCTGTTCCATTTACTTTCCTTTGTTTAATTTACTTTTGTTTTGTTGTCTAGCGTTAGACATTGTATAACAGTTTTAAGCCATTGCAACCTCCTTGTTAATATTTATTTCGTTCTCAAACATTTCGGTAATAAGTAAGTTGTCGCTCACCTTATTCTCTAGTGCTGTGAACATCTTTTTCTCAATGGGCGAGCCTTGGATGTGGATGACTGTCACCTTGTCCGAGTCTTGCCCCTTGCGGTCTGCCCTTGCAATGGCCTGTGTGTACTGTTCTACGCTCATCAGGGGGCCGTAGAATATCACGGTGTCGGCTCTTGTCAAGGTGATTCCATGCGCTGTTGCTTGCGGTTGCATCACTAAGACCCTAGGGTTTTCCTCATTCTGGAATCTCCTAATGATGTCTGCGCGTTTGGGTGGCGTCACTGTGCCATTGATGAATTCCGTGTTGATACCGCGCTTGTTTAAGTGCGTGTGAATCGTATCAATCGTGGATTTAAAAAGTGCAAAAATAATTACTTTCCGATCAGTTTCCTCAAGTATTTCTTCTAGCACACCAAGGCGTGGGGCTGAGTCAAACTCAACGACTTCTCGGTCATCGGTGTATGCTGCACCGCAACTAATTTGCAAGAGCTTACTGACGGCTGCAGCCGCATTGACTGCGCTGATGGTTTCGCCCGATGCTTGCACGAGCATCTTGTCCTTGAGCAAGTTGTAGTACTTGGCTTGTTGTGGGGTGAGGGGTACTTCCCGAGTCAAGGTGAGCACTGGCGGTAAATCCAAGCACTGCGCTTTGGTGAACCTGATGGCAGGTTGCAGGGCTTCATGCACCATTGCTTTTGCGTCAGGCTTTGGAGACCATTTGTACATGGTCATTTTGTTCATGACTTTGTCGCGCCACCCAGTAAAAAACATAGGGACACCCGTTGGATTGACAAGCTTGGCCAAGCCGTACGCATCCACAGGCGACTGAGACGCAGGCGTTCCCGTCATCATCCACAGATGTGTGTCGGGCTTGATGATGGACTTGAGGGACTTCCATCGCTTGGTCGTGACTGTCTTGTAGGCGTTGGCTTCATCGACAATGATCAGATCAAAGCGCCCATCGTTATTGATCTCGTTGGCAATGAGATTGAGCCCGTCATAGTTTGTGATCACGAACTGGTAGTTTTGTTGGATCATCTCAATCCTTCGGGTAGCTTGCGCGTGGTGGGCGACTATGGCTGACCTGTGGATGATGCTGTTGTTCAAGTCCGAGAGCCACGCAGACTGCATGATGGACAAGGGGCACAGTATCAAGCACCGCCTGACATCGCCTCGGTTCATCAAATAGTCAGCCGCCCACAATGCGGATAGCGTCTTGCCTGTGCCAGGCTCAGAGAACACGAATGCTTTCTTATGCAAGGTAAGGAATGATGCTGTCTCGGTCTGATGATGCATGGGCGTGAATCGCCCTGGCCATGTGTAACGCTTTATGATTGGTGAAGGCACATTCTTGACCCCAAGGTTTTTAAGAACGCGCACCTCATCCAAGCCCCAGTAGACCGCTACCTCATAGCCATCATCGTACTCGCCTAGTATTTTGTGTTTAGGAATGATGCTGTATTTGGCTGGGTTCCGCGTACGAAACACCAGCGCTTTGTCTTCAACGATTTGCATTTACTCACCTTTGTTTATTTTTTATTCTTGCCGTAGATATTGCCGTGTTCGTCACGCCAACTCCTGTTGGTGCTCTTGGGTACTACGCGCAAGTTCTTGGCTATGTTCTTACCGCCCGCGTCAAGCATTTTGATATGGTCAACTTCTTTGTTATCTCCTTTCTTGACTTTGCCTGCTTTCATCTCAAGCGCTCGGGCTTTGTTGCGTTCCTCCCTAAGTTTGACTTCTTTGGGACTTGACTCATACTTTTTGTTGTAGGCTAACTTCTCTGGACTTGATTTAGGCATATGCCCTCCTAATGTTTTGGATGATGCTCACACGTTGTCACAGGACACCAAGGGCATAGCGCAGATGGTTTGCTATTCCATACGCCTGTCTCATGTGCCTGTTCGATTCTAGCCACGCGTTGGCGATAATGCCACCACTCAGCTTCGGCCTGCTCCACAGCCATGCTGTGCCTAACCATATCGTCTTTGACAATATATAAAAGAGCAGAGTTAACTTTCCTGATATGGGGCATATGCGCAAAGACCATCAAAGACATTAGCTTTAGTTGTTCCCTGTCGGGGTACTTGTTGTTGCCCGTCTTGTAGTCAATCACCCATGCCGTCATGTTCTCATCGTCTATGATCAGCAAGTCAGCAATGCCTCGCACCCATGCATCAGGGCTTGCCCATGCACAAGGCTTGAGGTCAACTGTCAAGGCCATCTCGTGCTCACACAACTTGCGCCCTTCTTTACGCTTGAGTGCGTCAAGCGTTGCTTGTGCAAATCCAAACTCGTCAGGCAAAGCAATGTCGGCTTTGATGTAGTCTTCTGCTGCTTTGTGAAATACCTTGCCATACCTTGTGTGGTCGTTGTCTACGAACGGAAAGTTCTTTAAGACTTTGACTTCTTGGTATCTGCGCGGGCATCCTTCGTAGTCTTTAAGCGCGCTGTGTGACCATTTGACTTTCATTAGAACCTCGCTGATTTAATTGCTTTGGATAACCGCTTGGCAAACTCTTCTACAAAACTCTCGCGTTTGTTGAGAGCGTACTCCCCCATGTCCACAAGAATTGCATGGACAAGCTCATGCCAAAAAGTCTCCCTGATTTCTTCCTCTTTATACTTGCGCCCAGTGATGTTGCTCTTGGCTCCGATCTTGATCTTTTGCTCAGGGTAAATTACTTTACCCATCTCGCCTTTGTCCATCATCGCTTCGACAACTTCAACTGAGTACCACTTGAGTCCGATTTTTATTTTGCGTGGTAATTGTTCTACCATTACTTCTCCTTAGTTCTTTGCTAACCCATAGCGTCTGTGTGCGCCAACATCAGCATTCAAAGGAATGCCTTGCATGTACCGAGGTTCCATGCACATTTGCTCCAAGACCCAAGTCTTAGCTTCTTCTACTTCAGCATCTGGCACGACGGCGATTAGCTCATCGTGCACTGTGCCTGCTATGAAGTATCTTTTGGATACTCTAAGCATTCCGTCTGTCATCACAATGCGTGCCAACGCCTGCGTGACATTGTTCGTTATCTTTCCTGCGTACAACTTGGTAGCGTCTGGCCCGTATACATACTGGCTCCTACCTTTGTCGTCCTTCACAATCCTCAAATCAGGATAGAGAAGTTTCATTCCATTGGGCAATTCTATTTCTTCCTTACGGAATGTCAAGCATTTATATTTGCGTTCCTCGCCATCGTGTAAGCATTTCTCTAGCATCACGGCACAGATGTCCCAGAACTCAACGACTTTGTAAGCAGTTGCTCTATAGATGTCTATGATTCTCTTAGAAGCTATAGCGTGTTCCACTAACTCTTGAATAGAACAGGTGTGGGGTATGTCTCTGAGCTTGGCTTCGTTCTCTTGCCACTCAACAAACTTTTCATAGAACTGGCGGTTAACACCTAGCGCCTTGGCAAACTTCCTCTCATACCTGATCGGCGGCGCCCCGAGAAACCCTGTGAGTAATTGCGAGGCAAACGATGCCCACCCGAGACCATACCCACAGCCAAGTAATGCGCTTTTTGCAGACTGCCTAAGCTCAGGGTGTGTTTCTTTACTAAGGCCGGGAATGTTAAACATCTGTGCGCCAAACGCGGCGTAAGGGTCACGACCGCTCCGGAAGATGTTAAGCATATCTTCGTAGTCACTAAGCCATGCGAGGACACGCGGTTCAATCTGCGATAAGTCTCCGACAACCAACTGGTAGTTTTCGGGAGCCATAATCGCTTTGCGTAGGAATGAACCTCGCTTGAGGTTTTGCATGTTGATGGCCGAGCCTTTCGCTGCCGACCAGCGACCCGATTTCGCACCATAATATGAGAGCGGAACTGGTAGACTGCCTCGCTGACTGATATCCAAGAACCTCTGAGCCCTTGTACGCTCCGTGGTTGACTTAACCCGTAGACGCGCTTCACATAAAAGGGCAACGTCTTCACGTTCACCATTGAGAAGCGCTTGGAATAAGGCGTCGTTCTTAGCCAAAGCAAGCGTTTGTTTCCCCGTTGTTTTACTGACTTTCGTTGGGGCAACCACACCGAGTTTTTGTAGCTGTTCAGCAAACTTTGGATTCGACGCGAGCTCAGCTTCTTCCACGCCGAGGGTCTGTAGTAGTTTCTCACGGCTGTTCCTTTCTTCATCAATTGCATTGGATAACATGAGCGGGTCGAGCACAAGCGTTGGGCGAGTGAACATCTTCAACGTCATGTCAATGAGTCTTAACTCTGAGGCAGGGTATCGGTGTGCTAGCTTGGTGAATATCTTTTCACACAAGAACACATCGTGCTTGCAGTACTCAGCAAGTTCTTTCTCTACCTCGGGGGAAAGTTCAACCAGTCCGTCTGTGCTATGGACTGCGTTTCCTTTAGGGGGCAGTCCAAAATCTGATGCGAGCTTGGCCAAAGAGTTCCCAACTTCCACGCCTCGTAAAGCTCGACCCATTGATAGGGAGTCGAAGATAAACGCGGGTCGGCAGGAATATACCCATTCGAGAATGGCAATATCGAACTGTGCGTTATGAGCAAGGACTGCTGTTCGTTCCCAGTTGATATTTGAAAAGAGTTCAGGTAGTTCTGATCCGCTATACCATTCAATTGGATCGTCGCTTCCATACTCATGGACACAAGCTCCGAACGCGATAAACCTATCGTCACGAATGTACTCCTCGGTGGTCATCTTGGAGAGCGTGTAGTCCTTCTTGTCCCAACGCGTCTCAAAGTCTATGGTCAGTATGCGGTCGTATGGTTTCAATTAAATTCCTCTCGGGGTGGTGCATCTCGTAAACTGAGATAGTTAAAAAAGTCATTGGCAGAGAGCATGAGTTTCATTGCATCCATTGCGCCTGCGTTGACAGTCAATACTTCTGCTATGGGGTCTTCGGCATAGCCTCTGACAACTACTGCGCTTGGGCCACCATCGGCGTAGCACTGCACTAGTGTTGAGATCAGCATTTTGAAATGTGCTTGTTGATTGTCTGTCATGCCTGCAACGATCCTCTCAAGTTCTTCTTGATCTATTTGTTCATCCATAATAATCTTTCGTGTAGTTCTGCTATGTTGGTTTCGTTCACTACGAACGTCTCGCCACCTGCGTTTGCGATCCTGCTTAACTCGCGCTCTTGCAAGGGCGTAGGTTTGTTGGTTCCTGATTTGCATTCTATGGCGATAAATGTGCCGTCATAACAGGCAATGATGTCGGGGATACCCGCACGCCCGAGCCCCATGCCAGGGGGTGAGAAGTGGTAGATGTCTAACTTATCAAGAATGTCACGAACGTGCTTCTTCACTTTAGCCTCGGGCGTCATTGCCATGTTACTTGTCCTTCATAATTAAGCCGTGCTTGGCAAATTGTTTTGCGATCTCTTCCACAGTCTTAGCGCCACACGCTTCCTCAAAGCCAAGGCGTTTCTTGGTGAGGTTGCCAAAGGCATCCATGATGTCTGCGTCTCTGTTGATGGGCTTGACTGTGTAGAAGACTTTGTTGAGTCGGTAATTGTAGCCGTGCTCACTCATGCGAATGATGATGTTCCTCGCACGCTCGCTGAGTGCAGGTAAGAATTCATTGATGGTTGTCATTGGTTTTTCTCCGATAGTGCCCGTTCAAGGCGTTTCATTAAGATGTCTATGTCCTCGCGCATCTTGGCGCAGTTGGGACAATCCTTTGTGTGATCTTTCCAACGTGGGTGTTCAAGATACTCACGTTGTCTGCGCGTGATGCGGTCAAACTCTTCGTCTTCTTCAGTCATTGGTTACCCTCCTATTAACCCACCAACATTTGATGTACCCCCAAAATGTTCTTTTAAATAGTTGTGCTTCTAATTTATTGATGCGCTCCTTCAGCTCATAGTTC
>Ga0208618_1000196_pt1 | contig 27982 bp, 46 predicted proteins | sample CryBogCBE18Jul08_FD_184585 | JGI IMG/M metagenome (GOLD analysis project Ga0208618, IMG submission 184585) | Freshwater microbial communities from Crystal Bog, Wisconsin, USA - CBE18Jul08 (SPAdes) | ecosystem: Environmental > Aquatic > Freshwater > Lake | place: Crystal Bog, Wisconsin, USA...
GCTTTTCGAGCGGCAGCTTCTGCTTCGGTTGCTAATGCTTCTGCGGCAGCTTGTGCCTTAGCTACATCAGCTCGGGCACGTGCGGCGGCAGCTTGTGCGGCTTGACTAGCAGTTTGCGCGGCTTTAGCAGCTTTAACTTTAGCGGCTTGTAATGCTTGTTCAGCATGAGCAATATCTGCTTCTGCGTGTTCTGCTATTTGTTTAGCATCAATAAATGCGGCTTTTAATTTTTCTGCGGCCGCTTTTTCAATTTTTGTAAACCATCCCATGTTATTCTCCTTAATATACTGCGCCAATAATAGTTAATAATCCACTAATAACTGTGTTTAGTGTTTCTTTAAACTGTAACTGACTCATTTCTTGTACAACGGCTAATTGTCGTTGTGTATCTTTTAATAGCTCTGCTAAATCTTGTGTACTAAACTGTCCAGCTTGTGCGGCTTGGGTAGCTTGTTGAATATTCTGTGCCGCTTGAGCAAACGCAGGATCTCCACAGTTAGCTAAGTCCGATAATGCTTGATTGATTTGATCCATATTCATCGAGGTCTACTCCCTATAACGTGTTGAATTATTTCTGCTGTATTCTCAACATTAGACATTTTGAGTTTACAGAATAACGGCGACACTGGTGTGCTTTCTGTGTATCTAGTTGCTAACCCTTGTGCTATTTCGTTTAATGACTTTGCGGCTTTATAGCCGTTGTCATTGTGTGGTAATTCTTGACTATACTTTTCATACAATTCTGTTTTATATGCTAATGCTGTAGCATTGGATTGCGCTAGTAAAGGATTACTACATTGATTTTTATACATACTAGCATCTACACGAATTTCTGTAATTTGATGATATTCAATGTTATCAAACTTAGTCATTAACACAGCATCTACTACTGTACAACTAACTAATACAGGTAATAATAGTGCTATAAGGCGTTTCATTTAGATTCACCGTAAATGTTTTTGTTTGTGTTATACCATTGTATCCAAGTTTCAACTCGTTCCTTTAACAAATAGTATTGAGCAAAATTATCATTTGCGTTTTCAATCATATCTGTTAGTGTGCGCTTGTCTTCTGGCAATGGAGTTAAATCTGGTGGCGGTGCTAACATTTCATCACTAGCAGTAGGCCACTTTAATGTAACTGGAACAGTATTATTAGCACAACCGGCAATAGTAACCACAAATAATAGTATTAATAATTTTTTCATTTTGTTGGCCCTACGGTAACAAATCCATTAGTAGCTTGATTTTTAACAGCGCGATTATAAGTATCAAAAGCTATATCATTTATAGTACATTCTTTGTTTATTACTACACGATTTTGTTCAGCTTGTTGTTTAACTCCATAAGTATGACCTTTAATTAAATTTTCATTAGCTTTAAGAGCTTGAGTAAGTTGTGCGTTGGCAGCATCACTTTTTTGTTCTAGTAATTGCATTTGCTGTTGTGCGTCTTTTAAATCTTGTTGATATATAGCTACTACACCAGAGCCACCATACATAAAAATACTAACCAACATTACTATACCACTAACTGGTTTAAGGAATATAGCATAAGGTTTACATTCAGGAATATGTGTTAATATTCCAGATAAAAAATAAATTGCGGCGGCACCACCTGCGGCAGCTGGCCATACCCAGACTGGTATGTTACCTAACAAGTAGTGGACAGCAAAAGCATACATTATGAACTCAATATCTGATAAGCACGACTACAATGTTGTTCGCGTTCAGGAAGACCTAATTCGCCGCCATTGATTTTAATACTTAACTCACGAATATTGCCAGCATCGGCATATTGATTAAGATTATTATTTTCCCAGAACCAGCAAGCTGATTGAATAGCGCCTTCGAATGTAGTAAGGAACGCAGGAACATCGTCGATATTCATTTGTAGACTGTCAGCAAATGCTTGATAGTTACTACGACCAGTAACTTGAATCAAACCGCGGCCACAAAACTTCCAACCATCGCCTGATGCTTCGTCGCCATTGCCCATACGACCAGCATAAGCACGATTAGCAATCTTTTCTGGATTGTGTGCGTATTGGTCAGCAATGTCTGGTGTAAAGTGACTAGGCCAAACACGACATAAGCTAGCCGCCTGATAATTTAAATTTTCATGTAATGCTGTATAGCCAGCAGACTCAACATAAGTTTCACCTAAAAAGGCAGCTACCCGATTGATTGTTGTGATATCGTAATCAGGAAGAATTTTGTTTAATGCGTTACACCAGTGTTCAACATATTCGTTGCCTGGTAATATTTGTGCTAATTGATCTTGTCTTATTTCCATAGTAGATGTGCTCCGTGTCTACTAATATTTAGTTAGATTTAAGGTAAAATGTTGCTGGCTATTATACTAGCCCAACGCTCAGCATCTTGTTCTGTTACACGATAATCGTATGTTTTAGGGGGATTAAATAAGGCATTAGTATCAGCAAATCTGCCCTCTTTAATAGTATCTACCCATATTGTAATCTCTGGGGCAAATATCTCACGCATTTCTAGTAATGGGCATACGAAATCAGCAATAGCATATTCTGATTCACTTGCGTCACATAGTTCACGCATACGACGACTTTGACGAATTCTTCCTTCTTCGCTAAAGTCCCAATCGTTAAATTGTGCTCTAATTTCGTCAGCATTAAAATGCTGTGCGTTAATTTTTTCTACTAAGGATTTTGCTAAGGTAGTTTTTCCTGAGCCAGGAAGGCCCAGGATTAAAATACGATGTGCCATTATTATTATAATCTTTCAATAGTTACATAACTACCGTACGGCGTTGTGTTTGTGGTAAGCATCCAGGTCAAGCGATACATTGCACCTGCGACTTGGTCTATAATATTCCATATGTAAGTTATGTTGGAACGACTTGCTTGCCCGCCGCTAGTAATTAATGTTTGAAAACTTGTTGTAGGATCCCCGCGGCGGCTTGTAGAGCTTTGATAGATTCATCTTGCTCGTAATATGCTTTTGTAGGCAACCCAGCTGCCACACGCATTTCATTTAATTCTTCATCGTGAGTTTCACGATATGCTTTTGGCGATAGTGGAACTATGCGCTCAAATTCTTCTTGAGTGTAAGGATATTCCTTACCTTCATAAACCATTGTCCAATCTTTTGGCTCAAATTCTGTTAGTGTAGACAAATCATCTAATAACTGTTGTACATGGGAACCTGCTGTACTGCGTCTACGAATTTCAACATATACTAAGTAACGATTTGGTTTAATTTCGCCCGGGCTACGGTCAGCATCAATAATAAAATCATAACCCTTTTCAAACCAATTCATTAAATCTTTAGCGGCATTAGGGTCGCGAACAAAGAAAGAGATAACAATAATATCATCATCTTCGCTCATTTTGCTAGTAAACTCGTCAATATGAATAACTGGCTTTAATAAGCCTTCCATGTCTTTATATTCTAAAGTTTCAAATATAAAATTAGAGTTGAGGTTCTTGTTGTCCATTGTCTGTATAATTAGGTTGGGTTTGTTCTTTATCTAAATCTTTACTGTAAGCATTATCCAAATCTTCCAAGTCAATTTCTTCCTCTTCTAATTGGATGCTTCCAGTACGGATATCACTCATTAAATTCTTAGGCATAGTAATTTCTACTAGCCAAATCTTTTTCTCGATAATTCTAGCAATTTTAGTGCCAGGACGATAATCGGATGGATCCTCAATTTTAAGAGGAATCTTCATGTTAGTTTTTTTAAATTTTACTTCACAATCAAAAGGAAGTAATCTGCGAGCCCCGCGTGGGTCTGGCATTAAATTCTCAGGCCACATAAAAATACAAGAAACTTTGTATTTGGAAATAGTAGGGCCTTGTACTAATTCACCAATTCCCCAGTTCTTAAATGCGTATAAATCCAAAGAATCCAACACACGCTCGTAGTCAAGTAAAGTTAATAAACTACCTTCACTAAGGTAGATATCTTTAATGTTGGCGGCGACCTGCCAATAATCTTGATGGTCTTTGAATATATCCGAATCGAAAGGTTTATTTGCCATAGTAATGTATTTAGTTAAATGGAAAGGTTAAGGTTATTTTGAAATTTAAGCGCAGAACAGCACTTTGGACTATTACTTATGCTTGAAATATAAGATATTAACACCCATAGAATATAAAAATCATGGGTCGTAAATACTCTTGACAGCAAGGTGCTGTCGGAAGTAACTCAACTACAAACGGAGTCTAAATTGAGTAGACAAAGAGCAGCAAAATCTCAAAAACGTCAAATGACACATCAAGAAAATACGATAAGGTTCGATCAGGCAAAACCAGTAAAACAGCGCCCAATTGATATAGTTCCTAGAACTAGAAATCAAGAGCGTTTAGTGCTGGCTTTACAAAGTGACGAGCAACATATCGTTGTAACAGCAGGCCCTGCGGGCACAGGCAAGACATATCTTGCCGTCCTGGCGGCAATAAAAGCCTTTAGAGAAGGAGAAGTAGATCGCATAGTACTAACTAGACCAGCAGTTTCTGTTGAAAACGAAAATCACGGATTTTTACCGGGTGACTTAAATCAAAAAATGGACCCGTGGATTAAACCAATTACAGACATACTGAGAGAGTATTATCGTCCGCAAGACATTGCAGCGATGATCGAAGATCAGAAAATTGAAATTGCTCCGTTGTCGTTTATGAGAGGCCGGACGCTGAAAAACGCATATATTATTGCAGATGAAATGCAAAATAGTTCCGCGGCACAGGTCAAGATGCTTTTGACTCGTATTGGGGAAGGTAGTAAGATAGTCATAACCGGGGATGTCGAGCAGACAGACCTCAAAAAAGGCAGTAACGGCCTCGTAGATTTATGCGAAAGATTACAGAAAGGAGGTGTTAAAGGAATAGCAGTTTGCCAGTTAGATGAGCGTGATGTACAGCGTCATCACATTATCGGCAAAATATTGCAACTTTACAAAGATTAATAGCAAACACTATTAATCAATTCATCTCGTGTTATTGAACATTCTCTGCCGTTAGATCTGTTATTAGCGGCAGGGATTAGTTCAAGATTCTCTCGTGACGCTATAATTGCTGGATGTACATTTTGATGGAATCCTGCATATACAGAAAACTTATGATCCCATTCGTGCCCAGGTGTTGCTGTTAACTTATAATGTCTTATAACAACATAGGTTAAACTTCTCACTAATTTTTGGTATGCAATAAACTTTGGGTTAATTTGAACTTTTTCTCGATCCTCTACATTGTTTATTTTAAGAAATCGATTTATTACTTTCTAACATAAACCTTCATCCTTCGACTCCGAAATGTTCTTCTATCCGCCTTTTAACTTCAAACAAAGCACCATTGTAATCTGTGTATAGTTCATTACTTGTCCAACTGCCGTCTACATTACGATTTACTAAATCATCGGTGATACCGACACATTCCCGCACAATCAACTCGGCGAACTTTTGTTCAAAAGAGTCAATATACCATTCTTGGTCAACAGCATATTCGTGAGCTTGCTTTTTAAGTTCGCCGAATCGCTGATTCATTTTAGGTCGCTCGGTCATTGTTTCACTCCAAACTTTAGTCTAAACCATACAGCATCTGCTGGGTCTCTAAAATAAACCACGGTATAATCTTCGGACCGGTCAGCCACAGGACTGCGGCGGTGCCGGGTCCTGCCCCAGCTCTTGTCGTGATATGCTTCTATTGTAACCGGGGTGATCAATCTAGCAAACCAACGGCGGCCTTTTTGAACTCCGGCCGGTCCAAAGTTCTCTTCACAAAATGCGTATGTATAATACCAGGCGGCTGAATTACCTGCTCGAATTCGTGTAGTTGCTGTGCCCATTATTCTACCCACCATTCAATTTTAGGATTTGTTTTTTCATACTGTTCAACCAATTGGTCCATAGTCCACAAGTCATCAGTTTCAATAGTTTCTAACCATTTACCAAATTGAGCCCACGATGAATCTTTCATAGGATCAACACCAATTTCCGCACCCCACGGACCTAACCCTGTGCCACAACAATCAATACGACCACATGAATAACTTTGTAGTATCTCATCATACTCAAATGATTCACCAGCTTTTCTGCCAGTGAGTTTGGAATCTTCTGTTAGTGTTCGGGTGACCCGTTTGGTCAATCCGCGATCTATATACCATTGCAAGTTAATAACACCCATCCAATTTGTAGAATATCTTACTGTCATTTATTTGTTCTCATCAATAGGTGGATAATCAATATAATCTCCAAACTCCGAACTATACAATACTGCATCAGTTCCTAATATCTGCACTTCCAAATCGTGGTGTGTAATATCATAATCAACAAAGGTAAAGTCCTCATTATACACACGGAAGAAATAGAAGGCACCACCATCCATATCAACGCCATGCATGATAAATCCTTTTACACCATTGGCAGGTTTAACACTTCTTATCTTCTCGTTCATTCTTCAACTCCAAAATGTTGTTTAATATTGTTTTGACATGATTTTGTTACCATATGTGCTCTAACAGGCAAAATTCCAAACGATTCTAGATTATGATTTTCACAAGAATTAATACATTCCTTAACGATCAACTCAGCGAACTTCTCTAATTGTTCTTCTGGAGTATAGTTGTCTATCATTTCTCTGCCACTATCGTCCCATAAGGTAAATCCTATACCAGCATCAATGGCAAGTTGTCGAATCCGCTCGTTCATTTTACTGTTCCATTCAATTCAATAATACGATACAGTCTTGCACACTCTTGTTTCTGCTCATCCAACTCAACTGCCAATTGATCAGCTCGACCCATTTCGTGTGAATGTGCTTTGAACAGCAGGTCTCGTTCCTTTTGTAGCTGGCGTAGCTTTGCCTCAGCTTTTATTAAATATGCTTCAGCATTTCCATAGTAGGATTCTGCGCCGGCAAGCATGGTTTTTATTTCATCAGCCAATTCATTTGCGTTCATTACCATTGCTCTACTTTCTCTAAGGCGCTAATCAATTCAGATATGACTCGTTTGTCAATATTGATAAACATTGTTTTATTCACTTGGTTAGGATACAGTTGTATTCTCACCTTATCACCCATATCAATTACTGAAGCGTATTGAAGGCCTTGTGATTCAATCGTGGTTGTTGGATAAATTGTATTCATAATGTTTTTCCTCTAATGTCCTCAATTTCTGTTGGTACATCTTTATTCCGCAACTCCAAAATGGTCTTGAATTCTTCGTTTAACTTCCCACAAGGCACCATTGTAATCTGTGTATAGTTCCGTGCTGATCCAAGTGCCATCCGCATCGCGATTTACTAAATCATCGGTAATACCAATACATTCCGCCACAATCAACTGGGCGAACTGTTTGATACAAGTATCATATTCAGCGTGATGTTTATCAAACCCAGCTTGTTCAGCAAGTTGTTGAATCCGTTCGTTCATTTCTCGCCCTTTATGCTAGCTGACCTGTGATGTGCTCGAAGATATGCCTCCAGTTTTTAACTGTAGTAATGCCTTCATGATAGTGATGCATATTATGACCATGTTCCACTAGCAACGGTTTCAATCCATAATGATAGCCAGTTTCGGCGTTCTCAATTTTATCTTCAATCCACCAGCAACCAGTACCTTCGTATTCTTCCAGTGCTTCGTCTTTATGGGCGCCAGTGTCTAAACATACAATACGCTCAAACGCTGTAGGACCAAACAATTTGTGTAAGTTCATCTCACGCAACTTTTGAGCATTGGGATCTAAACTTAGTGATGTAATAGCATGAAATCTATAGCCAAATTCTTCGTGTAATCGCTTGACATAGAACATAGCATCACGCTGGGCTGGCAGGAATCCAATAGCCGCCGATTCATTAAAGATGCGTATTAATTTTACAACTTGTTCGCGTGGAATGCCATAGCGTACACTCATATCGTAATTGAGCTTGCTACCTGGAACTTCTTCGAATCCGTGTTCTTGCATCCAGACATTAAAGGCCCACTCCCAGTCAAGGCATACACCATCACAGTCAGTTAGGATAAGTTTATTTAGGTTCTTAAATTTACTTTTCATACTACTATTATAGCTGAATTTCAATTGCTTGTCAAGTTAGTGTCTGCTAACTTATATCCTATGAGTCCCATTATACATAGGGTGATCAAACTCAGCTGAACCTGTAGTACTAAAAATATGAATTGGCAGTACTATTAGCTCAGAATCAGTGGTTTTGAAATGATGCGGGGTCATTTTCCCTAGCAAAATTACATCGCCATAATTCAGAGGATATTCTTGTTGAGAATCGGCTGTACCCACAATAGACACACCAGAGCCATGGGCAACATATACTACTCTAGGAGTAGCGTGAATATGATGTGCTTGTTCAGATGTATAAGGAGGAATATACAGCATTTGGAATGTTGGATCACCTGGACGGACAGGAGTAATTAATTGCTTAGTACTACATCCATTAATATACGGTAAATCAGTTCCGCGATTAAATGTACTAGTTCTTGTTTCTGGTGTATAGCCAAAAATTTCCACACACATCTTAGTAGATAATAATGTTGTACCGTCACCTGTTTTTGATACAGCGGTATCATTGTCCAAATACCAGTAACTCGATAGTTGATTAGTTAAAATAGTTTGCTCACCGATATACACTTTATATTGATATAAATCGCTACTCACTGATTCGTATGTAGATGGTGTGTTTGAATTAAGTATTTGGAACATTTTTGCTTTCAGTAGGTAATGCGTGGCCATTTTCTTGTAACAATCTTTCCATAATAGCAGGATAAAATGGATAATAGTAGCCAACTATACGCTCCCAATCTTTTGGAATAGCAGTATCTTTCAATGCGGCTTTGAGAACTTTTTGTTCTTTGAAGTCTAATATTACGCTGGCTGTTTGCCAGTCTTTAGTTCTAACTCTAGTAGTTACAGTCATACCTTCATCGATCTTGCCATTGGCTTGATAGAAATAGGTTAACATTAAGTATCTCATAGCTTAGTCGGCAATTCCTACTAATTCTGCTAAACAAGCTGACAAATTTATTTCTTGATCGGCTACCATAGGTACATTGACTAAGGCATTACGGATAATAATAATTGCTTTATCTTGACCTTCGGGAGTTTTGCTCCATAACTGTAGATTATCATAAAACCATCTATAAGTCGAATCCATGTCCTCTTGACTTGCTTGACTACATATAAGTTTCCGACCCTCATTGATTTGCCCAGATTTAAATAAATCGACTGCGTTTAACCTCCAATCGCTAATAGCCCGATCATTTTCGCTTGGTTTAATCAATTTACCAGTGGTACTATTTGGTTGTACTAAATTTAAACATTTACGCAAATCTGGGTAAGTTGACGAAATATAAGAATCGAGGGTATCTAAGTCAAACTCTACTTCTTCTGTAACTAGGATAGTAGCTACACGAGCAGTAAACTCTGTGATATCTGTTTTCTCAATATGAAAGCCTTGGCAACGACTATGAATCGCTGGCATAATTTTATTAGGATAGTTACAAGTTAAAATAAAACGCACAGATTCTGCGTAGTCTTCCATTAAGTTGCGTAGTGCTGGTTGAACAGAGTTAATGTTCATATAATCAGCTTCGTCAATCAATACTACTTTAAATTTGCCAAATGGCATAGTACTACAAAAGCCAATTAGCTTATCAATCCACTCAACTTTTCTGGCATCTTTAGAACCGTTAGCTGACATTACATCATATTCATCTACACCTAGCTCGTTAATTAATAACTTAGCTAATGTAGTCTTGCCTGTGCCAGGGCTACCGCTTAATAATAAATGCGGAATACTGCCTTGTTTAATCCAAGTTGTAACTTGTTGTTTTTGACTTTCGTCGGTAAACACATACCCTTCAGTAGTGTTGGGCCTAAATTTTTCTGTCCAAAGAGCCTGCATCTATTTCTTCCTTATCCAATATTAATTTTACATCATATCCTGCTAATTTTACAGCCGCCAAAGTTGTTTCATCTGTGCCTTTAATGTTTTCTTTATCGTACTTAGATACTAGTCTTTCTTCATTATACACATTTAAAGGGTCGTCGTCAACTGGTTTGGCTGGTTGTGTTTTGCCAAAGATTGAATCCCAATTATTTTGAACTGTTTCGTTTGATACTAGATTCGGCCTGCGGCCATAGCCTTTGCCACCGTCTCCGGATAATGCCATTATACCAACTCTTCAGCAATACCTAATAATTCAGCAAACACCAATAGGTATCCAGCTGACTGAATGTAAGGATTCATTTCTAACCAACCACCACCAGCAAGTGCTAGTCCAGCTATAATTCGTAATGCGCTTTTAGCTAAACTAATTCTTAAATGTTTGGCGGCATTTGGATGTTTTTCTATTTGTGTTGCGTTAGGTCTAGTTAATCCCATATTATTTTCCTTTAAAAAAATGAAGTATATTATAAAATCTAGTTTTATAATGGGTGAACAGGGGTTTTAATATTGCTGGATGGTACGGACAACGCCCTTGTCTATAATCACACGCTGGAGTGTATTCATGTCCGCAAGTTGAACAGTTTATTTTTTTAACATTCGAACCAATCTTTCTTGATCCCATATTTCTTCTCCAGCAAATTTTGGTAACGAGTTGTACGCATCATCTAGATAGCATTTCAACAAATATAAATCTCTTTTACAATTCATTTGAGTAAATCCATCATTCATTGGAGAACTAGTTTCAGTAATTGATTCTCTTATTGCTTGATAAGCTGGATTTAAGTTGGGCTGTTTAAAACCCATTAGCTTGGCATTTCTTGTTTTTCAATATGTACAGCAGTTGAAATACCTTCCAATGTTGGGCACTCAACATCGTCGGATACAAGTAGTATATCCTTAGGATCAATCTTACGAACAGTTTGTTCGCCGTTTTCATCTTCTATTTCTAAACCGCGAGTCCAACGACCGTGTGCTACAAGAATCCACTGTCCTACTTTGACTGTAGTTTGTTTTGGTCCTACCGCATATACCTTACCCCAGCGTGGACGAATGCCATGGCCCTTACCATTGTCGTTTGGAATCCAAATACCACCTTGAGTAATACGCACATCAAAAGCCATGTCATGTACAATCACATGATCTTTCACAGCTTTAAACTGTTCTCTTTTTATTTTATGCGGTTCAAACTGATGTTTCATTTAAATCTTTCTTACAGGTTTGTCTTGTTGTTGTTGACGGGCTGTTTTTTCTAATTCTTGTTTAACAGTTTTAGCACGAGCAATCGCGGCTGCCAACCCACCTTGATCGTCTGTTGTGGTTTCTGTAATACTTGCTGGTGTCGAATCTGCTACCGGCAATGGATCAGCTTGTGGGGCTATAGGAGCTGATGCTACAACTGGCTGGCCTGTTGCCATAGCTGGCGCTTGTACTGGAGCTTCTGTTGAATGTTGATGGTTAGTTTGTACTGGGCCATCTGATACATTAGTTTGGCGCTGTATGCGTCTTTGTAATTGTTGATTTCTAGAATCGATAATATTACCTTGAGCATCGATTCTGTCGCCGCGAGCATTTACGCCCATATTGCCAACAGCTCTAACATTTTCATTTTGTAAACGCATAGATCCAATGTCTACTTGTTTGCCTCTCGCTGTTTTATATACTTTAGTTGTCATAATATTCTCCTGAATTCTTACTGTATTTAACGCAAAAATTCGCCGATGTTTAATTTATAGTGCATAGAATCTATTTTATGTACTCCCATTTTATATAATATAAAACTGGATACTGAACTTCCACGCCCTACACCCCAAATTACACGATTTTCTTTCATAATATCCACGAGGTACTTTAAAAATTTGAGCAAATCAAATAAATTACGCTCTTGATATAATAATAGTTCTTCCCCGCATCGTTGTAATTCGGCTTCATTGTTACATAAATCTAGGATATACTGAGCTATATCCATATCTTTATATGCTTGTGGCACGTGCCAATTTTGTTGTTTTTCATAATCCCATGCTGGGACAGTTTTATTGCCTTCGATAGTCCAAGGTAAAAAAGTATTTGGAAATCTTTCAACGAATTTAATTATCTTTTCAATATCAACTGTATTATCTACAATCATACCTTTGAATGAATCTAGTTCACGGCCTTGCATTAACAGATCAACTACATCTGTTTCATTAAAAATCATTTCGCCGTAATTATTCTGTTTCATCTAATCTTTTAAAATCAGCATAAACTACTGTGTTACCATATTCATCGTCTTCTTCTGGCTTTTCAGTTATATCTTCTATATCTGGCCATTGTAAGTCTAAATCACGCCAAACACTTCCTTGATGTATTGTAACAACTTTATCAACATCAATCAAGTCTCCTTCGCAATGTACTAAATCAGCAGAGTCCCACCAAGTAGGAGATTCCAAACTGTCGATGTTTTCATTATCGCCATGTATATAAATTACACCATCGCCAATTACACTACTAATTTCAACTTCGCCTAGTACAATACGGTCTTCCATAATAGCTGATAACTTTTGGAATAACATTATTCCCACTAATTGATCTACTGGATCGCCCGGAAATGTAACAACACGCAAGCCAGCATCCGCATACTTTTTACATTGTTCTTCGTGCTCGGCACTAATAAACATTGAGCTATCTAGTATATTATACACGAAATACTTAATACGGTCAAATGCTACATTATTAGCAGCACCGTCTGGTGTATTAGTCATCATGTATAACTTGGCCACATAGTTGTTCATTTGCATTTGACCATTATAATAAATGCCGGCGGTAAAATTAAGGGGGTATTGTATTCTTACGTTCATGAGATGTCAATCATTCCATCAAAGTCTGTGCCTGATTGTGCGGCCTTCATTTTACTTTGATATTTGTTTTGATAAGTTTCTAGTGCCATACGAATTTGGTTACACAAATCGTGATTGCCTAAACGATAAGCAATACTAAGTTTTTTGTTTAATTCGGCAATCTTACCAGAGAGTTCGTCAGTAGTAAGATTATCAATACTAGGTAATAGTGGATGTTCCATATACTAATTGTATAGGAAAAATATGGTTATGTCAATAGCTTTTTAGCTAAATGAAACGCCGTTGTTGCCAATACAATACCAACTGCCATTGCCAAATTGTAATGTACAAGCTGAGCCTGTAGAACTTAATGTAACATTTCCAGTATTGCCTAAATTCCATCCAGCACTAGTAACAGCTACAACCATAGAACCTGCCGCTACATTGGCTGCCACTAAAGTTTTAATTTGTCCAGAAACTCCATTTGGAAGTGTAGCTGTTTCAGCTGAACCTGTAGTAATATAACTTGTAGTTACTGCTAAATTAGATACCGCACTAGCTGCTAATGATTCACTGGAATTATTAAATGGCTGTAATTCTTGATTAGTTTGATTAATCGAAATAGTAGCACCGTTAGATGATGTACTAAATGTAAATGAGTATACACCAGATGCCGCAAAAGTTATTACATTGGTACTAGGATTTAATCCTTGAATACCAGTAGTGTTAACACTAACTGCTGTAGGTAATGTTACAGTATGTGCCGCACTAGCTACTGTAATTTGAACTGTAACAACACCTTGTTGACCAGCGATAGGCCAGTTACTAAAGCCTAAACTTACTGAACCACTAGTAGTAAATGATTGAAAATGTCCTGCGGAGTAATCAATAGTAACTACATTTGATACTGGTACTAATCCGGAAACTGCTACAAATGCAAAGTCAGATACAAGAGCATTAGTTAGCGGGGAATTTAACATATTGTTTTGAACAGAAAGATTTGCTCCGCCTGTTAACTGCGAATTTACAATGGATTTATTTTGTAAATCGGTAATTTCTTGCGCCGCATAGTTAAAATTCGTAGAAGTATTCGTGAAGTTATCACGGAAACCTTGCGAGTTATTATCTTGTCCAGCAACTGGGTAAGCGCCGTTAATGTTATTTGGGTTAATCTGACTTGTCATTCTTAGTATCCTTGAATATGCTATTATTTAGCTAAGTTGATAGCTGTTTAAAATTAGTAATTAAAACTTGCTCTAGGGTAAGTTTGTCCCGTTACGGGCCTTGGACCTACTACATACCCTGGAAAAACAGGGCCTTGAGTTGATTGGCTAAACAACGCGGCAATAGCTGTTCCAATTGGGCTACCTAATCCAGTACATGCATCCCAGCCAGGAGTTGCGCTATATCCAGTAGATAAATTAGATGCGTTATCGCCTACAGTTATATCGTTAAATGCTTGGTGATTATTATAAAATAATGTATTCAATAATCCACCTTGTCTTCCGTAAAGTTGTATTAATCTAGCAATCATGCCAGCATATAATGGACAACAAGCACTGGTTCCACCATACTGACTAAATGTATTGCCAGTGCCCCAATAAAATTGATATCCTGTATTTGGATCAGAATTGCCGGCAACATCAGGTACTCCGCGTACTGTTAAAGGAGATACTGTTCCAGCCGGATATAATTTTGTTGTTAACCCCACTTGAAACGCTGGCTTGGCGTTATAAACACTTTTGCCACCGCCCGAAGGAGTCCAAGTTACTTCGCTAGTAATTGTAGTTCCGCTTATTTGAAGTGTTGTTCCGCCGCAACCTAATACATAAGGACTGGACGCTGGAAATAGTACTTCGGGAGACGAACTTGCCCAAGTTGACCCTTCGTCACCTGATGCTACACATACTGGGATACCAATAACTACTGCTTGAGCTAGTACTGCATTCATAGAAGCTATAGAGCCCGAAGACCAATAAGTTGTTTCGCCTGCGCCCCAACTTATAGTAAGAACACAAGGGTTATTAACAGTATCGTGTATTGCTGTATTAATTGGGTCGTACCAATCAGGTCCTGGTACAGGACTACTATCACCGCCACCATATCCAAAATACATGGCTATTGTAGCATTTGGAGCTACTCCTGCGGCTACATATATATCTAACATAACTTCAGGAGAACCATTTGTGTCAGCTGGATCATTGGTGCCGCCATCAACTAATATATCTATCATAGTTGGGTTTGGTAATCCTATTCGAGAAAATGTTGAAGTTAAATTTTGTGGTGTATAGCCTCCGCCGTATTCTATAATTCCAATACACACTCCAGTACCAGTGGCCGCTGGAAATTTATAAGCGTTTGCTACTTGTATAGGTGTTAATGCTGAAATTGCAGCTGGTATTGCTTGATCTGGGGTTACAGGAACTGCCAAAGGACGCATTAATGTAAAATTGTTTAATCCTATTGTATATTCTATAACATTTTCTAACTGAGTTGGGATAGTTATAGACCCATTATATCCCATATAAGTTCTATCAGGTAATGTTATTAACAATAGTGTTATTCCAAATGCGGCATTAACTTGTTCAGCGGTTCCTGTTAATTTTACAGTAGCCCCCGGAGCATGACTATCAGTTATTGTTAACCCTGTTGCATTAGCAAAATCAGTAATAAGAGCTAAATCAGAATCTGATGCGCTAAATTGATTTAAAAAATCATCGTAAGATAATATTTTACTACGGCCAGCTAATATACTATCGGCATAATCCGTAACAGATTGTGGTCTTCTGACCATTATACTAAATTTAATTTGTTGAGTGGTGTCTACTGGGGTTGTAGAAACTACAGACGCAGGTGTAGTTACGGTACTTCCTGCTAAAGTAACTACAGGAGTTAACTCCATATTATCCTTCCATTTTTAACAAGGTTAATGTTACAGACAATGCTGTAGTTGTATTACCATTGTTAACTACTTTCATAGGAATTGCTACTGTTGGAACTGTTTCATTGTTAAAACCTATTACTGCTGGCGTAAAGTTTACTGTGCCAGCGGCATTACCAATTGCTTCGGCTACTACGCCTGATCCCGGTGTTGGATCTGTATTAATTGTTCGTGTATAATCAGACACAGCAGCTGCATTTGATGTGTATAATGTAACCCAACTTGCATTGTTAGATGTTATACTATAAAGAGCGTACCCTTTATATCCAGTTGCTACAATATTGGCTGCCGCATTAGATGCTAAACTACCTGTAGTAATTGTTACATTAACACGAGAGTTGGTGGTAGCAACACCTGTTAATTGACTGCCGTTACCATAAAAATAAGTAGCGTTAACATTGCCAGCTGTAACATTACCTGGCAACGACATACCTGATGTAAAGAATGTTGCTGATGTTGTACCATTAACTGTTACGGAAATATTATTACTTGGTGTAGGAATACTAATACTACTAGCACCAGATACAATATTTGATGATGAAGTAAGAATACCAGTTAAGAAAGCGCCATTGCCAAGTATATAACTGCCTACAATGTTTCCAGAAGCATTTACATTGACTAACGTTTCCATACTCCCTGCGTAAGTTGGCAGGAAAGCCGCTACTTGAGCATTACCATAACTAGTGCTAGTGTTACTATAAGTTAATTCACCGCTAGTAGTATTATAATAAACTGTGCTTGTAATATTAGAATTATCGTTGCGAACTGGCTTAACATAAAAACCAGCTAACGGAGCATCTAGAGCAGCAGGATTGCCGTTAAGGGCTATCGAGTTCTCGGCTGAATTTGGGTATCCAGCATACGCACCAATCGCTATTGCGTTAGCTCCTTGATTAATGTTTCCTGCTAATGCTCCTATAGCAATAGCTTGATTACCTTGTACATTAGCACCTGCGCCTAAACCAATAGCAATAGCTTGATTGCCTTGATTGTATTGTCCTGATCCTTGCCCAATAGCTACTGCTTGGATACCTTGATTAAGATTACCTGCCGCACGACCATAAGCAATCGCATTAGCACCTTGGTTAGTATATCCTGCTATTTTACCTACAGCAATCGCACCATCACCTTGGCCGTTAGAGCCAGCGCCAGATCCTATAGCGATTGAGTTATAACCTTGACTGCTGTTGCCGGCAAAATAACCAATAGCTACAGCGTTACCACTTTGAGTAAATTGTCCAGCGGCGTGTCCAATTGCTACTGAATCACTAGCTTGGCCAGTAAATCCTGCTACACGACCAATACCAACAGCGTATGTTCCTTGTGTATTAGATCCAGCAAAGGATCCTATAGCTATGCCATTGGCACTTTGATTTATGCCACCTGCTGTATTACCTATAGCAATAGTATCTATATTTGCTGATTGTCCAGAGTTGCCAGCATTATTGCCTAAACTAATACTGGTACTAGTTTGATACAAATAGTTGGTAGTTAAAGTACCAGCTACGCTTAAATTATTTAATGTCCCAACAGTAGTAATGTTTGGCTGTACCGGTTGGGTTACAGTACCAGCCGTATTGGCATAATTAGGAACAGCCGCAAAATTAGCGTCAAGTTCTGCTAAAGGTATTGTGCCAGTTTGATTGGCAAAGGTATATGGTACAGTCATTTTTATCCTAGAATATTTCGTTTGGGGAACAATAGATATTTATTGTATGCATCGGTATTAGTGTATATGTCAGCAGGTGCGTTAAATGTAAGGCTTCCGCCGTCAAATTGCGTATCAAAGGTTGTAGTTCCACCGTTGGACCAGTAAACAGTAGTGCCACTGTTATTTTTCCAGCCAACAGCTACATTGGTATTATTAACCCATGATGTAGTAGCCGGGACAGTAGCATCCAATCCAGGAACTACCAGTACGCTCCAAAAAGCGCCAGTGCCTGTACCAGTAAGTGTAGTCCCAGCGATTGAATTGTAATAATTATCAAATGCAAACAAGTCACCTGTGCCATAATAGAATACATTTACGATTCCGCCATAGCTGTTTACCGTATCAACAACAATTAATATATCATTTAATGGTGTTGTGCCGCCAACTTGTGTTCCAGATAGTTTAATACGGTCGCCATGATAAGTTATAGTGCCATGTGCGTCTCGCTCAACACCACGATATCCAATACCAGATGAAGCAACCGATATATCATAATGATAGTTAATATCAAATGTAGTTGATGTTGGCGGACTTGGTATCCAGCTTTGAGCATCGGCGTCCCAGTTAACTGTTAATGCGCTATCTAATTCATAACGGTCTGCTTCAAAGTCAACTTGATTTAATTGTGTGCCAAATTGAGTTTCGATGTTATATTGTATCTGCCCGCTTGCTCCTGGAATCGTATAAGCAATTACCCAAGCAGGTGTGAATCCTAATACTTGTCCGTTAGCTTGTTTTGACTGCATCCACAATGGTAAAATATTACTTTCTTGGCCTACTACATCAATAACTTGATTACGCATATCTTCCAATGCGTTAGGATATACCACATCAACAGTTGGATCAGTAAGTCCATATGGCCATACTACTTCTTTGCTTACACTTACACCTTCATTGTTAACTAAGTTATCTATAATTTCAGAATACACTACTTCATATATTACTTGTCCTGTAATAGGATCAACAGCTTGTGCTGTTTTAATTTCACCTAGTGTTAAATTTTTCCAATAGTGATTAAGTTGTAGTGCTTCAACATAAGTATCTAAACTAACCGCATCTAAACCATACGCATGATAATATGTTACATTATGGCTTAATCCAAAATTAGGATCATCAGAACGATACAATAATGACGGAGTAAAGATATTATTATTCTCAAGTAAGTTAGAAATTAATGCTCTATCATTAACTGGAGGCATACATTGGATGTATAAATTTTCATACGGTTTATTGTATGTGCGAAGTACATCAATTGTAAATGTTTTATAAACACTAACATAACCATTTATACTATATGCGTTAACCGTAAATGTACAAGTAAGGTCAAAGGTTGTAGTATTATTATCAAAAGTTGTATTGCCATCGTCAAGAGCAAAAGTATTAAAACTTACACGCCCAACAATATGTCCTGAAGGCAGTAAAGATAATCCTTGTGGTAATCTTGAATCAGTCCCTGTCGCTAATCTATATTGTAATGGTAATCCAGCTGTGGTAGTCGCCGCAACATAAAAAGTGCTAGTCGAACCGTTACTAATGCTTCCTAAGAAGGCAGGAGTTAACCAAGTAACATTAGTTGATATAGGGCCACTAATAGTTAAACTATATTGATAGAATATACTTACAATATCAGGAGATGAAACATTATAAACAGCGACACTAAAATTATAAGTTTGTTCAGTTAATCCAAGATTTGGCAAGTATCCAGACAGCCACCCTGTTTCATTATCAAGATATAGTCCTGGTGGCAAGAAATTGCCTAAGTAACCAATTTGATCTCCTGTAACATTCTTGCCTATAAATTGATAAGCAAAGAAGGTACTGTTAGGCGCTGTACCAATACTGCCTTGTGGATTTAATAGTACAGGAGCATTAATATTAGATATCGATGCTGTTAAATCAGTATTATCTGCTGTAATAAGTGTAGTGGATGCGTTAAAGTCTGAAGTACTCCATACAAACATACTAAAAGATCTTACAGCCGAAGTACGGCCGTCTGTTACTTGTAAACTAAATTCATAATTAGTACTTTGCGACTCTACCCCAAAGTCAAACGGATAAGTTGAAAAGCCTACGCTGTTAGCACTATAGCCAGGCGCGGCAGAAAAAGTTGGGTTAAGTTCAAAAAATCCCGATAATAATCCAGTAGGACTTAATGTAATGCCTGGAGGTAGTGTTCCAGAATATAAAGTGATTGCTGGGGGAATACCTGTAGTATTGTCGTCGGTGTATTCAAGTTGAAACCCAGGTTCTAATAATTCTCCAACAAAGAATTGTCCAATCTCACCAGCTGGGGTAATCCAACTTGGAAGATTTTGACCAGCTACTGTAATTGTAAATGTTCTGTCGGCCAATCGATTAATAACAGTAATACCACCAATTGTTTTTGTAGTGTAAGCACGAATAGCAAACTTGCTAGTAACATTAACTCCGGCTACTATAGCGTCATCTGCTATAGTTATAACATTAGTAGGCACACCTTGAATAAATCCATCTCGAGTACATTCTATTCCGGAAGGCAAACTTCCTGCTATAGCTTGAAAAAAGACTGGATCGCCACCAGGTTCTTCTACCTGTAATGGTACTTGATAAAATGCGCCTTCTGGTACCGTGCCTAAGCTACCGGGCGGGGTAATCCAAATAGGTTGTACTGACGACATAAGTTACTCCATTATTGGTAAGCGGCTACAGTCCAGTTTACCCATCCTAATGAACCTGTTGCTGGATTTAATTGATAAGCCTGAACCTGTTGAGTTTGTGAATTGTAAACCATTTCGCCACCAGTCATGCCACTTAAACTAGCAATTTGACTAGTTGTGTAACTAGGCAATTTAAAGAAGCCGCCTGGGGCAATAAAGCTACCACTAACTGTATTACCACTTACACTTAAACTTGACAATGTACCAACACTAGTAATATTTGCTTGTGCATTTGTAGTTACTGTACCAGAAGTTAATGCGGAGTTAGCTAAAGTTACTGGACCAACTACATTAGTACCAGTTATGGCTGTGATTTGTGTTCCGTTACCAATTAAGTAACTACCTATGATCGCTCCAACAGCACTTACTTGTCCGTTAACAATAATATTTCCGCCGAGTACATTACCAGTAGCACTAATCTGACCTGCCGTTGCTACATTGCCAGCAGTAATATTTCCTGTGTTATCAAATATAAATCCAGTAACACTTAAACTATTAGCAAAAATTTCTCCTGTGGCACTAATTATCCCAGAACTTATTATGTTACCACCGTATATATTACTATTAGCAGTAATAATACCACTACTATTAACGTTGCCAGAAGAAATAATACCACTAACACTTAATGAAGTTAATGTTCCGACACTAGTAATATTAGATTGTGCGTTATTAGTTACTGTACTAGCTATTGTTGCGGAAGCGGCTGTTGTTGCGGAAGCGGCGGTTGTCGCATTTGCTACTGCGCCAGTTATGTTTGTGCCCAATATATTGGATAGTTGACTTCCGTCGCCAATAAAATAATTAGCAATAATTGCATTGCCAATTACAGCATCCTGGGTGGCACTATCATAAGTAAATCCAATATCAGCACCAGCATTGCCATTATTGTTATAAATTACTTGAGTATTTGCTCCTGGTACTACAAAGTTTCCTGTAGTATTACCTTGTAATGTTCCTATGAATAAATTAGCTGTAACTGTGTTAGTCGCAGTGACATTAAATGCTTCGATATTTCCTGAATAGGTTGGTAAGTAGGATGCTACATTAGCATTACTATAAGATACATTAGCTACAATACCAGTTAAGCGACTTCCATTACCAATAAAGTATCCGCCATTGCTTGTAATATTACCAGTGGTAATAATAGATGCTACATTTTGCATTGATCCAGAGTAAGTAGGAAGAAATGCGTTTACATTAGCGTTACCGTAGTTTCCAGCAAACGGTACGCCATTAGCATATTGGTAAGTGTTAGTTTTAACTATGCCAGCAGTTACATTTCCAGGAACAGTTACGCCAGTAGAAGTAAATGTTGCCACATTAGCAACACCAGACACTCCAACAGTAACATTTGCGTTAGCCGAAGCAATGGATACATTAGATGTACCATATCCAATAGCATTACCAGAGATATTATTAACTTGTGGGACTTTGCCCCAAATTATAGTACTGCCGTCATAAGTGCCAAAACAATAGTAAAAGAATGATGAGCTATAGGCATACATTCCAGCAACATCGCCAACTTTACCTACTAATGTAGCTGGCGGTTGTGGGTTTGGGAGAGCAAATAATTGTTCAAAATTGCTGTTTGTAGTAATAAACGCGGTGCGTATAGGATCGCCCATGCCATCATTTGGCGCTGATCCTACATTAATAATTTCCTGAGACATACCATTCCTCTTTAGCTTTTATTATTTAGCTAAAATGGTATCTATGTTATTTTGGGCGTTTTTAGTTTAATTCGGGGAGAAACTACTACCGCAACCGCAGGTTGTTGATGCCTGCATTCCAGTAATTGTAAAGGCAGAACCGTGTATATCTTCTTTATAATCTACAACGGCACCTTGTAAATAGGATCCAGACATAGAATCTACAAGTAAATGTACGCCATTAGATTCAAAATCCCAATCATCGTCGGCTTGGTCTTCGTCTAAAGTAAACCCTGTTTGAAACCCAGAACATCCGCCACCTTGTACGAATACTCGTAATTTCAAATTAGGGTTATTTTCTTCTGCTAAAATATCTTTAATTTTAGCTGTAGCAGATTCGGTAATGGTAATCATATTCGTTCTGAGCAGACATCCCAGTTGATAATCTTCCAGATGTTATCTAAGTATTTTTCTTTGTCCCATTGGTATTGAAGGCTCCATGCATGCTCCCAAAAGTCCACTAGTAGGCAAATATCAGTCCGCACTTGATGATTCGGGATTGTTTTAATCGTGCCCGATATACTAAGGTAAATCCATCCAGATCCTTGTAGCTTCATGGCCGCTTCTTTAAAAGCAATCTTGAAGTCTTCATATGTTTTAAAGTTAGTTTCAATTAGTTCAAGTACTGCGCCTTTAGGACGGTTAGCGCCTTTAGGTGCTTTTAACTGTGGGAAGAATTTGTTATGTAAAAATGATCCAGCACGGTTAAACTTAGGGTCGCCTTCGCCAGCATTATATTTCTTAGCATAGGCTTTGGCTAAGTGCTCATAATGATAATCTATAGTTGCGGCACTCATAACAGGCTCTAAATCTTTAGGCTTGTATGGTAATGGTGTTGTTTCTAGTTTAGCTGGAACTGTGGTAGCTTCGACTAAATCGATTGTTTTGCGAATATCGTTCATGCTAATATTTAGCGTCTGCGTGTAATGCGCCCACGATTGAGATCGTAAGGGGAAAATTCTAATTCTACCGTATCGCCTTCTAGAACTTTAATATTGTTCTGACGCATACGGCCACTTAAATTGGCAAGTACTGGGTTTTCAAAGTTTTCTAATTTTACACGGTATTGGGTATTTCTTAACACTTCTGTAATAATACCCTCCATTTTTATAACATCATCTTTTGCCAATTTTTTAGTTTCTCTCCCTAGTATATTACTTATGATTATCTACGCATAGAACTAATATCTTTAGCTTCTTCGTCGCTAAAAATTGGCACTCCGTTGGACTTGTGCATAGTGCCAATACCTTTAACTTTAGTACCAGTATAAGTGTTATCTTTGACTTTAACACAAGGAACCCAACCTGTATCTTTGGATTCAATCTTTGGAGTTTCGCGGCCTGGCGGAGTTTTGGGCATGAAATCCGACATAGTTTTACGGGGAGAATTGTAAGGGCCTGTGCTAAACTTAGGAGCCATTTTATCAAACTCAACTAGCTTACGATCCCAATCAGCTTGTCGTGCTTGTGCTAGTTTCTTAGCTTCAGAACTTGCCCATTTGCGTTTAGTTTTTTGCTTGCCAGTTGTGGATAACCACGGTCCTTCTAAATGAAAGCTCATACTTTATCTATACCGTTTAAACTGTTAAAGGGAATTTTGTAAACAGAATACTTGAGTGCTTCGCCAAGAGTAGCAAAGTACTTGCTGTATGTAACATTAAGATGGGAGTAACTAATTTTATAACTCATACTACTATTATAGCGTAGTATGAGTTATTTGTCAACCTATTCGTAAAAGATATGATGCCCAGTTTTAGTAATATATCTCTTGGTGCTAGCCCATACTGGTCGTATTCCAGTAGAATGGAAGTACATAGCAGTACCATATTTGGTACGATATTCACTATATTCCCCGCGGGCAATACCTTCGGCGATTTGTTTACTTTCTACCCAACGCTCATCATCGGATTTAGGTTTCGAAACGTACCCAGCGCATACCCAGCTAAACTGACATACCGGAACTTGCTGTACGACTTCTGTAGTTTTGGTAACAGTTTCTGGGCGACCAAAATAGCCAACATGGACTACTTCTGTCTTTTTAACTTCTCGAGTTTTGGTTACGACTGTACGAGCTTTTACTACTTCACATACACTCTTACCAAATCGTGGATCTTGGGCACGATTAATTGTAACGATACCTACAGCAATTTTGCCTTCGGTTGGTTCGCTACCTGACTCGTAAAATATGTTACGAGCTAAACACTCTACATCCTTGTCTGAAAGGAATGGTGTCGCAATTAAATTTACAGTACGCTCTACAAAATATGTAGCTTGGCCAACCATCTGTCCTGTAAATGTTGTATTGTCTGCTAAGACAACTACTTCTTGTTTTACTTCTGCTGCTTGTACTACAATACTGCTTACTACTAGTAATAACGATAATAAGATATTCTTCATTTCGTTCTCCTCACGGCACAACTGGGCCAGTTCAGCGGATGCTCAGGATGAGCGCATTGACAATGATGGAGAGTGTAGGTACGAGACCTCGGCCTTCTTTGGCATTTACTCTTTCGTATATTAAACAACTAATATACAATACCATATTGTCAACGAAAAGGATTTCCGAAGTCCTCTTTCGAATCGGATTCAAACTGACATCCGGTGCGTGACTTACATTTATATTCCGGACAAGCCCGTCCGGTGTTCGCTACTATATATACTTACTAAGTTTACTACAGAACAATAAAAAAAGCAATCATTTCGGTACCTTTTTGCCGTTAACTACTAATATAATGGCTCCGGTGGAGGCATAGCTTTAAGTTTAGCCCACATCTCACCTTGTTCCTTTAATTTGGCTTCTAATGCGCGATACTTGTCGCCTAATTCTTTAAGTTCATCCCATTCCTTTTCCAATTCTGGATTTGGAACTAAGACATTTAATCTTTCTTCAAGTTTTTGTATGACATCAGTTAAACTACGACCATTAATTTTTATGTCAGCGTTATCGCCTTCGAGATTTAATTGACCAGTAGCATTGGTGTATAAAGAAGTATTAGTGGCGTTAGTTGCGCCAAAATTATATCCAGTTCCTGCTCCGGCAGAGATAGTATATGGGCCAGTGTTAGCTCCAGTTAAACTAGGAGAGATTGTGTATCCGCCGCCAATAACAGTATTACTATACAACGATCCAGATACTGCTCCTGGATTAAGTGTAATGGTATCAGTTGTCGCACCGTTATTATAAGTTAAATCAAACGGATTATATGAACTTGAATATTCATAACCTGCTATTGTAACAGTATCTTCTGTTTCTGTTACCGGAGTCGGGTCATTAATTTTTTTAAGTGCGTTACGAATTTCATCCAATTGTTCTTGAGCCAATTGCTCTTGCGTAAGGTCCATGTGCCATCCTTATTATCAATCCACTCTAGCGTGTCGCCGACCTTCCAGCCGGCTTCACGACAGAGCTCATCACCGAGATCCAGGATTAAGTCGCCTGTATCTGGATCTTCGATGATATTTCTTGTTGCCATATTACTTAACAGACAATGCTTCTTTTTCTGCTGTAATTTCTTTACGACGCTCTTTGATGCCCTTAGACATTTCTTGTAATGCTTTGCGAGCACGGGCGGCACTTGCTTTTATGCCTTTGGTTGTGAACTTTTCGTTCTCTGCGATGTAGTTATTGAATGCTTCTACGATTGCGTCATGTTGTGACATTGTTATTTCCTTTATAATTAGTGTCCTAAGACATAGTTAATTATACATGAATTAACTAGGAAGTCAAATTTTTATTAGAAGTAAACGTGTCGTTTGGCATAACAGTCCCAAACTAATATATTGTCCCAACTATGTGTCCAAGTTACTATAAACAGACTAAGGGTATTGTGGTCAAAGATATGTAATTTATTGTCATCTACTCTTGCTTGAATTGAACGGCTAGTAGTTGTCCATTTTTGTAAACGGTTTCGTGCTTCTGGATCTCTCATTATTACGGTATACAGAGAGTCACCGTTTTTAAAAACTGGTAAGGTCATTTACGTTCTATATCTTCTTCTTGACAGTCTTCACCATATTGTATTTCAACTATGCGACACGGATTGTCTGACATATTAATTAATTGGTGCCAAGTATTTACTGGAATGTCAATTGTTTCGTGTGTGCTGAGTTTTACAATATTGTCATCACCTGCTACACGACATTCGCCTTCTTCTACTACCCAATACTCGCTACGCTTAAAATGTCGTTGCATACTTAAACTCTTACCTGGATTGACTGTAAGCTCTTTAACCTTCATGCCCGGAGCTTCGTGTAGTACACGATAATGACCCCATTGGCGTTCTGTTTTAGGCGCTTTCCATTCTTGTAGTATCCAAGATGATGAATTCATTTTGTTTTCGCCACCAACTCCAAATACAAATTCTAGATTGCTATCGACTAAATCCATTTCAGGAATGTTGGTACTAGTTCTATCGCCACCGTTAGCAAATATAATCTTATCATTTGGATAACTTTGTCGGGCCATTGTGATAGCGTGTTTAGCTGAGTTATCTGAATCATTGAAGTCAATAACATAATCAACTCCTACAATGTTTTGTACGATAGCCGAGCGTTCCGAATAAGGCATAAATGCTCGTCCTTTTTTACGGATCAGCCAAGCATCTGAATTAACACCAACTACTAATATATCTCCCAGCTTTTTTGCGGCTTGAAGGTAAGCAATATGTCCAGAGTGTAGCGGATCAAAGCCGCCAGTTACTACAACAATTTTTAAAGGTTTCATTTAATGTAAAGTTTGATTACCGCTATCGGCTGATGTTAAATCAACCATTTGAGAAATGTATTTACTAAAATCATCTGTGAGCTCTATACGATCTTCATCACACTCTTGCGCTTCTTCATCGCTAACACCAATTAAGCGCATCAAGGCACCCATATGAACTTCTTTGATGCCATGTTTATGTAGCACCATCATTAGTTCCATTATGATTAGCCTAACTTCTTGATCAATTTCAGCATCAGTCATACTTTTAATTATCCAAACTGAAATTATAGTCGTGAAAAAGCGGCCGAAGCCGCTTATAATACTAACTGTTATTAATTTTTTAAGTTTTTATCAAAGAATTCTTTAGTTTTAATAGCTGATTGAGTAGCCGCAAACTCATCCCAAGCTAACGCATGGCCGCCCCATTTAATTCTAAATGCTACTGGGATATCAAAAGAATGATACGCATCGGGGTAGGAATTAATATCATGCTTTGGATTATTATATTCTTTTAATGCTACGCATGGACCCGGTAATGTCCAATCGTCTTTGGCGCCCACATGCATTTGTAATGGAACCAAAGGATTCTTTTCAAGTTCAGTTACACAATTACCATAATATGATATCATAGCATCTACGGATCGTTTTGCTCGTTTAGTTGGGGCAAATGAATTGATAGCAGAGCCACCATGACTCCAACCAATTACACCAATTTTACCTTTGTGCCAAGGTTGTTGCTTAATCCATTGTGATACATATTCAATATCATATGTGCGTGACCATGCTGAATTTCTTACACCATTTACGCATTCGTGTGTGTAACCACGCTCTGTAAAACTGTCTGGCAATACAACATTGTATCCGTAAGTTTGATAAAGCTGAGCCCAACCTATTTCATGTGGGTCAAGTCCAAAGCAGGTGTGTAAAGCAATAATAGTTGGTGCTGGGTGGTCTTGTTTTAATACCATTACACCAATATTGAAATCTTGTTTTAAGTAATCATCATGTACCAATACATGATCATCGAAAAAATATGCTTGTGCTGTTAAACAATAACCTAACATCAGTGTCATTAATAGTTTACGCATTTTTGCTCCGTATATAAAAATAGTTGTCTGAAGTTAAATTAATGCTAAAGGACTTACGGCCAAAGCCTGCCTTTAGTTATTAGGCTGTTACTTTTGGTGTAGCCTTGGCAGTAGCTTTTACGCTAGTTGCCTTAACTTTAACTTCGCCTTTTTTGGCTAGTTTAGTTTTTTCAGCTACTTTGCTTGCTACTGCGTAGCCAGCGTCACCTTGTGTGATGCCTTGCTCTTGAAGATACTGAAGTGCTTCAAGTTTTGTCATTGGCTTTGGGAGCTCAACGAGATTTACATCTGTGTGTCCAGCGCGATGTAACGCTTTAATACGGCTTACCAAATCATTGGCAAAACGAACTTTAACCTCGCCTTGACGATTAGATGTACCTGCTACTG
>Ga0208618_1000198_pt1 | contig 27968 bp, 23 predicted proteins | sample CryBogCBE18Jul08_FD_184585 | JGI IMG/M metagenome (GOLD analysis project Ga0208618, IMG submission 184585) | Freshwater microbial communities from Crystal Bog, Wisconsin, USA - CBE18Jul08 (SPAdes) | ecosystem: Environmental > Aquatic > Freshwater > Lake | place: Crystal Bog, Wisconsin, USA...
GGCATCATGACAACCGGTGCAGTCATGGCGATTTTTTCAGACGCACTTGACTCTGGCGAGCTGGCTTTGTTGTTGCCAAAAATGAAGTCCGCGATTCGCCGAAATCCTTGGTTGCCAGCTTGGTCCATGTCCCCTGAGGTGACGGTCACGGCACTCAAGCGCTTTTCATATTCCCTGACTTCGAAGGCGTCTTCTTTGAGCAGGACTGTGAATTTAGGTTCTTCTATCGCCATGGCTTTGATGTGTACCAATAGGCACAAAGGAATGAAAATAAAAATCAAACGGATGAGCAAGGATTTCATTTGAGCAGACCTCTGTTTGGAGATGCAAAATATTTTCGCAAGCGAGCTTTTGTATTAACCGAGTCCAAAGGAGACGGCAACATGGTATGTGATCCAAGAGGCCACATAGGCCAGTGTAAAGAGGTAGCTCAACATGATCAAGGGGGCTTTGATGCTTTGCGTCTCTCGCCTGACTGTGGCAATGGTTGAGAGGCATTGTGGTGCAAAGACGAACCACATGAGCAAGGACAAAGCTGTGGCCAGGCTCCAACTCTGTGAGATGATGTTGTTGAGCGCTTGCGCGCCTGTGCTTTGAGAAGCCGATAAAGCATACACGGTTGAGAGTGAACTCACCACCACCTCGCGCGCTGCCATGCCAGGGATCAGCGCCACGCTGATTTGCCAATTGAACCCGATGGGTTCAAACACATGCGCCAAAGCGTGTCCTAGTAATCCTGCAAAGCTGTATTCAATGGCTGAACCTGAAGCGTTCATGGGTGGTGCGGGAAAGCTTGCTAAAAACCACAGTGCGATGGTGAGCACCAAGATCACGCCACCCACGCGGTTGATGAAAATCTTGGCCCGTTGCCACAGACCAATGCTCACGTTCATTAGGGTGGGCCAATGGTAGCTTGGCAACTCCATCATCAAAGGTCTTGCCAACTTGCCCTCGTGTGTGAACATCTTCAAGGCCCAAGCCACGAGCATGGCTCCTAAAATGCCAAAGAGGTAGAGCAAAAACAGCACGAGTCCTTGCAAGGACAACTCTCCAAACAAGGATCGGTTGGGGATGAACGATGAGATGAGCAAGGTGTAGACGGGAAGCCTTGCCGAGCAAGTCATCAAGGGCGCGATCATGATGGTGACCCATCGGTCTCTGGGGTTGGCAATGGTTCGGGCGGCCATGATTCCTGGGATTGCGCAGGCAAAGCTAGAGAGCAAGGGAATGAAAGAGCGTCCTGAGAGACCCACCCCACCCATCAACCGATCCAATAAAAAAGCGGCACGTGGAAGATATCCTGATTCTTCGAGGATCAAAATGAAGAAAAACAAGATCAAAATTTGTGGCAAGAACACCAACACTCCTCCGGCTCCTGCAATCACGCCGTCAACCAACAGGCTCCTCAAAATGGGTGGTTCAATGGAGGGTGCCAGCGCATCCCCACACCATTGGGTGGCGGATTTGATGGCGTCCATGGGGGCTTGAGCGAGCGAGAAGACGCACTGAAACACCACAAAGAGCACAAAGGCCAATAAAACGGGGCCCCAAAAGGGGTGAAGCACCACGCGATCGATGCTTTCGCTCAACGCATCGGCTTTGAGGTGTTCCAAGTTCAACTCGCTCAAGATTCGGTTGATGTCTAGTGAGTCTTGCTTGGAGAGCTCAGAGGCATCCAACTGCTCGAATTCATGGGCCGACAAACTGTTTTGTCCATTGCTTTGAGGCTTTGGATTTTCAAAATAATGGGATAGGTGGGCTTTTAGCTCTTCAACCCCTTGAGAGGTGATGCCAACGGTCTCAATCACTGGCATCTCAATCAGCTCAGAGAGGCGTTGGGTGTTGATGTCGATGCCACGGCGCTTGGCCACATCGCTCATGTTCAAAGCCAACACAGTGGGCAAGTGAAGCCTTTTGACTGCCAAAGCCAAACGCAATGTGCGCCTGAGGTTGGTGGCGTCGACCACAATCACGACCAAGTCAGGTTTTTTCTCTCCGGCTCGCAGGCCTTGGAGCACATCCAAGCTCACCCGCTCGTCCAAGGACCTGGGGTACAAACTGTACAGACCTGGAAGATCAAGCAGTCTGAGTGACTTTTGATTGGCAAGGGGGAACCGCCCTTCCTTTTTCTCAACCGTGACCCCTGCGTAATTGGCCACCTTTTGGTGTGAGCCAGTCAGCAAATTAAAGAGTGCAGTTTTACCGCAATTGGGGTTCCCAATGAGAGCCACCATGGGTGCGGGGTCTACGAAGTGAAGGGTAGAGGATTGACTCATAAGGGGGGTTCGAGCTCAATCAATTGAGCCTCGCTTTTGCGAAGTGCAAAGGTCGATAGCCCAACCCTCACCACCATTGGGTCTCCGCCAATCCAAGCACGTTTGAGCACTTGGACGTGTTCGCCTTGAACAAATCCAATGTCCTCGAGTTGTCTGGACATCACATCGCTTGGGTCTGAGGATCTGACACACTTGACCCTGCCCACCTCTTGGAGGGCAAGCTGATCTAGGCTGATGGTGGTGTTCATGTGAAGATTTTATATTAAATGAGAACGATTCTCATTAAGAATATTCAAGACCATGAATTATTTTCAAGCACTCCAAGTTGGGGGGCAAGGTTGAACTCAAGCCACCCTCACTTGAGGGGCAGGGTGCTCCTTTTGAGCAATGGTGCCAATGACTCGACTCTTGCCAAAGCCCGCTTTTTCAAGCAATTCAAGCACTCTAGGGGCGCTCTCAGCGCTGGCGCTGATGAGCAAGCCGCCACTGGTTTGGGGATCACTCAAGAGCGCCTGAGCCCAACTTGGGCAAGCGTTGGACAAACTGACTTGGTCTGCGTAACTGCTCCAATTGCGACCTGAGGCGCCTGTGACCATGCCTTGTTCGATGAGGTTTGAAACGCCTTCGATGACCGGCAACTCCGCCCAATTGAGGACCACGTCATGGTCGCAACCTTTGGCCATCTCCAGTGCATGCCCCAAAAGGCCAAAGCCTGTGACATCGGTCATGGCGTGCACGCCCTCGAGGGCGGATAGATCTGCGCCCGGTTTGTTGAGTTGGGTGGTGTAGCCTATGAGCTGTTGGTAAGCTTCGTGTCCCAGGGCTTCTTTTTTCAAGGCGGCAGACAAGATGCCCACGCCCAGTGGCTTGGACAAAATCAGTTGGTCGCCCACTTTGGCATTCGAGTTTTTCTTGATTTGTTTGGGGTTCACCAATCCAAGTGCGACGAGCCCATAAATGGGTTCCACCGAGTCGATGGTGTGGCCACCCGCCACGACGATGCCAGCTTGGTGGCAAACGTCTTGGCCACCCTTGAGGATGAGTCCAATGGTCTTTGCATCCAAAGTTGCCACAGGCATGGCCACCAAGGCCAAAGCCAAAATAGGCCTGCCGCCCATGGCATAGACGTCGCTCAAAGCATTGGTTGCAGCGATTCTTCCAAATTCATAGGGGTCGTCCACAATGGGCATGAAAAAATCGGTGGTTGCAACGAGCGCTTGATCTTCGTTGAGTTGGTAGATGGCCGCATCGTCCGAGGTCTCTAGACCCACCAGCAATTCTTTTGGAATGGGGAAGGCAGCACCAGAATTGGCATTTTTCAAAATATCTTGCAAGACAGCTGGTGCGATTTTGCAGCCACACCCTCCTCCATGCGAGAGTGAGCTCAGCCGAGGTTGAGCCAAGTTGAGTGAAGCGGTGTGATGCAAGGGGTTCATGGATCAAAGGGTTAGGATTTATCAACGCAAGACCCATGATTTTAAGTCTTTGCACACAAAGGGGTTGATACACATCAAATGATTCTTGTTTGTCTTTGAATGTTGCTCTGGTACGCAACCCTTTCCCAAGGAGTGGCGTCTCAGAGCGTCCCTTCGTCCGAGCATCTTGACGGTTTAGGCCCCTCACAACTCCCTCTAAAATGAATTCCATTCATCAACACATGCGACAGCTTCATGCAAATTCAAGATTTACTCTTCTCTCAAGGTTTTGGGACCCGCAGAATTTGTCAAGGTCTGGTTGAACAAGGCCATGTGCGACTCCAAAGCAATGGCTCTTGGAGCAGCCCTCTTGATGCTTGGCAGGAGGTTGACGTCCATGAGGGCATGCCTTTTGAAGTGATGGGAAAGCCTTGGCAATATTGGAGCCGAGCCTATGTGTTGCTCCACAAACCTGCAGGCACAGAGTGCTCGCAAAAACCTTCCTCTTGGCCAAGTGTCTACACCTTGCTGCCTTCACCTTTGAGGCAAAGGCCTCAAAAGTCCGCCATTCAAGGCGTTCAAGCCGTCGGTCGCTTGGATCAAGACACGACAGGCATGCTCTTGCTCACCGATGATGGTGCTTTCATTCACCGCTTGTCCTCTCCCAAACACCATGTTCCAAAGGTCTACGACATCACCACCGAAGATGCTCTTGCACAAAGTGCTTTGGATCAACTGTTGGAGGGCGTCATCTTGAACGATTCTCCTAAACCTGTTCGAGCCGAGCACATCGAACAAACGGGAGACAAAACTTTGAAGATGACTTTGACCCAAGGCAAATACCACCAAGTCAAGCGCATGTTGGCCTCGGTTGGACATTTGGTTGTCGCACTGCACCGCAGTCAAATGGGCTCATTGGTTCTTCCCCCAGAACTTGCACCGGGTGAATGGCGATATTTGTCAGCCGAGGAGGTGCTCACTTTGAGGGGCGGCAAATGAAAGAAGCGCCCTAAAAGAAATCAAATCACAAGATGCTGCACTTTTGCTGACTTTGACGGTCTGGGCAGTGTGCAAAAATTGGACAAGATCTTTTTCACACTTTGATGCATGCGACAGTGAACCCAGAGGCGTTCCGTGATTGCATGCTCAATTGGAGGGTCGAACTTTCTTCATCCTTTGAGTCTTCTTGGTCAAAGGATGACCCAGATCAATGTCAAGGGTTTCAACTCGTGCACACTCTAGGGGGGAGAGTTGATCTGCTTTTAAAGGGTTGGGAGCGTCAAAAGATCCATTAAACTCTAAGACACCATAAGGATTGAGCACATGTTATTTGGCAACGCGTTGAAAAAAATCAATTTTAAAAATTGCGCCCTTTTGTCTGTTTGTTTTTGGGCTTTGGCAAGCACGTCGCAAGCAGCTACGCCACTCTTTGTCTTGAATTCTTTGGATGCAAACATCAGTGTGATTGATCCGCAAACCTTGGCTGTGGTCAAAACCATTCCCACGGGCAAAGAGCCTCACCACCTGTATTTGACCCCAGATGAAAAAAGCATGATTGTGGCCAATGCCGGTGGAGATTCGCTCACCTTCATCGATCCCAAAACGGCTCAAGTGCAGCGCGTGGTCAAAGGCACATTGGATCCGTATCAATTGAGGTTTTCTCCGGACATGAAGTGGTTTGTGACCGTTGGCAATCGACTCAACCACGTCGACATCTACCGCTGGGATGGAGAGAATTTGAGCTTGGTCAAGCGCATTGCTTCTGACAAGACCCCCAGTCACTTGTGGATCGACACCAAGAGCACCACGGTTTATGCGACCATGCAAGACAGCGATGAATTGATTGCCATTGATTTGGCCACCCAAGCGCTCAAGTGGCGTGTCAAAACAGGATCCACTCCTGCCGATGTCTTTGGCACTTCAGATGACAAAAAGCTCTTGGTCGGACTCACTGGAGGGCGCGAAGTACAAGTCTTTGATGTGAGCCAAGGACCCGCCAAACTCATTGGGGCCATTCCAACAGGGCTTGGAGCACATGCATTCAGAGCTTTGGGAGACGGGGCTCATGTGTTGGTGAGCAACCGCGTGGCCAACACGGTCAGTGAGATTGACCTCAACACACTCACGGTGATCAACACCTTCAAGGCACCCGGTGGTCCCGATTGCATGGAGGTCTCCAGTGATCAAAAAACGCTCTACATCTCTTCGCGTTGGATCAAGAAAATGTCCATTGTTGACATGAGCACAGGTCAATTGATCAAACAAGTGAGTGTGGGGCGCTCACCCCACGGCATTTGGACCTTGGATCACGCCAAGCGGTTTTGAGGCTCATGCGTGCGTTTTCTTTTTTTGGGTGCTTGGCGGCTTTTGCTGTCTTGGCTTTTGGGGCAGAAGCGCCAACCCATTCACCCAAGTATCCTCCCCCCGAAGCCTGCGCACATCCCTTGTACTTGACCTTTGACACTGGACACATGGGGGTGGCTCAGGGGATCGCACAGGTGCTTCGCGAGGAAGGGGTGAGGGTGACGTTCTTTGTGGCCGATGAGCCCACACAAGAGGGCGATGGCACTTTGGGTGAGGCATGGAAGGGGTGGTGGCAAGAGCTTGCAAAGGAGGGCCACGAATTTGCCTCTCACACCGATCATCACGTCTATTGGCTCCAAGACATGCCCACCTCAGGTGGACCCATGCGATTCAAAGTTCGCGCCAGTGCTGGCCCTGAGCAAGGCCGTGTGCGTGTCATGACTGGGCAGGAGTATTGCGCGTCTGTTCAAGGCGCTCGCACCCGGATTGAATCCATCACGGGCAAATCTGCATTGCCCTTGTTTCGTGCGCCCGGGGGCAAAACCTCACCCGCTTTGTTGGCCCAAGCACAGTCTTGCGGTTATTTGCATGTGGGCTGGAGTGATGCGGGCTTTTTAGGCGATGAATTGCCCAGCGAGAAATATTCAAATGCCCATTTGCTCAGCAAAGCACTCTCCAACATTCGCTCAGGCGACATCTTGATGGCCCATCTTGGCATATGGTCCAGGCACGATCCATGGGCCCCAGCAGACTTAAAGCCCCTGATCCAAGGCTTGAAGGCCAAAGGCTTTTGCTTTCGCACACTCTCAGAGCACCCTCGTTATCAATCTTGGATCGAAAAACACCCCACCTGATGGGGCCTTCAAGCCCGAGCGCCGTCTCTTTGGGCTTGCTAGGGGTAAGATGATTTGCTCAAAGCGAGAGGTCGTGTGATGTTGATGCCTTCAAGTTCAAGGCAATTTCGCCCTAATCAATAGAGAAGACTTTCATGTTCGAAACTTGGCTTGAGTTTTATGCGCATTGTTCCGACGCCTTGCTCGAAGGCGTGGTGCAACCACTGCTCTTTGCCTTGCATTTGGGGGGATGGGTTGAGGACGCCTATGCCGTTTGCGATGGTTTGATTTTGGGTGTTGTGCAACTCCTCATCATGGTGGCATTCTTTACACCTTTGGAGCGCTTGTGGCCCGTTGAGAAAGTGCAAGACCGCGCTGAGGTTTTCGTCGATGTGATTTACACACTCATCCACAGGCTGGGGCTCTTTCGGTTGATCTTTTTTTTGATCTTCAATTGGCCCATTGACTACCTTTGGGGTCATCTGCGCGTGTTGGGGGTTGCGACGCTGCAACTTGACGATTGGGTGCCAGGGGCCAATGAACACCCCATCCTTGGATTTTTGTTTTATTTGGTGGTGTTTGATTTTGTGGGTTACTGGCTTCACCGCGCACAGCATCAATGGAATTGGTGGTGGTCTTTGCACGCCTTGCATCACTCGCAGCGAAACATGACCTATTGGAGCGACAGCAGAAACCATTTGCTCGATGACGCGATCATGGGGCTCTTGGGCGTGATTTTGGCGCAATGCTTTGGCATGCCGCCCTCACAGTTTGTGGTGCTGATTGCCATCACACAAATATCGCAAAGCCTGCAGCACGCCAATGTGCGACTCAGCTTGGGCCCATGGATGGAGAGGATGTGGGTGAGCCCTCGCTTTCATCGCTATCACCACAGCATAGGCGGTGGCCATGAGTTCGAGCAAGGCGTTTTGGGTGGACACAACTTTGGGGTGCTTTTGCCTTGGTGGGACATTTGCTTTGGAACGGCCAATTTTGAAAATCGGTTTGACCCTACGGGGATCAGAGATCAAGTGGAGCAAAACGTTCAATACGGGAGTGGTTTTTGGTCCCAACAAGCGCTGGGTTTGAAACGCTTGGGTGATGCCCTTCGCAAAGGCCTTGCTCCAGAGCCAAAAGCACGAGCTCAAAAAGGTTGATGAAAGCCAAGCAGCGCAAGTGCGCTTTAAGGCTCTTTTTCTTGTGAATTTGCCTGGGGGATTAAAATAAGGGAATTGATTCTCTTTTTACTCAATCTTTAGGCCTTTTGTGTCTGCACCTACCAACCCCAATCCGACCCCGCAACCCCAGAGCTCTTTAGAGGTCCAGCCAGAGCCCAAACTTCGCGATTTGTTCTCCAATCGCACCTTCATGCGCTACTGGTTGTCCAGAGTTGCAGCGGGAATCGCCTCCCAAATGTTTGAGGTTGCGCTGGCTTGGCAAATGTACCAACTCACCTCCAGTGCTTGGGACTTGGGACTTGTGGGTCTTTACCAATTCTTGCCCGCTTTGGCGCTCACTTTGGTGGCCGGTCACGTGGCCGATCGATTCCCCAGAGAAAAAATCATTTTGCTGACTTGGGTTTTTCAAGGCTTTGTGGTTTTATTGGTCTTGCTTGCGCTGCAAGGAGATTTTTTAACCCGTTCCTTGCTCTTGTGGGTCTCTTTGGCTTTGGGGGTGTTCAGGGCGTTTCAAAGCACGGCCCAGCAAGCCTTGCTCCCAAGCTTGGTGGATCACGATATTTTGCCAAGGGCCACTGCTCTGAACTCCATGGGCTATCAGGCCAGCGTCATGGCGGGTCCTGCCATGGGCGGTTTGCTTTTCGCCATCAATGCGTCCACGGTCTACTCGGCGTGTTTTGTGCTCTATTTGTTGTCGGGGTTTTGGCTTTGGGGCTTGAAGAGCAAGCCTTTGGCGCATGCCAATGAGCCGGTGACGGTTGAATCGGTCTTGGCTGGGGTGGTTTTCGTTTGGAAGAAGAAAACCATTTTGGGCTCCATGTCTTTGGACTTGTTTGCAGTGCTCTTAGGGGGTGCTACGGCACTGTTGCCCATTTACGCCAAAGACATCTTGCACACCGGAGCCTGGGGCTTGGGGCTCTTGCGTGCGTCCCCAGCAGTGGGCGCTTTGATCATGTCTTTGTGCTTGGCGCATTGGCCACTCACTCACAAAGTTGGACAAAAACTCCTGCTTGCAGTTGCTGTGTTTGGCTTGTCCATTGTGGTCTTTGGACTCTCGCATGTCTTTTGGATCTCAATGATCGCTTTGATGGTGAGCGGTGCTGCGGACATGGTGAGTGTGGTCATTCGCTTGACCTTGGTGCAAATGGACACACCTGAGAGCATGAGAGGGCGTGTTTCTGCTGTGAATTCAGTCTTCATTGGAGCGAGCAACGAGTTGGGTGAGTTTGAATCGGGTGCCACCGCCGCTTGGTTCGGAAGCGTGGAGTCGGTCATCATTGGCGGCGTGGGCACCATGTTGGTGGCCTTGATGTGGCGCTTTTTGTTCAAAGAGCTCTATGAGCGAAATCACTTGAGAAATGAGCCCACTGCCGGTGCTTGATGCTCTGGGGTGAAAGTGGGTCTCAAGAAGCCCAAATTCTTGGCTGGGTGGTTGGCATGCTCCACCATGATTCGCGCCACATTTTCCAAATGCGCTTGAGCAAGTTCAAGTTTGCCTCAACATCCTTGCTGAGCACCCGCACCACAATCACTTGTGGATTGGGAGAGGTGACACCTGCCAAGAGCTCTGTGTGCAAGGTCTGAAAGGCAGATTGTGCCAATTCAATGTGGTGGGCGACCACTTGCAGATCAAAGGGCGAGCCTTGCGCCATGACCAAGGTGCCCATGCATTGTTTGCCCGCAAGTCCCAGGGGACTCTTGAGGAGTCGTTCATCTGAGGCGTCAATGCTGGCTTTTTCAAGCCACGTGTTGTTGATCTCAAAATGTTGAGTGAAAACACCTTCTTGAAACGGTAAGTTGGCTCCGGGCAAGCCCAGCTGAGTCACATCCCAGGCCAGCATTTGAGCAAGGGGCTCGAGTGTGAAATGCATCTGGTTCAAGGCGTGACATCGGTTGTAGGCAAGACTCTCCAAGGGCAGCCACTCCAGTCTTGCATGTTGCCCCACGTGGGCCCTCATGCTTTGTGTGGCCAAGAGGGCATCGGATCCGTAAAACCGTGTTGCGCCAGGGGTGGTGAGCAGCGCATGGCTTTGCTCGCCCAACTCCAGCTCAATGGCCAAGGTGTCACCCCCCACCAAGCCGCTGGGAGGGTGCACCAGCACGTTGTGGCAAACTTTTGGGTCCTCGGGGTAGAGGCTTTTGAGAATTCGAAGAGGGCCTTCGTGCGAGTCCCTCACCACCGTTTTAGGGGTTTGGAACTCGTACTTGAGGTTCAGTTTGGCCAGCCACACAGATCAAAGGTCAGGTCGGTGCAGTCGGTGTTGGAGGGTGAGCGGACAGGTGCGTGGCCTCTGGGGTTGGCTCAGCATGCATTTGCGCTTCATGAGCAGCCGTTTGCGCTGCGAGCTCTTTGGGGTTTGCATCGTGGAGCAAATTCCATAGGGCAAATTCGGTTTGCGTCAATCGGTCTTGGGCTCGAGCAACGGCCTCAAATTTCTCGCGATCCGTCAAAATACCCAATTGCCGGATTTGAGAGACCAGACCTTTATAGTGTTCAACCGCAATTTCTGGCAGTTCCGCGATTCGGTTGATCGACATGTGTGCATGTGCCTCGTCTCGGGTGTTTTGCTCCTCGATGGCGCGGTCCAAGAGTCGTTCAATTTCGTGTTCGCTCAAGTGCAGGCGTTTGGCCTCTCGCTTGATTTTCTCGCTGTCTTCTTCGGAAATATTGCCAGCGGCCAAGATTTTGAAGAGCTCATCTTTGAGTTCTTCACGCTCAATGACCAATTGATCGCTGAAGGCAGAAGACAAGAGCGCTGCAGGGATGGCAAAAATACCAATACCAATCAAGGCCAAGATGATGGTCATGAAGCGGCCTGCGGGGGTCATGGGGGTGATGTCACCATAGCCCACAGAGGCCAGCGTGATCACAGCCCAATAAACCGCTTGAGGGATGTTCTCGAACTTGTCGGGCTGAGCATCGTGCTCAAACAAGTAACCCAATGAAGCGGTGAGCACCACCAAGAGCATCATCACAAAGCCAGCCGCTGCCATGACGGGCCACTCTCTGACGATCACTTTCGAGAGTGTGGCTGTGGCACCTGTGTAACGGGTGAGCTTCAAGAGCCTGAGCAACCTGAAGACCCGCAGGAAACGAAGGTCAAACAAGTGGTGCAAGAACACTTCCAAGAAGAAGGGGACCACCGCCAAAAAGTCAATCACAGAGGATGTGTTCTTGGCTTGTTTGAGTCGACCAATGATCCAGTGTTGGTATTGAGGCTCCTCCACGCAGCAGTACATGCGCATGACGTATTCGAGTGTGAAGATGGTCACTGCAACCGTATCGAGCATGATGAACTCAAGGTTCAAGATGTAGTGAATGCCTTGCACCGATTCCAAAATCACAGCGATCACGGAGATCACCACCCACACCACAATGAAGCTGTCAAAGAGATCGTGCAGCTCTCCTCCAAAATCGGAGGGAAAGACCAAGGCATGGACCTTTTGTCTGAAGGTGCGCCCACGATTGACTTCGATGAATGTTTTGATCGCTGGAATCAACACCCTAAAGAGTTTGAGCATCCTGAGCAATCTGAGGAATCGAAGGACCCGCAAATCGATGGGAATGAACGCTTGAAAGTAAAAGGGCGCCACCGCAAAGAAGTCAATCAACGCGAAGGGGCTGAAGATGTAGCGCAGGCGTGGAAGCTTCTTGGTGGAGAACTCCTCATCCTCAGGCGCCAAATAAAAGCGCAGGAAATATTCCACTGTGAACACGATCACGGAGAACACGTCAAAAATATGGAAGTAGCCTTTGTTGGGCTCAAACACAGCAGGCACGTGTTCAAAAAGCATGGCAAAGAGGTTGGCCAAAATCAACAGGCCAATCCAATTCTCAACTTCCTTGTGGTAGTTGGTTTCGTACTTGGGATTCAAGAGCCAGTTGTACAGAAACTTTCTGACCCCAAGCCCCGAGGGAATAACTTCTTCGTGAACATGGGTTTTGCCGCGAAGCAAAGCGCGCATTTGATCGACTGAGTCCATGGTGTGTTTCCTTAGAATTCGAGGTCAGCAACGTGAATGGGGTATGAGCCCTTGTCACAAATGGTCACGCTGATTTGCAGTTTCTGCTCGATGGAGTCACTCTCTTGCAATTCCTCGAGGAAGGTGGGTGTGGGAGAGCCCGGAGGGGTGGGGCTGATTTTGTTGAAAACCATGGCACCTGCCAAATTGATGTCTGTGGGATCGCATTTGCTGGCAAAAGTCAAAGGACCATTGGTGAATGGGTTGTAGAGTTTGACCAAAGGCCCGTTGTCATTGAGGAGGGCTTTCAAGCAGCCTCCCCAAGTTTTTGCAGTGCTGGCTGCGGTTGGAGCCTGTGCCTTTGCATTCTCGCTTGGGGCTTCAGTGGCGGGCGCAGCTGCCACAGTGCTGGATTTGTCTGCGCTCACCTCGCTCTCGCCTTCAGCAAGAGCCTTGTCTGGGTTTGCGGCTGCAGGCTCCTCGGCTTTGGGTGGGGGCATGATGGTGTTTGGACCTCCACAAGCAGCAACGGCAAAGTCGCTGTCCATTCTTTTCGGTGAGGCTTGAGTGAACCAATTGGCAAATGCTTCGCCATTTTCTTTGGAGATCTCGGTTTTCATGCCCTCTTCATAAGAGAGCACTCCCACGTAGGCGGTGCCCACGATCACCAAGACGATGGAGCACAGAAACAAGAAATCCGAAAAAAAGAAGGTTTTCGTGTTTGGGGGGTTGCTATGGGTTGGGTTATCCATGTGTATTCCAAATGGGCAAAGAGGTAAGGAAGACCTAAACCGATTCAATCAAGAATAGGTTCGACCAGGAAAGGCCTGCAACAAGGAGATGGCCATCTTGTGGCCGCTCAAAAATCAAAGCCCGATTCTATGGAAAAAAACAGGTTTTCCATCAAAAATGTAGGATTTAGTGTCTTATTTTGACCTTCTGATCTCGTAAAACCAGTAACGCTTTCATTTGAGTTGGCGCTTTGGCTCAAAGGACGTTTACTGCTTTTGAAGAAGCTTTACAAGAATTCAATTGGATCAGTGGTTTTGAGACCCGCGGTGTGCCCAAGCGGTGGTGTGATTTTCAACAAAGCTAAAGAGCTCATACATGACCATGGCCATGGCACCCACCACCACCAAGCCCGCAAAGGCAAGTCCCATTTGCATGGCCGATCCCGCGGAGATCAGCAAGTAGCCAATGCCCTCGTTGGCAGCGGTCATCTCAGAGACCGTGGTGCCCACGAAAGCCAGTGTAATGGCCACTTTCAAGGAGGCAAAAAAGTAAGGCATGGAGCGGGGCAAACCCACTTTGACCAACACATCCCACCTCTTGGCGCCAAGCACCCTTAAAACATCTTCCAGTTCAGGCTCGAGTGTGGCAAGGCCCGTGGCGATGTTCACCGTGATGGGAAAGAAGCTGATCAAAAAAGCCGTCAAAATGGCCGGGCCAATGCCAATTCCAAACCAAACCACCAAGATGGGCACAAAAGCGGCTTTGGGCAAAGCGTTGAAGGCCGTCATCAAAGGATAGGCGGCGGCATAAGCCAAGCGAGAGCTTCCAATCACAAATCCCAAAAGCACACCCACCACAATGGCGATGCCAAACCCGGCCATGGTGACCCAAAAGGTCCTCCATGCGTGCGCCGCAATGACGCCTTTGAACTCAATGAGTTGGGAGAGGATGCGAAGGGGACTGGGAAAGATGAATTCAGAGACATCAAAGGCAGAGCAGATCAATTGCCACAGCAAAATGGTCACAATCAAAAGGATCCAAGGGGAGCTTTGCTCGAGTTGCTTTGAATTCATGGCGTGTTGATGTGGGGTTTTTAATTGAATTCAGGTGGTCAGTGGCGTGTTGGAGCGAATGGCTCCAATGTGGCCCCTGAGTTCATGGACGATGTCTGCAAATTCGGGTGTGTAGGTGAGCTCCAAATCTCTGGGTCTGGGGAGCTCAATCTCGCGCCTGACAATGAATCGCCCAGGACTCTTTGACATCACGTAAACGGTGTCTGCCAAAAACACCGACTCTCTCAAATCGTGTGTCACCAAAATCACGTTGAAACGTTGCTCGGTCCACAAGTCTCTCAAAATGCACCACAACTCCTCGCGAGTGAATGCATCCAAAGCGCCAAAAGGCTCATCCAACAAGAGCATTTTGGGCTCATGAATCAAGGCCCTGCAAATGCTGGCCCTTTGTTGCATGCCGCCAGAGAGTTGCCATGGGTATTTGCGCTCATAGCCACCCAAACCCACGCGCTTTAAGAGTTCGCAAGCGCGGTGCTCATACTCGGCTTTCTTTTCCTTGAAGTGTTCTCTGTAAGGCTCCACGATCTCTAGGGGCAAGAGCACGTTGTCAAGGGTTGTTCTCCAAGGCAAGAGGGATGGCGCTTGAAAGGCCATGCCTGAAATCTTCAACGGTCCCGTGACCTCTTTGCCCTCGACCTTGATCACACCCTTGGAGGGGCGTCTGAGGCCAGTGGTGAGTTTCATGAAAGTGGATTTACCGCAACCTGAGGGGCCCACCAAAGCGATGAACTCGCCTGACTTGACCTCAAGGTTGATGGCCTCAACGGCGAACTGTTGTTGGGCCAACAGCTCTTCGTTGTAGGCCAGCCAAACGTCCTGAAAGGATACGAAGCTTTCCTGAGAGGAATCGCTCATTTGAGTTTGGGTAAAACGTTGAGCTCTTTGGCGCTTGGCAAGTAAGCAGGGGTCCAAACTGCATCAGGATTGACACGGGTTTTGGTGGCAAAGGCATCTGAGACTTGGCTGGCCATGAGACTCAGGCGAGGCATGTTGACTTGACCAAAACCTTCAGTGTGAGCGTCGGGTGAATTGATCACTGTGTTCAGTGCCAATTGCAAGCGACGAACCTCAAGTGGAACGTTGATGATGCCGTCGCGAGCTTTAACGGTTTCAATGGCTTGTTGTTGGTTGGCAAAGATATCCTTCATGCCAAGCGCAAAAGCTCTGAGGAAGGCTTTGGCTGCAGCGGGATTTTCTTTCAAGAATTTGGGAGACGCGATGATGGCGTTTCCGTATAGTTTCACGCCGTAGTCGGGGTACTGGAGCACGACAACGTCTTCAGCTTTGACGCCACGCGCTTCAATGTTCAAGAGTGAGGTGAAAGTAAAGCCAGTGATCGCATCCAAGTCACCTTTGACCAGCATGGTCTCACGCAGTGTGGGATCCATGGCCGTCCAAGTCACATCGGTGATGTTGTTGGCTTTGGCAAAGAGGGGGAAGGCTCTGCGGCCTGCATCGAAAACGGGTGCCCCTAATTTTTTACCAATGAGGTCTGAGGGCTTTTTGATGCCTGATTTTTTTAACGCCATCACGGATGCGGGCGTGTTGTTGTACACCATCATGATGGCCACAGGCTTATTGGGCGCATCGGGGTTGTTGGCGTGAAACTCCATGAGTGAGGCCAAGTCAGCAAAACCCATGTCGTATGAGCCTGAAGCCACGCGGGTCACCGTTCCACCTGAGCCGTTTCCGGTGTCAACCGTGACGTCTAATTTTTCATTTTTGAAGTAACCCTTTGACTCGGGAACCAAGAACAAAGCAGCAGGACCTTCAAATCTCCAATCCAATTGGAATTTAACAGGTGTGTTTTGAGCCATGGACAGCGCACCGGTCATTGTGAGTGCGAGCGCCAAAGTGGCTTTGAGTTTAGAAAAATGCAATTTCATGACTGACTCCAAAGTTTTTTAATTAAACATCTCAAGCAATTTCGGTGCCCAATGGATACGCGCAAAAGAGGTTGGTCGATTCAAAGTGGTGCATTGAAAATTCCAATGTCGCTTTAAATCTAGAGCCTTTGAACCAAATCATCCAAAACAGTGCATTGATTTTGGATTGATCCAGTTTGGTGCCATTTCCAGTTTAGCGCAACACTGGGGAGAGATTTTGCACTAATTTTGGATGTTTTTTGGTTTCTGAGCTTGGGGCTCGCTCATTAAGTCGTAAAGTGTTCGGGCCACCACTTGGGTGGCCTTCAGTAAGTCGCTCAGCAAGAGTCGCTCATCGGCGCGCTTGGCCCTGGACTCCAGAACCGTTCGAGGACCTGCTCCGTAGATCACGCCTGGGACGCCATGCTCTGCGTAGAGGCGCACATCGGTGTAGAGTGGAGTGCCAACGGCGGGGATGACTTCACCAAAAACGGTGTGAGCGTGTTTTTGCAAACCTTCAATGAGTGGTGCTTGAGCCGTCTGGGGTTTCATGGACTCGGCCAGCAGCATGCGCTTGATCTCCACTTTGATGGGCTCTTGGCTGGGGTGCAAGGTGTTGAAGTGCTCGATGGCATTTTGAATGGTTGCGCGAATGGAGTGCTCCACTGAGCTCGAGTCCTCCTCGGGGATCATGCGTCGATCGAGTTTGAAGCTCACACGGCCAGGCACAACGTTCGTATTTGTACCCCCTTGAATGGTGCCTACGTTGAGGTATGGGTGTTGGATGCCAACGATCCCAGAGGTGATGGCTTTGTAATCCTCGTTCAAGGCATACAAAGCATTCAGAACATGGGTTGCGGCTTGAAGTGCATCTGAGCCCGATTGTGGAATGGCTGCATGAGCCATCTTGCCTTGAAGGGTCACCTCCATTTGCAAGCAACCATTGTGAGCGGTCACCACTTCATAGCTAAAGCCCGCTGCGAGCATTAAATTGGGTTTCGTGAGTTGGTGTTTGAGCAGCCACCCTGGTCCAAGCTCTCCTCCAAATTCCTCGTCATAGGTGAAATGCAACTCCACTTGTCCCAAGGGAGGCGCAAACGAGCCTTGCGCTTTGCCATCGGTGAGTGTCTCGCTCAAGCTCTTGAGGGCCCTTAGGGCAAAGGTGAAGGTGGAGAAATCTGATTTGCTCACAGCACTGGCTCTGCCATACAAATAACCATCCTCGATTTGTGCACCGTATGGGTCATGTTCCCAACCCTCTCCAGGTGGGACGACATCGCCATGAGCGTTCATGGCGAGAGTGATGCCCCATGGAGACTTCAATTGAAGTGGCTCTTGGTCCTGGGGACCTTGGGGACTGAAAGATTGGCGAACAATCAAATTGGTGATGGATTCAAGTCCTGCTGCTTTGACCACTTCGGTTGGAACCGAATGATGCTCTGCAGAAAACCCCATGTCTTTGAGCATCAAAGAGGTTTGCTCAGCATGTGGAGCGTTTTTACCTGGAGGCGTGTCTGTTGGAATTCTCACCAAAGCTTGTAAAAATTTGACTTGCTCTTCAAAGTGATTTTGAACCCATTGGTCCAATTGTTCGTAAGGTGTCATAACGTGGCCTGAAGGGGTTTACGGGTCTAGTGCTGGGCTTGATTCAGTGAATGAAGCGTCAAGATGAGTGCTTCATAAGCGAGTTGCATGTCATCCGTTGTGGTTGACTCCAAAGGGTTGTGGCTGATGCCAGCATTTTGGCCTCTCACAAAGAGCATGGCTTGGGGGAGGATGTCGTGGATCTTCATGGCGTCATGACCCGCTCCGCTTGGGAGCTCAATCACCTTGAGCCCCAGAGTTTGGATCGCCGCTTGCCAATGGGACTTGAGGGCCTCGGAGCTTGGAGCAGCGCTCACGCTCAAATTCTCTTTGAGCTCCAGTTGAACGCCCCTGCGCTCGCAAATGCGTTCGGCTTCTTTGAGCACCTCTGAGCACAATGCATCCCTTTGCGCATTGTTGGGTGCTCGCATGTCAAGACTCAAGTTCACTCGGCCGGGCACCACGTTGATGGAGCCGTTGGGGACCTCAAAAATGCCCATGGTGGCGACACTGTCAAGATCCTTCGCAGCTCTTGCCTCCATGTAAAGCGCCAGCTCAGCAGCTGCACACGCTGCATCCTTGCGAGTCTTCATGGGCGTGGTGCCTGAGTGAGAAGCCATGCCTTTGATGGAGCCCACAAAGCGCTTGGAGCCATTGATTGAGGTCACAAGTCCTAGAGGGGCATTCAAGGCATTGAGCACAGGGCCTTGTTCGATGTGAACTTCCAAAAAGCCAAGGTATTGTTTGGGGTCGCGCTCAATGGAGGGGATTTGGCTTGGATCCAAGCCAGCTTGGCGCATCGCCTCTTGCAGCGTGACGCCCTGGGCGTCTTTTTGTTCGAGCCACTCGGGTTTGAATTGACCTGTGAGTGCGCTTGAGGCCAAGAAGGTGGCTGGAAAGCGCTGTCCCTCTTCTTCAGCAAAAGCCACCACCTCGATGTTGAAACCCAGGCGAAGGTGTTGCTCCCTCAAAGTCTTGACCGCGGCAATGCCGCAAAAGATGCCCAGTCGCCCGTCGTACTTGCCAGCATTTCTGACCGTGTCGTAGTGCGAGCCCATGAGCAATGTTTTTGCACCATTTGAGGCGTTGGACAGCGCTCGGTAGACGCCAATCACATTGCCCACAGCATCTTGGCTCACCTCATCAAATCCAGATTCTTTCATCAGCTCTTCGAGGTGGGATGCGCATTGGCGGTGAGCTTTTGAGAGATAGGTCACGGTCAACACAGGTGGCGTTGAAGCTTCATGTTCGCTGTACTGGGCCAAATCTTCGTGCCAGTCCCAGATCATCTCGCCAATCAATGGAGATGAGTTCATTTTTTCATTCAAGCGAATCTCAGCAATGCGATGGATGTTTCGAATGGCCTCTGCCAGCTCAAAATCCCTGGGGTTGGACAATCTTCTCTCAAGCGTTTGGATGATCTCTGTGCGGGTGAGCCCAAGACCCCTTGGGCCACGCACGGCCAAAATGAAGCCAAAACCAAAACGTGCCCGGTAGGATTGATTCAAATGAGTCAGTGCCGCGTATTCCTCGGCGCTGCAATAGGCCAAGCCAGCTTTTTGCTGTTCGTTTTGAGAGTCTGGTGTCAATGAGGGATCAATTTGTGCTTTCCCAGTCAATTCAGGGTGTGCGTTGATCAAAGCCAATTTTTGCGCTTCACTGCACAGATCCAACACCTGGACCAGAGCCATCTTGAAAGCATGCACGCTTGCGAAGGGCCTCTTTTCAAGAGCGGCCATCACAATCCAGTCCGAGTGCTCATACAGCCCCGATAAGCCAGCAGGACCGGCCAGAAGTTGTTCGGGACTTGATCGATTGAGATCTTCGAGAGTGAGTGGCATGGATGAACAGTTCAGATAGGAAGGGGTGAAGTTGAGGCTTAGCCCATCGGGTGATGAGCTCTCCAATGGTTGGCAATGTCGATTCTCTTGCAAACCCACACACGGTCGAATTTGGCAATGTGGTCCAGGAATTTTTGCAACGCAACAATTCGCCCTGATCGCCCGAGGAGCCTGCAATGCATGCCCACGCTCATCATTTTAGGGGACTCCTCGCCTTCGGCATACAAGGCATCAAAGGAGTCGCGCAAATAGATGAAGAAATCTTCTGCCTGAGAAAATCCTTGCGGTAGTGAAAACCTCATGTCGTTGCAGTCCAGCGTATAGGGCACGATCAAATGGGGTTTGATGTGATCATGGGAGTCTTTGACTTGCATCCAAAAGGGCAGATCATCCCCGTAGTAGTCACTGTCGTAGGCTACCCCGCCTTGATCGAGCAAAAGCCGTCTGGTGTTGGGGCTGTCGCGCCCGGTGTACCAGCCGATTTGAGTGGCGTCAGTGATGGCTTTGATGCCGTCAAGTCCCAGGCGAATGTGCTCTCTTTCCTCTTGCTCAGGCATGTTTTGGTAATGCACCCATCTGTAAGAGTGACAAGCGATTTCATGCCCGAGTTCGACCAAAGCGTGAGCCAGTTCTGGATGCCTTTGTAGGGCCATGGTCACTCCAAACACCGTCAGAGGCAAACTGCGCTTTTCAAATTCTTTCAAGATCCGCCAAACCCCCACCCTTGAGCCGTATTCATAAATGCTCTCCATGCTCAAGTGGCGATCGGGATAAGCGGCCGGATTGAACATTTCCGACAAAAACTGCTCACTGCCTGCGTCACCGTGAAGGACTGAGTTCTCGCCGCCTTCTTCATAATTCAAGACAAATTGAACAGCGATTTTGGCTCGATTGGGCCAGTTGGCATGAGGTGGGTGCTTGGCGTAGCCCACCAAATCTCTGGGGTATGAGAGGGTGCTGTCGTAGGTTTTCATGGGTGCTTGAAGGGTGCTGTTGCCTTTTTGGGGTGCCGATGTTGCGAGCCTGATGCGCAATGTTAACTGAGCTCCAAGATGATTCAAGCAAAAAATAAACCTAAAATGAAGGCATTCAAATCGCCTCTTGCATGTTCAAGCCAAGAGATTTCAGATCCATACCCCTTGAGGATTCCTTTTTATGGGACTTAGCACACACGTTTTAGACACCATGAATGGGCGTCCAGCATCTGGCATGAAGGTTGCACTCTTTGAGTTGATCAATGGGCAATACGAGTTGCTGCAAGAGCATGTGCTCAACGCAGATGGTCGAGTGCAAGGCGGCTTGATCGACAACGACCACTTGAAGGTGGCTCAATACAGACTCACCTTTGAGGTTGCCAGTTATTTCAAAGGCTTGAAGATTGAGCTCCCTGAGCCCAATTTTTTAAACCTGGTGAGCTTGGATTTTGGTGTTGCCAACCCCAAAGAGCATTATCATGTGCCTTTGCTGGTGAGTCCTTGGAGTTATTCAACTTACCGCGGTTCCTAAAAGCGACCTTGAAAATTATTTTTTTGTCGCTGGCTTTCTTTTCATTTGAACTTTATTTGTACCGATCATGACCCAAGTTACCAACACTGTTCGCTTCGTTTTGGACTCTCAAATTGTTGAGGTCAAGGGCGAGCGAAGAACCACCACAGTCCTAGACTATTTGCGCGAAGAAATGCGCAAAACAGGCACCAAAGAGGGGTGCGCCGAGGGCGATTGTGGTGCGTGTGTGGTGCTGGTAGGTGAGTTGAACGCGCAAGGCACGGGAGTGGATTACGTCCCCGTCAACAGTTGCATTCAATTGCTGCCCACTTTGGATGGCAAATCCCTCAAAACGGTTGAGAGCTTGACCCACGCCGATGGCCACATGCACCCCGTTCAAGAGGCGATGGTGGCCTGCCATGGTTCGCAATGTGGATTTTGCACACCTGGCATCGTGATGAGTTTGGTTCACATGGTTCAAAAAAATCAGTCTCCATCGAGAATTGAAATCACCGATGCTTTGAGTGGAAACTTGTGTCGTTGCACGGGCTACAAGCCCATCATTGATGCAGCTCAAATGGCTTGTCAGTCCAAGGACCGACTGAGTTTTGATGACTCCAAAGAGGTTGAATTGCTCAAAGAGATTCGTCGCTCTGAGCACCCCACCATGAGCCTAGAAGGTGAGATCATTGTGCAGCCCGTGGTGAGGACCAGAAAGGGCAATGAGTTTGTCTCGCCTGCCACTTTGATGGAAGTTGCGCACTACATGGTGGAGCATCCTGAGGCCACACTTTTGGCTGGAAGCTCTGAGATCGGTCTTCAAGTCAACAAAGAATTCAAACGCCCCGATCACATCGTTTATTTGGGCAATGTCAAGGAGTTAAAGGGCATCAATGCCACGGCCTCTGTTTGGCGCATTGGTGCCATGGAGTCGATCGAATCGGTGAAGGATTATTTCGCTCATGATCTGCCTGATTTTTCTGAAGTGTTGCGCCGCTTTGGTTCGCCCCCAATTCGCGCCACTGCAACTTTGGCAGGCAACATTGCCAACGGCTCACCCATTGGTGACAGCATGCCTTGCTTGATGGCTTTGTCCACCGAATTGGTGCTGAGGCACGGCAAAGAAACAAGACGTGTGAAATTGGATGAGTTTTATGTGGGCCAGAAAAAAACCGTCTTAAAGCCTGGTGAGTTCATTGAAGCCATTGAAATTCCAAAATTAAAACCCAACCAGCATTTCATGGCTCACAAAGTGAGTAAGCGCTTTGAGCAAGATATTTCTGCAACGTGTGCCGCCTTGAGTTTTGAGTTGCACGATGGGCGCATCAAACACGCCAAATTGGCATACAACGGCTTGGCTCCATCTCCATGTCGAGCACCCAAAATCGAAAAGGTTCTAGAGGGACGCATGGTGGGAGAGGTTTCTGCAGATGAGATCGATCAAGCCATTGCTCAGAGTTTCGTTGCTCGCGATGGCTTGCGTGCAACTTGGAAATACCGTTCTTTGGTCGCAAGAAATCTGGTGATCAAATTCATTGACTCCGTAAAAGTAGAGGAGAGCGCAGCATGAATGCACCTGAAAAAATCAAAGAGTTGATCGGCGCCAATGAGTTGGGGCGCGAATTGATCCATGAGTCGGCGCATTTGCACGTGACGGGTCAAGCTGTCTACACCGATGATGTGCCCGAAGTGGCTGGAACCTTGTACGCGGCATTGGTTTTATCGCCAGTTGCGCATGGCGAGTTGATTGGTTTAGGGGTGGACAAGGAGGCATTGTTGAAAGCGCATGGTGTTGTGGCGGTTTACACTGCACATGACATTCCTGGTGAAAACAATTGCGGACCTATTGTTCACGATGACCCCTTTTTGGCCGACGGTCGGGTAGAGTTTTTAGGTCAACCCGTGGCCGTGGTAGTGGCCAGAGAAATGCTTTATGCACGTGAGGCTGCCAAAGGAGCCAAAGTGTTGGTCAAAGAGCTGCCTGCGATTTTGACCATCGAAGATGCGATGGCTCAAAGCTCTTTCATCATGCCCTCCAAGGGCATCACCCGAGGTGAGCCCGATCAAGCGATCAAGAGCGCTCCTCACCAATTGAGCGGTCGCACCTATTGTGGTCAGCAAGAGCAGTTCTACCTTGAGGGTCAAATCACCTATGCGGTTCCCAAAGAGGATGGCCAACTGACGCTTTACGTCTCAACCCAACACCCTGATGGCAATCAGCGAGAGGCTGCATCGGCTTTGAATTTATCCACCCACGATGTGGAAGTGATTTGTAGGCGTTTGGGTGGCGGCTTTGGAGGCAAAGAGGGCAACGCGAGCATCTTCAGTCAAAGCGCTGCATTGGCGGCTTTCAAGCTCAAAAGACCTGTGAAGTTGCGTGCTTGCCGTGATGATGACATGACCATCACTGGCAAGCGGCATGACTTCAGAGCCGATTACGAGGTGGGCTACGATGACGAGGGTCGAATTCTGGGAGTGGACATTCAACTGTACTCTCGTTGTGGCTACAGCACCGATTATTCGGGTCCAGTCAATGACCGCGCTTTGTTGCACATCGACAATTGCTACTATTTGCCCCATTTGAAGGTGATCACATATCGCTGTAAAACGAACATGCAAAGTGCAACGGCTTTCAGAGGATTTGGTGGTCCTCAAGGCATGTTTGCCATTGAGACGGTGATCGAAGAAATTGCTCAGCGCTTGGGCAAGGATCCCTTGGAAGTTCGTTTGTTGAATTTGTACAAGGATCCTTCAATCTCTGGAGACCCTCAGAGCATGACCACTCAGTATGGTCAGCCCATTGAGGACTGGGTTTGCGATGAGTTGATGACTCAGCTTCGAGCCCAAGCCAAGTACGATGAGCGCCGTTTGGCTGTGAAAGCTTTTAACGACAAACACACGCATCGCAAACGTGGTTTTTCCTTGGTCCCCTTGAAGTTTGGAATCAGCTTTACAGCCACCATGCTCAACCAAGGCGGAGCACTCTTGAACATCTATCAAGATGGATCGGTGAGTGTGAACCATGGTGGTGTTGAAATGGGGCAAGGCCTCAACACCAAGATGGCTCAGGTGGCTGCGGATGGTTTGGGTATCTCAGTGGATAAAATTCGAGTCACCGCCACAGACACTCAAAAAGTTCCCAACGCCTCTGCCACCGCTGCCTCCAGTGGTGCAGACATCAACGGTGCGGCCATCAACAACGCTTGCCAACAAATGCGCGCTCGCTTGAGTGTTGTGGCCGCCAACATGATGGGAGCCAAGCCTGAGCAAATCAAATTCTCTCAGGACAAAGCTTGGGCAGGCGAACAAAGTGTGGCTTGGAAAGACTTGATCTTGCAAGCATGGCTTGACCGCGTGGGTCTGTCGGTTTCTGGTTTTTACATGACACCTGACATTGCCTACGACTTCCAAACCCTAAAGGGCAGAGCTTTTTATTACTTTTGCTACGGGGCTGCCGTGAGCGAAGTGGAAATCGACACCTTAACTGGCGAGTGGTGGCTCAAAGGCGTGGACATCTTGCACGATGCCGGACGAAGCATCAATCCCGCCATTGACAAAGGGCAAATCGAAGGTGGTTACGTCCAAGGCATGGGATGGCTCACCATGGAGGAGTGCATCTGGAGTCCCAAGGGCAAGCTCTTGACCCATGGGCCAAGCACCTACAAAATTCCCGTCGCAGGCGATATTCCAGAGCACTTCAATGTTGCGCTCTTTGATGGATCGAACATCAAGCCCACGCCCTTCAACAGCAAAGCTGTGGGGGAACCCCCTTTGATGTTGGCTTTGTCCACCTACTTTGCGATCCGAGACGCCGTGAGTGCCACTCAGTCGCATCGCGTGCCATTGCAAATGAGTGCACCAGCCACACCAGAGCGAATTCTCATGTCAGTCGAAGGATTGAAGGCTTAAGAGCCTCAACACTTTTTGTTTAACAAGGGTTCAAAGCGGTGGCCAGACACAGGCAAATATTGTTCGATGCACTGAGTCAGGGTCACAAAGCTGTGTTGGTGTCTGTTCAAGAAGTCAAGGGCTCAGCGCCTCGCGATGAAGGGGCTTGGATGGCCTTGACCGACGACTTGCAATTGATCAACACACTGGGTGGCGGTCAATTGGAGTATCAAGCCATCGCTGAGGCTCAGTCCCTTTTGGAGGAGTCAAAGCCCACTGCGTCCTCTCAGGCCCTCACCAAGCGCTATCCTTTGGGACCAAGTTTGGGGCAGTGCTGTGGAGGAGTCGTCCATCTGAATTACAAATTGATTGGTCCCGCTGATCTTGTTGAGCTTGAAGCACAATTGGCACGTGAAGAGCCCGAGTTGGCTCTTTTTGGTGCAGGCCATGTGGGCAAAGCCCTGATAGAGGTGATGTCACAATTGCCATGGCAAGTGACTTGGATCGATTCCAGAGATCATATTTTTCCTGCAAGTGTCCCGCTTGGCGTCAAGGTTGAGCACTCTGAGCCCGTGGCTTTTGCAGTGGACCATTTGCCAGAGCGTACTCATGTGCTCATCATGAGCTTTAGCCACGCAGAGGATTTGGACATCGTGGCGCGTTGTTTGCTTAGAGCCAGGAGTGGTTTTCGCTTTTCCAGCATCGGACTCATCGGAAGTGCAACCAAATGGGCCACCTTTCAGCATCGATTGCTCGAGCGTGGTTTCACCCAAGCGGAGTTGGATCAGGTGCGCTGTCCCATAGGATTGCCAGGGATTGAGGGCAAAGAGCCCGAGGTCATTGCCGTGGCTGTGGTGGCACAGTTGCTCATGGATGAGAGTCGAGCAGTGGGTAAAGCATTGGGCTGAAATTTTTCAATGACTGGAGTGTTATGAATATCGATCCCTACTATTTGGAGTGGGCGAATTTATTGTTGCGATGGGTGCATGTGATCACTGCGATTGCTTGGATTGGATCGTCTTTCTATTTTGTTTTTCTGGACAACAATTTAGAAAAACCAACGTCGCCAGATTTGCTTGAAAAAGGCGTTGATGGTGCCATGTGGGCGGTGCATGGAGGGGGCTTTTACAACCCCCAAAAATACATGGTCGCACCACCTAAAATTCACACGAAATTGCATTGGTTTTTTTGGGAGAGCTATTCATCTTGGATGAGTGGTTTTGCGCTCTTTACGTTGCTGTATTTGCTCAATGCAAAAACTTACCTTGTAGACCCCTCTGTGATGGCGTGGACGGAAGGCCAAGCAGTCGCCTTGGCGCTTTCTTTTTTGGTTGTGTTTTGGCTCATTTATCACCGCGTTTGCCAAGTTTTCGGATTCAAGAAAAACGGTGAATGGGTGGTGGGTGGCATCATGCTGGTGGTCATCACCTTTGGCTCTTGGCTGGCCTGTCATTGGTTTGCTGGTCGTGCAGCCTTTTTGTTGATGGGTGCCATGATCGCAACCACGATGACGGCCAATGTGTTTTTTGTGATCATTCCGGGTCAACGAAAAGTTGTGACCTCCATGACGACTTCGGTGAAACTGCCGCCTGCTCAATTGGCCATCTACGGCAAGCAAGGTAAGCAAAGGAGCGTGCACAACACCTATTTCACCTTGCCCGTGATTTTTGCCATGCTCAGCAACCATTACAGCTTTTTGTACAGTCACCCCGAGCGATGGATCATTTTGGTGTTGATGATGTTGGCCGGCGCACTCATTCGACAATTTTTTGTGCAACGCCACGGCTATCACGCGGGGAGAGCTAAAAACCCAATGCCATATGCCGTGCTGGGCGTGGTGGTGATTGCAGGGGTGATTTCATACATGAGGCCTGATCCCATTGAGCCCTCATCGGTTTCTGCATCAACTGAGCAAGTCACTTACGCTGAGGTTCAAAAAATCTTCGAGGCCAGATGCTATTCCTGCCATGGAGCACAAGTGCAAATGAAGAATTTGCGTTTTGACTCTCCAGCCGAAGTGCAAAAGAACGCAGCCAACATGTATCAGCAGTCTGTCGTTTTGGCTCAAATGCCCATGAACAATGCGACGGGCATTACACCTGAAGAACGGCAAACCATCAAGCGTTGGTACGAGTCAGGCGCACCCACCACACCTTGACCAACTCAAGCACTGGCGGCCAAAGCGCTGGCCAGTGTGTTGTGGTGTGCAATCAATTTTGGCAATTCCACGGTTTTCAATTCGCCCTTTTCGACCACCACACGTCCATTGACGATGGTGTAGTCGGCGTTCTGGCTGGAGCAAAGCAGCAAGGCTCCGATGGGGTCGTGAATGGCTCCACCTGCCATTCCAACGGTATCGGTTCTGAATAGAGCAATGTCTGCACAAAAGCCTTTCTCAATTTGCCCGATGTCAGGCCTGCCCAGGGTTTTCGCGCCGCCTTTCGTTGCTAGGCTCAAGGCTTGTCTAGGGGTCATCTCCGAGGGGCCTTCATCGCATCCAAATGGCTCAAGCGCCTTTGAAACCCTTGCCAACAGCATGGCTTGTCGTGCTTCGCTCAGGATGTGTGCGGCGTCATTGCTGGCGCTTCCATCAACACCCAATCCGACATTCACGCCTTGATTCAAGAGCTTCCTGAGCGGCAAAATGCCACTGGACAAACGCATGTTGCTGCATGGGCAGTGGGCGATGGATGTTTTTGTTTTTGCAAACAAGGACATGCCTGGCTCATCGATTTTGACGCAATGTGCATGCCACACATCTGAACCCACCCAATCGAGTTGCTCAACATATTGAGTTGGGGTGCAGTTGAATTTTTCAAGCGTGTAGGAGACATCGTGATCGTTCTCGGCCAAATGGGTGTGCATCCTCGCTCCAAAGGCTCGAGCAAGTTTGGCCGATTCCTTCATCAACGTTTGGCTCACTGTAAAGGGAGAACAGGGAGCAACTGAGACGTGAAGCATTGAGCCGTGGCTTGGGTCATGCCAAACTTCCAAGAGGCGTTGCGTTTCTTTCAAGATGTTTGCCTCATTTTCAACCACGCTGTCGGGGGGTAGCCCTCCTGCGGATTGACCCACGCTCATGCTGCCGCGAGTGGCTGTGAAGCGCATGCCAATCGATTGAGCCGCTTCAATGCTGTTTTCTAAATTGACCCCATTGGGGTAGATGTACAAGTGATCGCTGCTGGTGGTGCAGCCGCTCAAGAGCAATTCAGCCATGGCCAATTGTCCGGAGACCTTCACCATCTCTGGCGTCAAGTGAGCCCATATTGGGTAGAGTCCTTTGAGCCAACTGAATAGTTCTGAATTTTGAACGCTTGGTACAGCCCGGGTCAAAGACTGAACCATGTGGTGGTGGCAGTTGACCATTCCAGGTATGACCACGTGTTGTCGGGCATCGATGACTTGATCGGCAAGTCCGAGCCAATGGTCTTTCACGCTCTCAAATGCCTCTTGTGTGAAGACTTCTTTGATGAGGCCGTTTTCAATCAAAATGGAGCCGTTTTGAATTTCTTGCTCAGCGTGGTTTTGCGT
>Ga0208618_1000200_pt1 | contig 27827 bp, 44 predicted proteins | sample CryBogCBE18Jul08_FD_184585 | JGI IMG/M metagenome (GOLD analysis project Ga0208618, IMG submission 184585) | Freshwater microbial communities from Crystal Bog, Wisconsin, USA - CBE18Jul08 (SPAdes) | ecosystem: Environmental > Aquatic > Freshwater > Lake | place: Crystal Bog, Wisconsin, USA...
TAAGCGTACACTTGAAGATCAATTTGACCATACTTTACTGGTTGCAGAAGATGATCCTGAATTGTCGACATACAAGTTACTCGAATTAAAGAACTTGGCCAAGTTAACAATCCTTCCAAGACTTGGGTGCGAAGGTTTAGCAGATATGCTTTACAAATATGTAAATGGGGTTTATATTCCCGACATGTGGGGCCCAGGTGAAGCGGCACGTTTGTGGTGCTATCGTGTGGAAGTGCGTGAAACACAAAGCAACATGGCTTTCCGTGAAGGCCACAGAGAATGGAATGAGGATCTGTTTGCGTAATCTCTGGAGACTTTGGGCCAAGGCTTTGGGTGAAAAAGCAGGCGATACGGACAAAGAATCAGACCGTATTGCTTGCATTCGCACTGCCATTGTGCTATCATATATTATCACTAACTGCTTTATCGTAGCAGGTGTAATACGACATTGGAATCAAACATGACACCGGGAAAAACTAGAGAACAAATTCAAGAAGCCTTAGACATCTTGCAAGAAGAATGTGCAGAAGCCATTGTAGAAGTCAGCAAGATTCGCCGCTTTGGACTAGACAGCGCTGACTATAACTCTGGCATGACTCAAACACATCGTGTCAGCTTCATGAAAGAAGTGGGCGATGTACTGGCCATGGCGGATATTCTAATAGAACAAGGTGTGATAACACAGTCGGATCTAGACACAGCAAAACAAAACAAAAAACTTAAACTTCAAAAGTGGTCAAAAATTTATGAGCAAAATTAAAATCGCAGAATTATTTTATAGCATTCAAGGCGAAGGCCGTTACATGGGTGTGCCAAGTGTGTTCTTACGCACATTTGGCTGCAACTTTACCTGTGGCGGGTTTGGTATGCCTAAAGGTCAGCTAAGTACAGAAGCAGATGAAATTGCCACAGTGGCACATAACTATAACAAATATGAAGAATTACCTTTGGTCGAAACTGGCTGCGACAGCTATGCTAGTTGGCACCCTGACTTTAAAAATCTCAGTCCTATGCTTACAGTTGATGCTATTGCCGATCGCTGTCGTGATATACTTCCTGGAAATAGCTGGGGTGATACGCACTTGGTTATCACGGGCGGTGAACCGTTACTAGGTTGGCAACGCAGCTATCCTGAACTGTTGACATTACCGTTCATGGCAGAACTAAAAGAGTTGACCTTTGAAACAAATGGCACACAGGAACTCAGCGCAAGTTTCTACAACTTCTTGGCAGGTTGGAAGGCTCAAAATCCTGAAAGAGAAATTACTTTTAGTGTAAGTCCAAAACTCAGCATCAGTGGTGAAGCACATGAGGAAGCCATCAAGCCTGAGATTGTATGCGAATACGAACAAGTGGGCACAACTTACTTGAAGTTTGTTGTAGCAAGCGACACAGACCTAAAAGAAATTGAGGACACAGTAGATGAATATCGTCAAGCAGGCTTTAAGGGCCATGTGTATCTTATGCCTTGCGGAGGCGTTGAGCGGGTGTACAATCTTAATAATAGGGCAGTGGCAGAAATGGCAATGCGAAAAGGATGGCGGTACAGTGATCGACTACAAGTGCCACTCTTTAAAAACGAATGGGGAACCTAATGGCAACGAAGAAAACAAGTGAAGAAGTCAAAAAGCCTGCGGCCAAGCGTGTAGCCAAGCCCAAGGCTGAACCTGCAAAGACAGCAAAAGAAATTGCAAACGAAGCAGGCGAGCCCTATGTGTCTATCATCAGCGTAGAGCTGGATCCAGACAACATTGGCAATGGTGCGTTTGAACTAGACTGGAATGACAAGTTCATTGCCAATTTAGTACGTGCTGGCTATCAAAGCAAACCCAACGAGGAAGACAGTGTCATAGTTGATCGTTGGTTCCAAACAGTATGTAAAAATATTGCCATGGAAACTTTTGAACAGTGGGAAACAAATCAACCATATGATGCAAGACCACGTGTGATTGATCGCAAGAACCTAGGTGACGGACGTAGCGAGGCCAGTTAATGGAGCCCTTACCAATACCCAAGACCATGCGGGTCTATCAGTTAGTTAGAATGTCAACAAAGACAAGTCTGAACTTTAGCACCACTGGCGCCGCTGCCGCTGGTGCTGCTTATATTGGGTCAGGGTTCTATTTGACACAAAGCGAAGCGGAACAAAATCGCACATTAGAAACTCTCAAAGATGTAGATGGCAATAAGTTCTATGTGTTTGAACTTGAGTTTCCAAACCCGGCATATAGAGAATAATGGATATTTACGTAAATGGTATTTTACAGGTGCCTGGCTTTGACTATGTAGCCAGCAAGAATTCTGTGAGTTTTACTTGCCCTCCGGCAAGAGGATATGATATTGTTATGAAAGATCTGATTGGCAACGTTACTCAGATCACAGCCGATGGATTTACATTCCTATACCAAATCTCAGCGCATAGCAAGGGCTGCAATAATGCCATAGATCTATTTAACGATGCTCTGAAATATTATGATAATCCAGCAGTATCCGACGTGTTAGAACGCTTGCGGGTAGTTGTTGAGTTAGTTAAACAAGATGATCCTATACGTCAACGGTGATAGTCATACTGCCGCAGGCGAAGCAGTGAACGATTATTGTTTTGCACAAGATGATCCCAAGTTGTGGGCATATGGTCGTGCGCCACATCCTGACAATCTTGCTGTAAGCTGGGGACAAAGACTAGCAGACAGACTGGGTGCTACGCTACATTGTGATGCCGAAAGTGCTGCTAGTAACGCAAGAATTACTCGAACGACTGAAAATTATTTGTTGGGACACGAATTTCCAGACCTCGTTGTCATTGGATGGTCGACTTGGGAGCGTGAAGAATGGTTCCACAAGGACAGATACTATCAAGTAAACGCAGGTGGCATTGGAGAGGATTGGCCCTTAGAGATTAAAGAGCAGTACCGAAAATGGATAGTAACCCTAGACTACCAGACACGCATCAACAAAGCACACAGAGCCATACATAACTTTCACAATTTATTAGAAAAGCATGGCGTCGCGCACTACTTCTTTACCTGCTATGAACCGTTTGCCAATGTTGAGCCACTAGATTGGAACTACTGCTATCTTGATCCTTACAATCGAGATGCTACCTACTACAATTGGTGTATAGCACAGGGATTTAAAACTGTAAAACCAAATAGTTACCATTTTGGCGCAGATGCACATGCTGCCTGGGCTGAACACTTATACACCCAAATAGTTCAGTGTTGCTTGACAAAGAAATAAACTACTGCTATAATACAAGCATGAAATACCTAATTGTTGACACAGCAAACACATTCTTTCGCGCACGCCACAGCGCCCATCGTCAAGCTGACACGTGGGATCGACTAGGCTTTGCTATCCATGTAACAATGAGCAGTATTGCCAGCGCCTTTCGCAAACAACAGGCAGACCATGTTGTGATCTGTTTAGAAGGTCGTAGCTGGCGCAAAGACTTTTACACACCCTACAAGGCAAACCGTGCTGTGGCACGTGCGGCACTTACTGAAACCGAAGCTGAAGAAGACAAGTTGTTTTGGGAATCGTTTGATGCTCTCAAAGAGTTCTTTGTTGACAGCACCAACTGTACTGTTATGCGTCATCCCGAACTAGAAGCAGATGATTTGATTGCTGGCTGGATACAGTCACATCCCCAAGATGAACATGTTATCATCAGCACTGACACAGACTTCTATCAGTTACTGGCTCCCAATGTGGTACAGTACAATGGTGTGGCAGATGAACTGCACACACTAGATGGCATACTAGACAAGAAAGGTAAACTGGTCGTTGACAAGAAAACCAAAGAACCCAAGAAAATTCCCGACCCTAAGTGGATTCTCTTTGAGAAGTGTATGCGAGGTGATGCTAGTGATAATGTCTTCAGCGCATACCCTGGAGTTAGAACCAAAGGCACTAAGAATAAGACGGGTCTGGTTGAAGCCTTTACCGATAAGGACAGCAAAGGATATGCTTGGAACAATCTTATGCTCCAACGTTGGACTGACCATAACGGACTCGAACACAGAGTACTCGACGACTACAATCGAAATGTCACGCTGGTGGACTTGAGCGCACAGCCCGCAGACATACGTGCCAAGATTGATGCGACTATTGCAGAGCATAGTGTGCCTAAAAATGTAGCACAGATTGGCTCCAAGTTCTTGAAATTCTGTGGCAAATTTGATTTGAAACGTATTAGCGAAAGCCCACAAGGCTTTGTTGATTGCTTTGCAGCACCTTACCCGGAGACTAAACTATGACTACGCAACATGAAGACTTTGAAGAAAAACTAGACGGACGCAGTGAGATTGAAATTGATCTTCCCAAGGAAGAACTGTATCAACTCATGCTGATAGCACATGAACAAGACATCACTCTCAATCAACTGGTGGAAAATATCCTACAGGCCAAGATTGACGAGGAAGTAGCAAATTTAAAACAAGATGCAGGAACTTTACCAGAAGGCCTATGATAACGCTATAGAACAATGTGACAATAGAACCGCGGGCATGACTCCGCACTTCCATTATGTCTATAGCAAAGAACTAGTTAGATTGATATCGGCGCAGTTGGCGGAATTAGATCCGCCAGTGCATTGCCGAACCACATATGATAGAAGTGTTTACGAAGCTTCTGTTGCACATATACAGCAACATTTAAACAATGATTAAAGATATTAACCCAATCGGGCGTTATATACACGTCACAGGTGGCCAGCAAAGCACCTACGTAAATGGCTACAGTGGACTTCAAGGTGTAGGTAATGTACGCTACAACACCAGCAATCAAAATATGGAAGTCTACGATGGAGCTAGTTGGGTTACATTGAATATGGGCTATGCCAGTGTTGGACTTAGCCAGGAGGCCGAAAGTCTATTAGACTGGGCCAAACAACGGCGCAATGAAGAACTAGCACTCAAAGCTAGAATGGAACAGCATCCTGGCCTTAAAGACGCATACGAACGACTTGAGATCATGAAGGCGCTCACACTTGAAGAAGAAACTAAGGAACAAAAATGATTAGACGCACTCTATACCGCTTTATGGCATGGGTCCAAGACTATCCAAAACGTGAAAACGCGATCTACGCCACAACAGCAGCACCAGGTAAAGTACGAGTCAGCGAAGAAGCAGACATTGACGGTATGCGATTTATAGTGATGCCGGCCGAAGGTGGTACCATTGTACAGATGCGTACATACGATCGCCGCAAGGATGAAAGCAACAACAAGACCTATGTCATACCCGACACAGAACATGACATTGCACATCGTGTTGGACAAATTGTTGCCATGGAGTTATTGAAGCAATGATGTTCAAAAAATCACGCCTGCGTCTGGCCAACTGGTTATCTGGCGGACGCATCTTATTTGACAAAGAGGAAAACAAAGCAATGACGGCAATAGCAGGACAATACGCAAGTGCTGGCATAGCACTAGGCAACGCAAGTGGTTTATATAGCATAGGCGCACAAGAACCCAACGTTTATATCAACAGTGATATTACCATACGCATCACACATGCCAATGGTGGCTATATCATCAGCATCCAGTCTGGCCCAATACCCAAGCTGTATCTGATTCACGAGGATGCTGACTTCAATACGGAGTTGGGCAAAATTATTACAATGAGTCAACTGCAAAAATGAACACCATCGCAAAACCCATCGTTAAGAATAAATTTTGGATCGTTGAACGTGATGGTGAAAAGTTGGCCACTATTCAGGCCATTGATGAAGATGGCGGCTATGCTTACGTACACAATGATCAACGTGAGGTCTTTCCCAGCATCAAGATGTTGAGCAGCAATTACAATATTGAATTTGCTCGTGCTGAAAAGATTAAAACCACAGTGTCAAACGACATCTATGGTTTTCCGACCAGCACACGGGCACACAATGCACTATTTGATGTACAGCGTTACTTGCCAATCTATACAAAGAATGCCAAGAGCAAGAGCTATTATGCCGCAGGCTACTACAGCATCAAGCTGAATAGCACCTGGATACAGCAGTTCTGTCCGAAACTTATTACACTGAATCGTTACGAGTACTGTGGTCCTTTCAGTACAGCGGCCGCGGCACAGAAAGAAACAGATGAGCGAAACCGATAAACTCAGTATTCATGTACGCATGTTCAACGACAAGGTGCGTGTGATGAATCAAACACAGAGCAAACAGTTAATCCTATCAGCACAGGAAGCACGTAACCTACATACTGATCTATTTGCCTTGTTAGCACACATAGCAGAACTAAGCGAACGTCCACAGGAAACACAGCAGTTTACCCAAATTGGCATGGATGGTGGCGGTTTTAAATAATGTGCGTGTTTATTGATGCTAAATACTATATCAAGGAAACGAAGTCATGTCTAGACCAAAGCCAACTGTCCTGTTGGACCATGTGAACAAAACCACTTACAAAAGTGATCAAGTTTTAGCCAGTGAAGGCATATGGGCAGTGTTCTACGACAATCAGCCCATTAACTTGAAAACGTTCAATACCTTGGTCCACTATCCCGGACCCAAGTATAAAAAGGTCAGCTTCTCAAACAGTGGTCATGCCATTAACCTAGCCAAGAAGCTGAACAGTCTGTTCAAGTCAGACAAATTTAGCGTGGTACTACTCAAGCAAGGTGACACAGTCTACAAGGCTTAACAAAACACAAGATGATTGGGTACTAGAATGGGCAAGCGTACCCAATGCTCCGACCAGTACCTGGGATAGGTACCAATGGTTTTTCAATCCCACCAAACCCTCTAGTATGCGGCTCAGCAAAGCTGGCGCTCTATGGTTGGCCAAGAGAACAGACTTTGTGCTACACGAAATTGACCTAATACAGCACATCAAACCCCGACAACTGTTACAGTTAGAGCGTCTGTTAACAGAACCATACTATATCAAAGATTTATTAAAACTTTGGGTACACAGTGAACAGGACGCCATAATGCTTCAGTTACATGCCGGCAATCTTGCACAATTTTTGGACAACCTTCAAGACAACAGCGACTAAATCGGTTGCCCAATAATGACGTTGACAGTATACTTGTACTTGTAGGTTAAATATTCAAAAGGACATGTATGAAAAACGATCTTACAGAAACAGTTTTTGGCAAAGATTTGGACCGCACCTTCACCTTAGCCGAAGCACTGGATCTCCTCAGTTCTCATAATCTCATAGATGTTGGCGAACTCGCAGAACGTGCTATCAGCAAAAAGTCCGGTGTTGCTCAGTGTGGTAAGAATACCCCGGGCATTGACTTGGTAAACGGTATGCAGATCAAACATGCACAGACTAACCCCGGAAACAAAACATACGAAAAACGCCTGGTTGCATGGTGCAGTATCAAAAATACTGACGCACCCATTTTGCTGGTTGTTACGGAACGTTTAACTAAGAAACAATACTTCTTTTACGTGCCCTATGACGCATACAAATATGTCAATGCCAATACCTTCGGTATTCCTTTTGACCCAAGCGGCAATCCTATAGAGTCTAATCATTGGTGGGATCACCAAGTAGGTTCTTTCAACGAGCTTTGTAAACTAGCAAAGGCCTAATCATGGAACAAGAAACAACAGAAGAAGTCGTGCTACACTTTAAACGGTTCAGCGCTGAAAAGCAGGACCAAGTCCGTGCTCTAGTAAACTATGCCACACTCATGGGACTAGACGGCCGGGACTTGGTTAGCATTGGTAACAAGTTGAACCGCATTGCCGCTAAACGTAAGATCAAGTACAACCAGGACATTACCAATGACATGTTGAAACATGTTGAACTGATTGGACTGGATTGCAAAAAGCCAACATTAGACCATACCCGCTTTGTCTACGTTGATGCAGTGGGCACTAAATGGCGCTTTGATCGTATCAGCTATTGGGGCGTCACAGTGACTAACATGACTACTGAAGTCAACAAAGAGTTCAACCAATATGACAAATATGATCTTGGCCGCGCTGATCGTTGGACCATGCGTCAGGTGCTGATGAACCTGCATGATGGCATAATCAAGCTGAACTTCTAACTAGTACTTGAGTATTACTTTTTGCCTGGTGTTGTTTAATTACAACACTGGGCTTTTTCATTTGTCCAAAAATGGTATTCTTGCTATAATAATGACATGTTAAGCAAAAAGGAGTTGGCAATGGGATTCGAAGCAGTTGTGTTGGACAAGGTTAACAAAGTTCTCAAATCTGAAGACCAAGCCAGTTTCTTTTGTGGATCACTCAGCGTGATTTGCAATGAAGCAGAAGCCCGCAAAATCTATCACAAGTTAGCAAAAGACTACAAGAACAAAGTTCAAATTTCCAAAGATGGCTCCTACGGCTACATCTTTGATTTTGTTGCTTAAAAACAACAGTCAATTTTACCAAAAATGGTAATCGTGTTATAATACACACATGTTGAAACAACAGGAGTTGAAGATGTCATACGAAAAGTATACCACAGCATTGAGCATGATGGATCTGGTTGTAGCCGCAGGCGAGTTGCATACAAAAGAGCCAAAATGGCGCGAGATCGATCCTGAACTTCGTGCAAAAATTGAAGTACTGTGGGACGAACTGTACACATACATCTTTGCCAATTTTGAGCAGCCAGAATCAGCGGCCCACGGCGATACAGTAGGCGCAACTGACGAAAACAAGAACAAATTGTTTCCAAAAGATCATCCCGAAATCCGTAGCATGATTGAAATGTTCAAGCTGAACCGGGAAGAAATTGAATCACGACTGCACGAAATTCCCCCAACTATTTTGGAACAATGTTTTCCAGTTTGGATTGCTCGTTACTTGTTGGCTTTTTGTGTGTGCCCTGTTCGCCACGGCAAGCTGTCTACTTTTAGCAAGTTCGTCGAGTACTATGGCTACATGATTATTTTCAGTGCCAAAAACAAGTAATACTCAAGTGTTACAGACGGCAATTTGCCCAGAAATGGACAAAGTGCTATAATACATACATGTTGAAACAAAAGGAGTTCGTGATGCAAAAGTTGACAAAGATTCAAGAAATCAATCAAGCAATTATGTTTGGTGAGTTTACTAACGTAGAACTTGAAAGCATGATCAATGCTATCAAATTCGCCCGTGCCTCAATTGCCGACATCAACAAAAATCAATTCCGCGTTGGTTCACAAGTCAAGTTCCGTAGCAATCGCAACGGTGTCACCTACACTGGCACAGTGGAAAAGGTCAAAATCAAATACATTTTGGTCCGCACTAATGTGGGCATGTACAATGTTCCAGCCAACATGTTGGAAGCCGCATAAGACGTTATTTGACAGATAATGATGTCTGTCGTATAATACAGTTTTAGTTCAGCAAAGTCATTTTTCACAAGGAGTATACAAAATGGCAGTTACCGAGTCCCGCACAGTCACCCCTACCGAAGCACGTAACCGCGTCAAGGTCTGTTTCGATGTCAAACGTCCCGTGTTCCTGTGGGGGCCTCCTGGCATTGGTAAGTCAGAATTGATCCGTGGTGTTACAGAAGAAATGGGCGGCTTCATGTATGACGTGCGCCTGTCACAAATGGAGCCAACTGACATCAAAGGTATTCCTTACTTTGACAAAAACACTAACCGTATGGATTGGGCTCCTCCTGTGGACTTGCCCGATGCTGAAACTTGCGCTCAGTATCCCATCGTTGTGTTGTTCCTTGATGAAATGAACAGTGCGGCACCTAGTGTGCAGGCTGCGGCTTATCAGCTGGTGTTGGACCGTAAGGTTGGCAAATACCACTTGCCCGACAACGTGGTTGTGGTGGCTGCTGGTAACCGTGAAAGTGACAAAGGTGTTACTTACCGTATGGCGAGCCCGTTGGCTAACCGTTTGGTTCACTTGGAAGTGCGCCCTGACTTTGACAGCTGGTTCCAATGGGCTGTTAACAATCAGATCCACCAAGACGTTGTGGGTTATGTGAGCTTTGCAAAACAGAGCTTGTTTGACTTTGACGCTAAGAGTGCTAGCCGTGCTTTTGCTACACCACGTAGCTGGAGCTTCGTGAGCCAGTTCCTTAAGAACGACAAGGCTAGCGATGACGACCTGCGTGACTTGGTGTCTGGTACTATTGGCGAAGGCCTTGCATTGAGCTTTATGGCTCACCGTAAGGTTGCTGGTAGCATGCCGAACCCAATGGCAGTGCTTGAAGGCAAGGTCACTGAGTTGAAAGTCAAAGAAGTGAGTGCCATGTACAGCTTGACAATCAGCATGTGTTACGAATTGCAAGAGCAGTACAAAAAGTTGGGCAAGGACAAGATCACTGAATGGCACGGTCTTGCAGACAACTTCTTGAACTTCATGATGAACAACTTCACTACTGAGTTGGTTGTTATGGGTGCTCGTGTTGCGCTTACTACATACAACTTGCCAATGGTTCCCGGCAAAATGAAACATTTTGACGAGTTCCACAAACGCTTCGGCAAGTACATTATCGCGGCAAGCGGTAAGTAATCAAAAGGGGCTACGGCCCCTTTCTTCGTTTAGGATCATGATGGAATTAAAAGTAGAAACACTAGATAGGCGTCATGCACTACACACCTTGTTCACGCACCGTGTGTTGGTCAAGGGCCAAGATCGTCAGAAAAATTTTGTACAGTTGCGTGAATGGTGTTGGGAGATGTTTGGTCCCGGTGTCGAACGCACACTTGTTTGGCATGCTAGGGAAGATGATAAAACACTCAGATACCGTTGGTGCTGGCACATTGATCCTGCAAACGAAAGCAACCTGTACCTGTACTTTCGAGAAGAAACTGCCAGCGCTTTCTTCATCAGATGGTGTAACTAAAAGTACTACCTTTACAGTTTGCGTCATAATGACAAAAATGCTATAATATAGACATAACAAGGAGTTAAACAATGTCTAACACGCTCGCAGAAAAAAGCAAAGTGGTTACAATTACTAATCCGCAGGTGGATGCTGCCGCACGTGACAAATTGATCACAGCACGTATTGGCTTGCTTTTGAAGGCGCCGTTTTTTGGTAACTTGGCAACCCGTATGCAGTTGATCAACGCAGATGACTGGTGCGGTACTGCCGCTACAGATGGTCGCAAGTTCTACTACAATAGTGAATTCGTAAACAAGATGCCACTCAAGCAAGTCGAGTTCTTGGTTGGGCACGAGGTGTTGCACGTGGTCTATGATCACATGGGACGCCGTGCAGATCGCGATCCCAAAATCTCTAACATTGCCGCAGACTATTGTGTCAACGGTGACTTGATGGATCAACGTGTGGGCGAAAAGATTCCGGTGGGCCTGTACAGCGACAAGTACAAGGGCTGGAGCATGGAAGAAGTCTATGATGACTTGATGCAAAATGCCAACAAGATTGACATCAATCAACTGAGCGACATGCTGATTGACGAGCACTTGGACGGTGAAGGTGATGACGATGGTGACGGTGACGGCGAAGATGGCGACGGCGAAGGTAATCCTGGCAACAAGAGCGGATCCGGTGACAAAAAAGGCAAGGGTCGTCCCAAACTGAGCGAAGAAGAAAAGAAAGCTATTCGCGACGAGATCAAAGATGCTGTGTTGCAGGCAGTACAGGCAGCAGGTGCAGGCAACTTGCCCGGTGGTGTTAAACGCATGATCAAGGACTTGACTGAGCCTCAGATTAGCTGGAAAGAATTGTTGGAACAACAGATCCAAAGCACAATCAAGAATGACTACACATTCGCACGTCCCGGCCGTAAGAGCTGGCACATGGATGCTATTTTGCCTGCTACCAAGCCCGGTGAAACAATTGACATCTTTATTGGCATTGACACATCTGGCTCTATTGGTCCTGAAGAACTCAAAATCTTCTTTAGCGAGATCAAAGGCATTATGGACAGCTACACAGAATACAAGATCAAAGTTGTAGGCTGGGACACTGAGATCGGTGGCATTGGTGAGTTCACAAGTGAGAACATGGCCGAGATCACTGAGTTCGATCCACAGGGCGGTGGCGGTACTGATCCGCATTGTGTGTGGGAGTACTTGATTGAAAATGGCATTGAGCCTAAGAAACTGATCATGTTTACTGACTATTGTTTCTTTGGCTGGCGCCCAGAAGAAGTCGAGAACTACTGTGATACAGTTTGGATCATCAAAGGCAACCCTGGTGCTGAACCCGAGTTCGGTATTTGGGCGCACTACGAAGATGCAAAATGATCGCAAAATAATTGGCTACACATTGGAGCCAATTTACGAAACGGCACGTGGTGCGATTGTGACACAGGCTTTCATCATGTGTCACAGTTGTGGCAGTGCTGTAAGTAGCAATGGTGGGCCACGTTACAATGCAATTTGTGTCAAGTGTGCAGAACATTTGAATTTTATTAATCTTGTTAAAGGAAACTGAAATGTCTAAAGTCTATATCTTGTTTTATGATCACAACGGCACTCGTGGAGAATGGAACACCTTTTATACTCCGTGCGAGGCATTTGCAAGTGAGGCAGATCGTGATGCTCGTAAGCAAGCACTGAGTGCCGCAGATCCCGATCTTGAGTTTCATGAACTTGATTTGGACATGCCAACAAGTGCGGCTGTGGCTGCGATGGGTAGTGGCCCCAACTCTGGTGGGCTATCAGTGTAAATGGCGGACCACGTTACAATGCAATTTGTGTCAAATGTGCAGGACATTTGAATTTTACTAATCTTGTTAAAGGAAACTAACATGACAACTCAAGATCAAAACTTAGCCGATGCTGGCGAACAGTTAGCTGAAATTGATGCCGAAATGGCGGAAAAGTTGAAGGCCCTACAGCCCAAGCCCAACTACATTGGCGCACCTGAAACGCTGGAGGCAGCAATCCAGCGCATTGTGGATCTAGAACTGCGCTTGGGTGACCTGCACCGTGCTGCCGAAATTGCTGTGGCCGTGCGTGACTTTACACTGATTGAAGGACAGATGCCTGAAGCAGAAAAGTCTTTGGAAAAGAAAATTGTAATCGAGTACCCACAGACCGCAGGCGGACCTGGCATTACAATCATCACAGGGCAGTTGGAAAAGTAATGTTAAAACACAACGAAGTCAATCCCTTGGCTGTGTTTGGACTGCGGAGAGTAGAACACTGCCCCCCGCACTTTACTCAAGTTCATTTTGATACCTACACCACTGAAAAAGTCTTTACTGACTGGATCTATAGTCACTTTACAGGGCGCTTTTACTACGGTGATTGGTACACAAACGAAAACAATAAAAACAGTATGACACGATGCGCCGCATTTGAGGAACCTGGAGAAGCCAGTTACTTTAGTCTCATCCTCGACACCATCAATAAAATGGAAGTCTACTAGCCAAGAAATTTTTCCGTTCGGTAACTACTGGTTAAATAAATGTAGTTATTGAACGGAGAAAATTATGGATGATAACACACAAGACCCCGGTACATCGACTTCCGGAGAACAGGCTCAAATGCCTAGTCTGCAACTGTCGGATCTAGTCCTAGCTCTACAAACTATCCAAGCTTCAGCTCAACGCGGTGCAGTCCGTGCCGACGAAATGGAAGTTGTTGGTGGATTATACAATCGTTTGTTTGCTTTCCTAGAAGCACAGGGTGTGATCAAGCGCCCAGCCGAAGGAGACGCAAATGCTTAAACATATTGGTAAACACGGTGACAAGCGTATTGTGCTAGTTTTCCGTCAAATTCCTGGTGACGATCACATGTGTCTAGTCTTGTACAGCGACATGCTGCCACAACTAGTTCACGATGAAGTTATGAAAGTTCTTGAAAGTCCAGTTGGACAAAACGCCAAAGAACTTGCAGATGCACTACATCGTCACACCATGAGCAATGGTGCCAACTGCCTTGAGACCTGTCACAAGAGCGGTTACTTGAAAAAGGTCAACACCAATCAAGTCATTATCACACCCAACGCCAAATCAAGTGTGCGTCTAGATGAACTAAACAGCATCTTGAATCAGATGGACCAAGGCGAAGAAGCTATCAAGAAGATGGCTGAATTGGACAAGAACGCAGGCATGAGCGGCAAACGTCGTGAGCCAAAAGAAGTTGGTGCTAATCCAGCAAGCCGTACACAGGCAGCTGATCCAAGCACAGCAATAATTGGTGATGTGCTATCTGACGAGCAATTGGCGGCACAACGTGTTGCACAGGCTGCTAAGATGAAACTAGATGCTCAAGCAATGTTGGCCGAGGCAGCACGCCTTGAAGCCGAAGCTGCTGAGTTTACGCCCGCTAAACCTGCTGCCAATGCCACAAGAAAAACCACAAAAGCCAAAGCTACCTCGAAAAAGCAAACGGCTTAAGCTATTAATCTCTGAAAGAGATAAATGGAAACAGATACTGAAGCAGGTGGAAACTCCCGAAGCTCCGTTATCTGTTATCCAAAAGATTGAAGTAGAACTCATTGATGGTAGCATAGTTGACATCAACATACCCGAACTGTTAGCAGAAGGATATGAAGAAGGTGAACTAGAAGACATGATCAATGAGCGTCTTGAAGCAAATGATCACATCATTGCAGGCGCAGACTTCTACATCAATGCTGACTTTGTTGCCAATACTGTGCAACCTATTACAGACCGTATACTGAGAAAAATATGACGATCAATGCCCTATTTGCTGCCGACCAGTTCGGTGGCATGGGTCTAAATGGCACCTTGCCTTGGCCCCACAACTCTAGCGACTTAAAACAATTTAAACAACTAACTAATGGTCATGTTGTTGTTATGGGACGGCGTAGCTGGGATGATCCCAAGTTACCTAAGCCATTAATGGGTCGTACAGTGTATGTTGCGACCAATCGTCCAGTGCAACACGCAACACCTATTGCAGGTGATATTAAAACTGCTGTACAGTCAGTACAGGCACAACATCCAGATCGTACTATATGGGTAGTAGGCGGTCCAGAGATTCTGGAACAATGCCAAGATCTATACGACAGAATATACTTGACACACATCAAAGGTGTGTATAAAATAGATACTAAGATTAACTTAAAATCAATGTTGTCTGGATACCGCATGGTAAGTGCCAGCGCTGCTCCCGAAGACAACTGCACATTTACTGTATATGAATCAATATTTAGGCGCACTACAACAGGTTCTTGATAATGGAACCACTAAGCAAGATAGAACGGGCACTGGAACTATTAGTCTGTTTGGTATGCAACAACGATATAATCTTGCAGACGCCTTTCCGGCGGTTACGACTAAGCGACTAGCATGGAAATCTGTAGTCTCAGAGTTGCTGTGGCTGCTTGAAGGTTCAGGGGACGAAAAGCGGCTGCGAGAAATTTTATATGGTAGCACCGAGTCTAGCAAGACAACCATCTGGACTGCCAATGCCACAGCACCTTATTGGAAACCTAAAGCCAAATTTGCGGGTGATCTTGGTCGTGTGTATGGAGTACAGTGGCGTCACTGGCGTACTCCTGTAGTACACAAACAAGAAACATTCCGCGATGACTTTGGCAACCATTACGATCGTCAAGGACATGTACATTTCAAAGAAACAGATCAGTTGTTGAATCTCATTGAAGGTATCAAGCAGGATCCCAATGGACGTAGACATATACTGAGTGCATGGAATCCAGGCGAGTTGGATTCTATGGCACTACCTCCTTGTCATGTCATGGCACAGTTTAACGTGACTGAGGGTCGACTCAGTTGCATGATGTTTCAGCGTAGTTGCGACATGTTTTTGGGAGTACCTTTTAACATCGCAAGCTATTCGTTGCTTACGCACCTTATAGCGCAAGTGTGCCATTTAGAGGTCGGAGAGTTCGTTCACGTACTAGGCGATGCACACATCTATCTAAACCATGTAGAGCAGGTCAAGGAACAATTGAAGCGTGAACCATTTCCTGCCCCGCAACTATGGCTGAATCCTGACATTACAGACATCACCAAATTCACAATGGCGGATATTAAACTTGTAGACTATCAAAGTCACGACACTATTCGAGCAGAAATGGCAGTATGATTTATTGCGTTACTAGTGTTCACGGCATAGGATGTACTTTCTTGGACTGGAGTATACACTATCTGTCAGGCCAAACACTGTTTGATAGAGTTGTTGTTGGTCTAGTTGATCTAGTAACGGATCCACTCTCTTCTAATAACGCACACAAGCACCCAAAGAATCATCCTAACGGTGCAGATGATACTTACAATACTATTAGAAGTCTTAAACAAAGTAATTATAAAGGACTCAAATCACTATACCCTACTTTAATGTGGGATGAACGGGCAGCAAACTTTGTGGGCTCTACACAAAGAAATGATTATATACAGTACCTAATAGATGATTATACTAAAATTTGGGACGTTTGTGCTCAAGAATTAGTTCCGTTAGTTTTTATAGATCTTACCCGAGATTATTTATATTTGCAGTCAATGCGTGGTCTTGAAAAAAAGTTTTTTACAAATTCATCAGCATCTTCAATTGACGAAATCAGAGAGTCGGTTGTAAATCATTTCTTTGAAAGAAAACATCAGCACTGGCAAGGCGATAGTAATTTTAACAATGTGTGGGACTATCGTGAATTTTTGGCATTAAACTTACGGCCTTTTGACTGCATACAACTTGATGCTAATATTTTTACTAGACCACATTTTTATGCCAATAGCAACGAGCTATGGTTCAATGGTGAGCAGCTACTATTGAGAATACTTGATTTTTTAAAACTTGATTTAGATAAGGATCGTCTGTTAAGTTGGAGGAAAATTTACTTGGAGTGGCAAAAATTTCATGTTAAAACATTAAATCTAAGTTGGAACATTGATCATATTTGTGAGTCAATTGTAAACGATTACAGCTACAATTTAAATCAGCATCATCTAGATTTATGGCACGAGGCAATTATACAACATATACTAATTTATAGATATAATTTAAATCTTAAAACTTGGCAATTGGAAAAGTTTCCTGCCAACACAAGAGACCTGCATACATTACTAGAAGAAAATATTCATCCCGTAGAGGATATTTACAATATTAAAGGAACTAAATGAGATTCATTGTAACAGGCGGCGCAGGGTTTATTGGACACAATGTAGTACGCATGTTAGAAGAACAAGGACACGAGTGCCTTGTAATTGACAGCACTACCAACTACGGATTCATACACAAAGCAGAAGTTGAATATTTGATCAACGAGCGCAAGCGCCGTATACGGGCAACTGTGCATCATTTAGATCTACGTGACCATCGTGACATTGAGAACTTCTTTAAGACCTTTGCATTGAACTGCGATGGTGTTGTACATCTTGCCAGCTTTCCAAGACAAAAAGTAGTAGAGAAAAACCCAATTTGGGGTGCAGACGTCATGTCAAGTGCTCTAGTTAATCTACTAGAACTAAGTCGACAGTTTGGTGTTAAGCGTTTTACCTACGTCAGTAGCAGCATGGTGTATGGTGACTTTGCCAGTGGCGTTACAGAAGATGCTGTGTGTGCGCCACAGGGACAATACGGCATTATGAAACTCATGGGAGAACAACTTGTCAAGGATTATTCCAGACGTAATTGTTTTGATTATACTGTTATACGGCCAAGTGCTGTATATGGAGAACTGGACGTTGAGGATCGAGTGGTTAGCAAATTTATTCTCGCTGCTCTGCGTGGAGAAACGCTGCGTGTTAATGGTGCCGATGAATGCTTAGACTTCACACATGTTGACGATACAGCTCGAGGTATTGTGCAGGCTATCCTAAGTGATGCAGCTATAAACAAAACCTACAACATCACACGTGGCCAAGCACACAGTCTACAGAGTGCTGCACAAATGGCCACCATTATCACAGGACAGGGTCGATTGGAACTACGTGATCGTGACATGAGCTTTCCCACACGTGGCGCATTGAGCATAGCCGCTGCCAAACAAGACTTTGGTTACAATCCTACTGTCAATATTGATGATGGCTTTAGACGTTATGCCAATTGGTTTAAAGACAGCGCCTATTGGAAACTGAAACTATGATCCCATTCTTCGGCATCAAACGACAGTATCTAGAACTCAGAGATGAGATGCTGGATGCTGCCGATGCCGTTTATCTAAGTGGCACAGTATTAGACGGAGAACATACAGCTCGTTTTGAACGAGCCATAGCACAGCGTTGTGATCGTAAACATGCTATCTCAGTCAACAGTGGTACAATGGGTTTACTGTTTGCTCTACAGGCACGTGATCCTGAACGTGACATGCGAGGCATCCTAATACCAGCGATTAGTTTTGTTGCTACACTGAATACAGCGATCCTTACGGATGAGTTTGTAGCAGTTTGCGACGTCAATCCTGCAGGTTTGATGGACTTAGACAGCCTTAGACAGCCGCTATGTGACACGGTGGATACAGTCATGTACGTTAACTTGTTCGGCAACACTATAGACTACGATCGTTTTAGAGTCACAACCGAATTCTTTAATGACGACATGTTCATTATTGAAGATGCTGCACAGAGTTTTGGTGCTAGTTATAAAGGCATACCGTCAGGTAAGATGGGTAATGTTAGTGTGCTGAGTTTTGATCCTACAAAGAATTTGAACAATTATGGTTCAGGTGGCATGGTGTTAACTGATGACGACTACATTGCCGAAAGTATCCGCAACTTTAAGGACAATGGCAAGCCAAGTGGACATGAAATGGTTGGTACCAACAACAAGATGAGTGAAGTTGACTGTGCTCAAATGTTGATCAAGCTCAAATACTTTGATGACTGGCAAGAGCGTAGAAATGCTATTGCCATCTACTACCAACAACAGTTTGGTGAGTATGTGGATATTCCCTTGACCACAGAAGGCACAGTACATGCTTGGAGCAAGTTTGCATTCCGTACACACAATCGCAGCAAACTACGTGACTGGCTATATCAAGCAAAGATTGAAACCAAAATACACTATGAACGTGCCTTGTATGATGAGGTCTTGGGAGTGGGATTACTAGATCCTGTGCAAGGAACGCATTGGGAGGCGCATCAGTTCTGTAAAGAGTCTATGAGTTTGCCTATCTATCCCGAGCTTACTGATGCCGAAGTCGAGCACATTGCTGCGTATGTACGCAACTACTTTGTATATCGTTAATTTGAAACTACCCAAGGATCGTTTATGACCGGGGTACCATTCTTACGCAACATAAAGTTACCACCGTGTAGATCCAAGCCCCAACCCTTTTTACGAGCAATCTGAGCCAACTCGTGAATAGTTTTGGTCAAGCGTTCAAAGCCTTTTTTGCCCAAGAGTTTCAATAGTTGTTGTCGTTCATTTTTATCAGTAACATTATGATATCTTTCAAGAGCTTGGTCAAAGCCGGGCCAGTAGTCAAACCCACGAGCCAAATCATCTAAGGTGCCACCTATTCTTCCAGAGTTGTACAACTGCTCGGTACGTATCATCAAATAGCGATGTTGCTTTTTAGTTTCGGGGTCTTGCCAAAGAAATGATTCGTGTGCATAAATTCTTGGTAGGTAGGGATTGTCTTGATGTTTGCTGCAAAAGTCAGCCCACACAAAGAACATTTTATGATCACGACTAAAGCCTTTTTTGCCCTGTGTTCCAAAAATCTTTAGAACAAATCCAGTGCCGGGCTCAATAAAAGCCGTTTGATCAACACCCGACCCTAGATATTTGTAGCCTTTTTTCTTAAGTGCTTTAACAATACCTTCGTCTGTATCGCTCCACTCGTCGACCGTTTCTTCGTCTAGGCTTTCTGTTATGATTTCATTTATACGCATCTAGTATTTAGCGTCATAGCGGGCACGTAGCCAAGACCATTCAAAGCTGAGTTGCAACAGATCGGCTTTGCCATTTACAGACTCGTAATATTCTACTGCGTCTTTGGCCCCATCAAGACAATAGTTGCTGTAGTTGCCCTGTGCTTGAGTAAGCCAGGTCGTGAGTCTATGTTCAGTTTCCAGTGTGGGCTGTGTGTCCATAAACAAGCGTAGCTTGAGTACTTCACGAAATGCTGTGCGCCAAGTGGTCCAAGCGTCTTGATTGAAATGTGCTGTACCTGAAAACATAGGCACAGATTCATGTGGCTGGCTCAGTGTAAAGTCAATGCCCGGATTGTTGTTCTCAAGTACTAGTCGTTTGTTATAGGCAATCACGCCCATGTGCCCATATACTAGATTATTAACTGGATTACGAGCGTTGAATATGTAGTGCTTGGGACCTTGCCAGTAGTCAGGTTGCCAGTGCCAATCAAAGCCTTGCCCCATGACTTCTAACTTAGCAAATACTGTAAAGAACCAATCTGTATTGCTTGCTCGTGCTGCGGATTGGTATGCTGCTACACGGCCATTGACACCTCGTATCCATTTTACATCACGGTTAGTTTGATAGCAAGTATGCTGGTACCAACGTTCTTCGTCTGGCTCGCCATTGCTGATGTAGACAATATCCAAGTCCGGTGTGTGACGCACGTTACGATTTTTGTTTGCGTCTAGGTAAGGATAGTCATAGACCTGTGTTTTGATGTACTGCTTAACGTCACGGGGGATGAGACTTGTACTCTTATCAGCACTGAGATCACGTGCTACACGATCTTTTTCTGTCCATAGACAAGTGCTAAATCTAGTAAAAGTATTCAAATTTGGATCGTTAGTAAACATGGCATAGGGCGTTGTAAATTTATGTGCCTTGATCGCTTCTATTAGATTGTCGCCCTTATAGTGTACTGATGGCAAAGCCCAACGCTCTATGTGACAACTCGGTATGTAATTGATCACATTAAACCAATCCAGCAACTCCAGATCAATCATTTGTGTTTTAAATGATGGAACATGTATATAGAATGTATCTCCACGTAACTCTACGTTGCCGTCATTGGCGAAGCAGTGTATCATTTCACGTTGCTCTTCTGGTGGATGCCAAGTAAAGTCAAAAAAGTTGTAGCTGCATATACTGCTGATTACCCATACAAACTCTGTAGTAGCCATGTTGGCAATGCGCTTCAACACATTTAAATGGTCACTGACATAGCGTGTGCGTTTGATGTCGGGAAATTCTTGTTGCAGTAGTTGAAACTGATCTTCACTTTCAGGATTTAAAAAGTCCATGTAGAAGATCTGTGTTGCATTGGCACGTATCTTTTGTCCAGTCTCATACTTAATGCCTGCTGTGCCCGGATATACTGGACCGCCATCACGTTGATGCTGTGTAGGAAAACGATACTCGTACGGGGGTTCAAAAGGATTAGGATGCCAGCTAAAGTCAAACTCGCTGGTGTCTACACCTGCAGGCACTGTCCATCGTGTCATGTCCACTAGAGCAGTTGCTGTTTGATCACGTACCATTTTGGTACCTGCTGTGCCCGGGTATACAGGACCACCAGCTGGTTGCCATTGTGTGGCAAAATGATATTCGTAAGCAGGCTCGTGCGGATCTGGGTGCCAGCTAAAGTCAAACTGGCTTGCATCTATATTAGCAGGCACACGCCAGTTACTGGTATCGGGCAATCGTTTAACTGACTGTTCTATGCGAAAATTCCACATACGGTTTTGTACCATTGACTTGTTTGCTAGATACACACCGCCATCACGTTGCCATTGGCTAGGATACACATAGATGTGAAGTGCTTCCCACGGCACTGGTGTAATGTCAAAATCAAAACCAGTGTAGTCATTGCCCCCATAAATATACCAGTAGTGGCCAGTAGTACTCTGTGCCGCAGCATCTTCTAAACTTGCAGCCGGTTTTTCAAAAGCAAATAAATTGGGTTTGTTGCCCCAATAAAACACATCAAACATGTATAATATCCATAGTCATTACGAGACGATTTTTCACGCCTTATCAAGTATTGTAACACATCGCAGGGTATTTTATCTACTGCCCTACGGATCAACTCAACCAGAAAACGTAGAATCACTGACCGATGATCTCACTGAGTTACACAATAGGCTTACTCGTGAACAGAAAACTCCAACCTTTCAAGACGACGGTCCGCTTTTTCTTTTCTACGATCAAGAACCAATACTAGGAGAATACAACTATCCTCTATTTGACTCGATAAACAATCGTCTTGGGCCGCATGTGCTTGTTACCACAGAGAAAAACAGTGAGCCACTTGATGCTATACTAAAACGCTACAATTGGAAATCAGTATACTATTTTCATCACGCATTTGCAGCACACGATTGGTTTAGAGGTTACCGTTACGATTCAAGACTAGTTCCTCCCAAGCAACGCAACATTAAGAAAAAATATATTACATTCAATAGACTTACTAGTCACGGTAGAGTTTATCGTAGCCTACTCATAAGTGAACTAGTCAAACATCGTATACTTGATCAAGGCCATGTCAGCTACAACGATGTCTGCCCCGAAAATTATCAATCCTATATTCAAAATCTAGCAGATGCACGTGACTCAAAACTTATTGATCAAAACTTATTTGCAGAAGCTGTTGATAATATTGACAGCGTTGATTTGCCCTTGCGTATTGATTACCAAGATCAAGCAGTGATTCCTAATCACAGTTTTGTTCTCAGTGCTATTCCCGAAACACAGGAAAGTTTTTGCTACTTGGTTACTGAGACTTGTTATTGGGAACGCAAGTGTCACTTGACTGAAAAGATATTTAAACCCATCGTAAGTCGTATGCCATTTGTGCTTGCAGGACCTGCACACAATCTAAAATATCTACGCGAGTATGGATTTAAAACGTTCAACAAATGGATCGATGAAAGCTACGATGATATAGAAGATCCCTTACTGCGTATGCAAGCCATTGGCAACACCATGCGGGAAATTTGCAGCTATAGTGAATCTCAACTAGAGGACATGCTAGTAGAAATGACTCCTGTGCTAGAACATAACTACCAGCGTTTTTACAGCAATGAATTTTTAGATCACTGTTGGCGAGAGCTTGTAACCAATCTAAATCTAGCAGTCAACGAATGTTAATACGTGTCCATGCACGCTCGTGCAGATAGTAAAGTGCCATCTTGGTAATGATCTCAGTGCCGCCAATGGCAGCGGCAAAAGTTGCATTACCCGTAATAATCCAACTCAGCACAAACGTATCAATAGTGCCCAGTGTACGCCAGCTGACAGCTTTGAGAAGACTACGCTTGTGACTATCCCCGGACTTGATTAACTGTTTTGATATGGCTTCTATCCAATGTGCTGTCCAATCTGTTACACGATAGGTATAGTTAGTTGGCGGCACAAACACACGGTTAGTATCTTCATACCGTCCAGCACGTATTGTATCCATCCAAATTGTAATGTCTGCGTCATAAATGTTGCGTAGTTCATCAGTGGGGCACACAAAGTCACAGATGACAAATTCTGATTCGCTGCTGTCACTTAGGTCACGCATACGTTCTACTTGGCGCTTGCGTCCTGCATCACTAAAATCCCAGTCGTTGTACATGGCACGGACCGTATCGGCATTGTACCATTGTACAGTATGCGCCATCATCAGTCGTTTAACTAGCTCTTGTGCAAATGTTGTCTTGCCTGATCCTGGCAGGCCCATGATTAAAATTTTCACCATACGTTGCTCACTTGTTCTGTTTGTCTATAACTCTGATATAAACTACGACGTTCTGTTTGTACAGGAAATCGCATGCCATGTTCTATCTGTGTAGGATGCAGCAATAGATATCCGCAATTCTTACGGTAGGGTACGCTATACCAATCGCCATCAAAACAATGTGTGCCCATGCGTTCATCATCATCGTTGAGGTAGACCTGTATATTTGCTGACAAGTTAGTACTGGCATCAACGTGCATACTGTTAACATAGCCTGGAAAATCTAACCACAGTTGCGGAATATTTTGATACAGTTTACCCAGTACAGATTCTGCTTCTGTGATAAACGGCAACAGTTGTTGGTGTATTTTATTTTCTAATATGCTGATCCCTTGTTCTAGTCTTACAAAATCACCCTGCGGCCTAGTTACCCACTTGGAGGTATTTGTAAAGTAGTGATTTATTTCTGCTAGTGTATCTTGATCAAAAACATCAGTCAATTGATAAAAGTTATCTGTAATTTTTACGAACATACCTTTACCTTATATAAACGTTCAAAGCGATCTGCATCTCTACGGTCGTTAACCATGGGCTCACCTTTTACATTAAGGCTTGTGTTGAGCAACATAGGGCAACCTGTGTAAACATACCAACGCTCTAAGAGTTCGCGTATTCCTGATCCATCCTTAGGAACAGTCTGTACCCTACTAGTACCGTCAACATGAACGATAGCAGGAAATAGCTCAGGACGCCGGCAACGAGCGACTGACTGCATATACCTATTATGCTCCCAACCACGAGGCATATTAAAGTACTGATCAGCCAACTCCTCCAAAATAACTGGCGCAAAGGGTCTGAATTGTTGTCTCTGTTTAATGTCATTTACAAGTTCCTTTATATCTGTTCCACGGGGGTCTGCAAGCAAACTTCTATTGCCTAGGGCTCGTGGTCCAAATTCTGCACGGCCGCTAGCCACCCCAACAATCCTATTAGTAATAAGGCAATCCAGGGCATCAGTAACAGGGTAAGCACCAGGTATATTGTGGCCCAGAAAAGCATCTGTCCAATTAACACGATGGCCGTAAGCAAGGGCGGCAGCACCCAGACTAGAACCAGCATCGCCAGGACAAGGCATAATCCATATATCATTGAAGTAGTTTCCTATTCTTGCGTTAGCGGTGCAGTTAAGGGCCACACCTCCCATGTAGACTAAATTGTCACTCCACTTGAACTTACGAGCACGAGTCATGATGTTCAAGATCAAATCCTCTGTTACTGCCTGTGCGCTTGCTGCCATGTCAGCGTCTTGGAATACATTGAAGTATTCATCGTGCAGTCCAACATGTAGGTTCTGTTTAAATGTGACCTCATACTCGTGGCCAACTATTCTGTTACGCATGGCCATGCTGACAAAATCTTTGCCATATGCTGCCATGCCCATTGTGATGTATTCATCTTCGTTGGGTTTGAGTCCAATCTTTTCAGTAATAGCACTGTAGAACAAGCCAATGCTGTGCGGATACTTTTGACTCCAAAGTTTAGTATAGTGAGCACGATGATCCACATACTCTGCACCCCAGATACTAACAGTATCCCATTCACCAATGGCATCAATTACAACCACTGTGGCACGATCAAACTTGCTGGTCTGAAAGCCTGCTGCTGCATGACTCAAATGGTGATTATAGCTTTTAATCGTTTTTCCCTTGATTCTAGTCCTACCAAGTTGATGTTCGAGTATTTGTCTTGTAGATAACTTGTGCCACTCAACGCCTTCGCCACTGTAGAGTCTGCGTAGCTGTTTAAGCCACGGGCGTTCGTAGTAGGCAATAGTATCAACCTGTGACATGTCAATCTCATCGATTAAATCAAACGAGATGTCTGCGTCATTCTTTTGTTTGCTGTAACGTTCACTGTGGCCTGCAAACAGTATGTTTCCATACCGGTCTAATACTGTTGCTGCGGCATCATGAAAGCCAGCCGAGATTCCCAATGTGTTCATATATTCGATTTGCCACTATTTGATGGCCTTGTTCTAGAAAATGTCCGCCTGAGCCTTGGACACAACCATAAGTCCATTCCATCATGCCCGATTCGTTAAAACCTAAAAACTGCTCTGTGTCTACTTGTTCAAAATACTTTTGGTGTCCTTCAAACAGGCGTTTCTTGTAGTATTCATTTTGCACAATATTCAACATGATGTAGCGTATACCACGAGATTTGAAATAGCTCTGCAATAAGATTACCTGTTGTATAAATTTACGGTGTATAGCATCACTGTTGTGATAGCGACTAACATAATCCACTAGATCATTGCGCCAAGTACAACCATCTTGTTTAAACAGATTACCCTGATATCCGGGCCATACATCATAGTAGCCAAACTCATCTGCATGTTCACTACGTCCAATGTTGCTCCATCCAACTATAACTAGATCTGCTGTGTCAAAAGTCAAGTAGTCCAGCGTCTTGCGTAGAATCTTATCATTACTGGCACTAGGCTGTCCCAAATTGAGCAGCTCGTAATTGAGTCGATTTGCTAACTGTTGTGGCCAGGCACTGGTGCGGTCTGCAAGTTCCTCACCATAGGTAAAGCTGTCGCCAACTGTAACTAATTTCATTTATAGATAAATGGATCTCGTTTGCGTAGTTCTTTAAGTTTTTTACGATAACGATATTCCAACATGATTCTGTTGTAGAGATTTTTTAACCAGTTCATTGAATTTGTCTTTCATTAGTGCTGCTGCTGCTTGGTGCGCTGCTTCTAGTGGATGTTTTTCTATTCCGCACTCATATTTATTCTCCACAGCCCACTGGTAAAAACCTCTTGGCTCCCTAGTGTTCCATGATTCTTCAGCAGGCGGAAACAGGAACCAGTTATCCCAATGTATTTTAGGATTGTCTTTAGTAAACACACAGTTGTCAGCACAAGTGAACATGTACGGTTGTTCATGGTACTCTAGGTATTGCTGTAGCTCTACAATCTGTCTATCACCAGTTAGTTGATCGTCGCGTGTGGGCCAAGTCCAACACACAATGACTAGATCGTATCTGTTAGTTCTACAGTTTTCTCGAACGCTACGGGCAATGTCTGTATTGCTGCTGCCTGGATAGGCCGCGCATTTGTAGTTAGTGGCTAGTAGTGCAGGGAAAGTACTACGACTGTATCCATCGGGACCGCCGTGGGGACTGTCGGCTAGTTCGCTGCCCCATACAAAGCTATCACCTGCTGCGAGAACTGTAGTCATATCCGGGCTTTAAACGTTCGATTTGTTGTTGCTGGTAGTCGGCATCGGTGTAGGTATATAGATAGTCCGCACTAGCGGTACCGGCGCAAATTTTACTGATATTGAGATATCGACTGAGCGTTTGGGTAATTGTTTGGAAGTCAGTAGTTCCAAAACTCTCTTGAAGCTGAACTTGGGCGACGGGGTGATAGCCGAAATTGAATTCAGCATCTTGCGTAGAAATTCCGTTTCGTCCAAGCCAAACTTTAAAACCGTCGATTTCCTTGTCATGCCACGGATGAGGTCCACCATAGACGATATCCTGTGCCCACTCGATATCAAACTCGCCCGAGTAGTAACGTAGATGTGTGATAGCTTCACAAGTCGCTGCATCCAAGTCACGCCCACCTTCATCTCTATAGACCTCAAATAGCGTCTTTCCAATCTGTGTCCAATGAAGGAATACTTGTCCGAGCGTGCGATCAAACGCAGTTTCCGTGAAAGTCTTTTTAAGGTGTTGAGGGAAATCATATCGTGGTGCATTCAAGAATGTTGTAATTTGACTGGGACGTACCCACTCTGGCTGTGTTGCCTTTTTGCGCTGACTCAACATCAAACTCTCTGCTTCGTGACACAAATTGTTTAATTGTCTAATGGCATACTTGGTTTCATAGTCTGCTCGTCGGTAGTAGTCACTTAATTCCCACACAGTACCTTGTAAGCGTTCAAAGTGATTATGTAGCTTGTTCATCACACTTTGATTGGGATTCAGGCCGGTGCGTAGTACATCAGGATAGTAAGTCTCGTAGATGTGATAATCGTCGGGATCAAAGAAACGATTGATTTGGTTACGTGCCAGTGTTAGCTCGCGACAGATGTAATCCAAGTCACGTAGCGTGTCGGGGAAACCTAAAAAGCAAAAGTTCTTTTCAAGGTACAGATTGCGTTTCAGTATATCCTGCAATGCACTATACCAAAGGTCGCCAAGCTCAGTATCATCTACTGCGATAACATAGTCCAGCGTGTCCTTTTTGTCTAAGGGGTTTTGTAATGTGACCGTAACTTTATTCAATGCTCATCCACCATTTGAGTACTTCCGGACGCTGTGCCAATATGTCAGTCATAGTAATGCTTTGTGTACGGATTTGTTCTAATTTTAACACACGAGCTTTGCC
>Ga0208618_1000201_pt1 | contig 27781 bp, 34 predicted proteins | sample CryBogCBE18Jul08_FD_184585 | JGI IMG/M metagenome (GOLD analysis project Ga0208618, IMG submission 184585) | Freshwater microbial communities from Crystal Bog, Wisconsin, USA - CBE18Jul08 (SPAdes) | ecosystem: Environmental > Aquatic > Freshwater > Lake | place: Crystal Bog, Wisconsin, USA...
CCCTAATAGGCAACGTGAGTTTTTAAATGCCTTAGAACAGTATATACCCAATCATCCCAAGATACAGTTTTTGAGAGATAGATTAGCTGTGAATGAATGGGTCTTGGAGCATTATACAGAAAAGAATTTTTATCATAATGGTAAACCGCTACCAAATCCCACAGTCAATATACGCAATCCTGCATATTTCAAAGATGCAGGTATAAAAGCAGGATCTAGATCCGAAGCATTAGCTAATGCTGAGAAGGCGGGAAATGTGCTGTTGGTTGCTGCGGTTAATGCTACTGGTGCAGAGACGCAACCAAGTTACACACAGACTAGCGAGAGTGTAAACGAAGTTTCTAAAGTTAGCCTAAGCACAGACCCAGATAACTTCGGAGCATGGGTCCGAGACGGTGGAACACCTGAGAAGACAGTCGTAATCCCGACTAGCAAGATACACGTATTCGAACCTGATTCTAAATTCGACGATCCTCAACATGCTAAGAATCTCGCTAACATAGTTAAGGCAATTAAAGCAGGTAAGAAGTTACCGCCAATACTAGTGCGCAGGCACGGTATAGATCGATTCCAAGTAGTTGACGGGCATCATCGCTTTATGGCCTATAGGATGGCAGGGGCGAAATCAATCCCTGCTAGGGTAGTTGATGCTAAAAATATCTCAGGCGACATAGACGAGTCGTTGGATTCTGCCTATAAATTTAAGTATGCAGGAATGGATGGAGATAATGTCACCATCTATAGTTTTACCCCCAGTGGAGGATCTAAAATCAATGTCTCTATATTTTATGAGGAAAGAACAGGTACAGGTCATGTGACATTTTACAGAGCCAGCGATGATTCTGAAGAGATGACCGGTGAGCATCCTTTTGATGCAGCAAAAGTATTAGGAACAGTGAAGGCTATTGTCGTCTATCATACGAAACGCCATCCTGAGATCAAGAACATCTCATTCCAAGCTGCTAAGAAAGATTTAGGTCGACTTAGGGCATATAACGCTATAGCAAAGCGTTTTGGTGGTAGCAGTAATCCCGATTATCACAAGAAATATGCTTCTTATGAATTCCCAAATGTTGCGATGGCCGAGGAAGACCAAACAAAACAAAAAGATAGATTATGGAAAATTGCAAATAGACACGATACTCCCATCCATATATTTTCTGCACCTAACTACAAAACAGCAGAAGAATATGCAGAACATTGGGTAAATTCACATTATGACGAATTAGGGGATAAATTAGGTAAAAATAGAGGATACCTGGTGCGACCTCATAGAGAAAATTATTTTTATACTAATTTACATACTGCCACTAAACTCGGAGGGCCATTATACAAGGATCAAAAAACCGACGAAGAGGCTGCAGGTGTTGGAATCGTAACAAAGCAAAACAGCACAGCAGATGTAGGTCCAGGGACTATCAGGAAAAACCTAAAGGCATTTAAACTATGAAACAGTATAGGATAACTTCAGCAGATCTAAATCAAGATAGCGCAGACGATTGTTCATTACCTCCCGACGATCCTATACACGAGCTCAAAGCATTAGCTGGCTTAGGTGGGCTAGGCGGGCAAGCTAGGTTGGCGGAATATCGCGCATCTAAGATGCAGGAAAATATTAGCGACACTGGTATGGAAAAAGTTAACCTAATGAAAGCCAATAACATACAGCCCGGCACCCCAGAATGGTTCCAGTTATGGTTTAGTAGACCTTACCTAACCGGAGAACCACCTGTAGGTGTGCGTGGACGTAAGAAATAATTAGCAGGATGCTAACATACTCATACGTAATGAACAGACTTTTTCAACGATGTCATCTTTGATTTCATATACAACTACCTGGGGACGATTAGTACCGCGATGCAGTTCAATTTGAATATCCAAACTTTTAGGAAGGATCATTCCCTGTTGTAACAGGCAATAATGCGGATCGCTGCGTAGCTCTGCCATTAGTGTTTTATCTAACCAGCAGCGAGCAAGTATAGCGCCGAGACAATCAACTATATCAGCTTTGATCGTTTCAACATCTAATACTTTAAACTCGGCATATTCATTGTTGTTATTTCGTTTGCTACGGAAATAGGTTATACGCGGATCACTGTACACTGCAGGCAACATGATACTCTCCGTACTTGTTAGCTTAAACAGTATACAATCTAGATGCTAATAAAAAGTTAATAGACATAATTTAAAATGGAAATAAATAGAGTATGAGATTAGACGAAGTAACAGACACAGATGTGAATAAGATGGTTTTCCTATTTGGAGAGCTGCTAAAAATCTGTAAAGAAGAGTTGGGATTTGATAAATTACCCAAGATCAAATGGGTCAGCGATGGTGGATTTTCTAGCGAGTTCCATAGCTTTGGCAGTTTCCAACCCGAAGAAGGTATCGTAACTGTTAGCATAACCGGACGACATATCATAGATATGATGAGAACCTTAGCACACGAACTAGTGCATTACAAGCAAATGCTAGACGGACGCCTTGGTCCAAAAAGCGGAGAAACCGGCAGTCCTATAGAGAACGAAGCTAATGCTATGGCTGGTGTCATTATGCGCAAGTTTGATCACAAACATCCTGAAGCATTTAGTATAAAGCCTATAATGGAAGATGTTATATCTAATCTTGACAAATTATTGGCAGAAGGACCTCCGCAAATTACCCCAGTCGATGCTGCATCAACAGGGGCACCTCAGCAAGTTGCAACTGAGCCAAACACAGATGTAGAAAAATTAAATGAGTTGCTAGCCGAGCATACCATCGAACTAGGACGCATCTACGGTACTAAAAAGTTACCAACGACTAAAGATAAAATATATCCTGCAGACAAGGGCAAAGTTCATAAAGGTTTAAAAGTAACTGAAGTAATAGGCACAGGCAAACCAGAAGTTTATGTAGACATGGATGGCGTGCTAGCTGATTTCTTTAGCGACTGGAATCGAATGGTCGGTGTGGGGCATTGGAAAGAAATCCAAGATCCGGAAAAAGCATTGGATCTAATACGAGAGCATCCTACCTTTTGGATCGATCTAAAGCCATTACCAAATGCTCCTAAATTATTAGGCGCCGTTAAAAAGTTCGCTGGCAAATATGATATCTGCACTAGTCCACTAGGTAAAGATCCTAATTGTGAACCGCAGAAGAGAGCTTGGGTACAAAAGTATCTATCTGGATTTAGTCCAGATGAAGTACACGTCACGCATAATAAACCACAGTTTGCTAAACAAGCTGACGGTACTCCTAACATATTAATAGATGATTTCGGTAAGAACATACGTGCTTGGGAAGCTGCTGGAGGAATAGGTATACACTACGAAGACAAGAACGCAGGCCGGGCAATACAAGAACTAAAATCTGCTATGACTGCTCGTCCTCGAACCAGCGGCGATCAATCCAAACCGGCCAGTTTACCCCAGGAAAAATCCAAAGATCTGTAAGATCAACATTTTCAAATGTTTCCTTAATCCTAATCTGGATATCTGCTAGTATTTTAATCATAAATATACTTATCAGAAAAGGAGTTCTTATGAAAACACTAATTTTATCAGCAGCAGTCTTTTTGGGCGTAATCGGTTCAGCATATGCTTGGGACCAAAAGCCTAATCAGCCAATCACAGCTTGCGCAGCACAGGTTCCATATGGTGCGCCAGTATTAAATAAAGCAAACACAGTTGTAAAGTGCAATACTGCATACGCACTACAACACGACAATGCCGCCAAGATTCCAGCTTGGGTAGCATATACACTAACACCTGCACACGCTATTGGATGCGTTGCTCGTACCAATGCGTTCGTTGCTGACGCTGCATTAGGTGCAAGCAGTGCTAAGCCAAACGACTATGCAGGCTCAGGATACGATCAGGGCCACTTGGCTCCGGATGGTGATATGAGCTGGGATACCCAGGTCGAGTTTGAATCATTCTTGATGTCAAACATGAGTCCGCAGCTACCAAATCTAAATCGTGGTATTTGGAAGGCTCTTGAGAGCGATGTCCGTGCTTGGGCATACGGTAACAACCAGGCATACACGATCTATGCAGGTAACATCTATACTGTAGGCAAGAGCAAGACGATCGGAGGTGGGGTGGTTGTTCCAGACTATCTCTACAAGATCGTGATTAACAATGCTACTAAGCAGGTGTTAGCTTTTACTTTCCCACAAGTAGCTTCGCAGCCTATCGATCTACCAGCACATTTGGTTAGCATCGCTAGCATCGAAACAGCAACAGGTATCAGCTTCCCAGTACCAGCTGGTGTTGATAAGACCAAGCCTGCCGCAGCAGTTTGGCCAGTCGACCTAAAGAAGACTGCAGATGCTAAGAAGGCACAGTGCAAAGGTGCGCCGGGCACTGAAGACTGATAAATACTCGTATGAAAATACGTGAGCTATTAGAAACAGCAACAGCGGGGGCTACTTCAAGTGCTAGCGTAGGCACTGTAGTTAGTCCCCATCTTGCTATAGGCAAAAAGCGCGGTCATACTAGCTATACTGGTAGTCCAGGTAAGAGTGGAACTAAAGCGCCTAAGCCACCTAAAGTAAGCCAACCAAAAACCAAATCCGGAACCGCCGTAAATGCGCTCGATATGAAGGGTACTAGCATTTTTGGTGGACCCACTATCAAGCGATAACAGGAGCAAAACATGGATAATCCTCAATCAATGCCACAAACCGAGCACGACGACGAAGGCAGCATGGCCCGCGGTGAACTTTATAATGCTATAAAGAACGGTATGGAATTATTCAAAATGATACAACCAGGGCAACCACTAGAAGGTTGGGTGCAGTCTAAGATCACTAAAGCTGCTGATTATCTAAACACAGTACACGATTATATGGCTTATGAAAACAAAGCAAACGAACAGATCGGTGAAGAATATATGGAATCACTGGACTATAAGCTACAGCTTATGATAATCGAAGCTAAGAAACCATCTGCGGGTCTAAGTAAGGCAAAGAAGAGTTCTATAGCTAAGAAAGCCCACGCCGGTAAGGATATCGGTAAAAAAGGAAAAAGCTTCGACAAAGTAGCTAAAGCAGCGGGCGGCGGTGAAAAAGGTAAACGTATAGCAGCAGCAGCTATGTGGAAGAACGCAGCGAGATAATTGATGCGTTTACACGAGGTGCTTTCTATAAACGCATTTGAATGTAGTGGTAATGACAACTGTAGTTGCGGCTGTCAACACAAAACCACTTTTGAAACAGCAGATTTTGATTGGGAATCAGCCGACGAACCCATGCCAGTACGCACGATCAAGGACATAGCACGCAGAATATTTGCAAAGAAATATCCAGATGCTAAGATAACCCTATCAGGCAGCGACAATCAAGACGGCAGCGTATGGATACGAACCGTTCCCGAGAATTATTCACTGCTGATGAGTTGCAGTGCGCAGATGAATGAGATAGTCATTTTCATACAAGAAGCCTATGCCGGTGATTATAGGGGCGTCACAGGTCCTATCGTAGCAGCAGTCATGACTGCTGCTCTGCGCCGTTGGGGACAACCCCCAGATGGCATACATTTGGTTCCACACGAAGATACCAGTTCTGGCTGGAGAGGAGACACAGGTAGCTATTGGCAAAAACTAGCCAATCAGTTAGGTATCAAATACAGTCCAAACAGCGTTAAAGAGAACTTCGCAGACGGGCGGCATCCCGAAGATAAAGGAGACAGTCGTAGACACGGTATTCCTAAAAAAGCATCTCTATCTAAACTAGATAAAATCACCCATAGCAAGTCTGCTAGTCCCCGCAAAAAACAATTAGCGCATTGGCAGGCAAATATGCGTCGAGGACGCGAAAAACACTAACACAAGGAGTGGCGTCAATGCTCCTATCCAAACCACTAAGCGCAACAGAGTCAAAAAGACTCGCAATACATTATATTGGTGAAGAAAAATTCAAAAACGGGCTAACAAAGAGCTTATTTAAAAAAGTGTTAGCTAAATCCAAAAAAATAAGAAAACATATCAAGAAGGAAGAAAGAGCAAAGTCTCGCTGCTCTGATAAATATCTTTATGAAAATATCTGAGCTCCTCATAGAAACAGCCGCTTGGCAAAAAAAATCTGGTAAAAATCCTTCTGGTGGGTTAAACAAGAAGGGTGTAAACAGCTATCGTAAAGAACATCCTGGAAGCCATCTACAGACAGCAGTTACTACTAAACCCAGCAAGCTGAAGAAAGGTTCCAAGGCTTCTAAACGTCGAAAGAGCTTCTGTGCCCGAATGAAAGGTATGAAGAAACATCGTACCGGTGCTAAAACAAAGCATGATCCAAATAGCAGGATAAACAAGAGCCTACGCAAATGGCATTGTGAGAGCATTGAGGAAATGAGGGATCTAATCATTTTTGCTGAACAGTATATTAATGATATGCGATTCTTACAAGAAGCCGTAACTCGAGAAGATGATAACGGAAATACGCACTGTTGGACTGGCTATCGCAAAGTTGGCCTTAAGAAAAAAGGCGGCAAAATGGTCAATGATTGTCGTCCTATAAAGGGTAAGTGATGTCAAAAAATGGTATAGCAGAACTTTCTACTAAGCAGGCTAGACAGGTTGCTAAACTTAATATAGCACAAGCCAAACGTCAAGGGAAAACTGTAGCAGCAGACGGAACTATTAGCGGATCTTTGGACATTACTAAAAACTATTATCGTGCTAATAATACCTATGATATTACAGAGTTACCAACTCAATATAGCGACAACAATGTAATCGATAATCCAAATGTAGGTGGTTTGCAATCAGCAAGACCTTGGAAACCTTCAGTATGAAAGCTACAGATATCATACGCAACATACTAGACACCATTGATGGTATCGAAGCTGAAAGGGTGCCCATTGAAGCTGAAGTAGTTGAACTAGAGCCTGTAGCTACAGCCGAGATAACAACTGTTGCTCCTGCAGACGATATGAATCATTTCAAACAGATAGTAGATGTAGTGTCTAATGGTATTGGTGGTAAGTTTGGTAATAGTCCAAACGAGCAGTATTCAACTATAGATGCTGTGACTGTAGATGCAGGCGGTGGGATAAACGGTCCAAAACATCCACACGATCTACGTGTTAAGGATCCGCCAGCACAGCTAGAACATAAGAGCTTTAAAGATTATCTCAACGAACGAGGTATCTAATGACCTATCAAAGAGATACCTTTGATCCCAATCTAAACAACATACATTCAGCGATGGCGTATAATACCGCCGATGGAACCAGCCCGACTAGACCAGTTGCGCCCAGTGCTACCATTACTATCAAGAGATTCAAATAAATAAACTTATGAGAGCGCACGAATTTACTATAAACATTCCCATCAACATCAAGATCAACGGTGACGGTAAGCCTGAGATTAGTGTAGATCAAAACAATGCTAACGATAATGATCCTGAGGAACTAGATCAAAATCCTGTGATGGTGAGCCCTCTACAGCAAGAACACGAACTTAAAAAAGCAGCACTAGGCAAGGAAAGCCCAGTTATAGATAAGCTAACAGCCGACGAAGATATCGGCGAAGAACCACAACCATTCTTTAATAATCGTCGCTGATAAATATCAGTATGACACAATATTTCCGTAAAGTAGTCGCAGGACTTGTTAAAAACGACATAGATTCTTTCGTTGGCGAAGCAGGAAATCTTTTCTTTGGTATAGATACAGGCGAATTCCGCCTCAGTGACGGTACTACTCCCGGTGGTATACCTTTAGGTTCAGGTGGTGGTGGTTATGTATTACTACCTGCTACAACTACCCAACTAGGCGGTGTGAAGGTCGACGGCACTACTATAAAGATAGATAGTCATGGTGTGATCAGTAGCAGTAATGGAAATGCTAATATCACCGTTTCCGATGCCAGACCTACAACGACCACCGAAGGAGCGCTATGGTGGGATACAGTAAGCGGTAATCTCTTTATTCTATTCCAATCACAGTGGGTTTCTGCTGTAGCTTCTATCGTGGGGCCAAAGGGCGACACTGGCGACATAGGACTAAGTGCCTATCAAGTGGCAGTTTCTGATGGATTTGTCGGCACAGAACAAGAATGGTTAGCTAGCCTACACGGACAAAAAGGTGACAAAGGCGATACAGGTGCCAAGGGAGATCCTGGAGCTGCTGCAACTAATATAGCTACTGCTGATGTAGCAGGTGTAGTTAAAGTAGCTGGTGGTAATACCTACGTAAACATAGACGTTAGTGGCACCATAAGCGTTCCCAAGGGGGCTGGAATAAATACAGTGATAGATATACCAGATGTATATACCGGTGGTGCTGGAAATCCTAACCTAGCAGATGGCGCACTGTTAGTATATAACACAGTATCATCTAGATGGGATACTAAAACGAGTTTAACTGCCGAAGCTATGGATGGTGGGGAATATTAATGGAGAATACAGTTGGCATCAACTATTAAAATCAAACGTTCCGGAACGTCGGGCAACCCTAGTACACTAGCAGCAGGCGAATTAGCCTACAGTTATCTAACAGACAATGGTTCTAACGGTGGTGATAGGCTCTATATTGGTACGGGTACTGAGACTTTTGGCAACGCTGCCAATCACACTGTTGTTGGTGGACGTTATTATACAGGACTAGTTGATGCTACAATAAGCGCAGGTACGCTAACTACCAATGCAAAAAGCATACCTATATTAAGTGCTACAGGAACCATCGATCAATGGTACGTGGGTAATTTACATCTTAGCAGTGACACCATTTCAACCACAGATACTAATGGTAATTTGGTTTTAAATCCAAATGGTACCGGAATGGTGCAGATAGCAGGTAATTGGACGCTACCCAGGAGTGCCGGCACTAGCAATTATATCTTAAAAACAAATGGAACAGACACTGCCAGTTGGGCGGAACCTAAGATTTATATCGGTACCACTGCTATTGATCTCTTTAATTCGAGCGGATCGATTACCAGTCTAGCAGTTGACATTAGCGGGACTGCTGGAAATGTTGCAAATGCACTATCGATAGGGACAGGTCTAACCTATAGCAATACACAGACCTTCGACGGCTCTGCTGCTACCACAGTAAGTGTGACAAATCCAGTACCGGGAATTGGTGGGAATGGTGGGAAATACCTCTATACAGACGGCAGCACTATAAGTTGGCAGGGTGTAGGAAGTCTCTTACCTACCCAAACAGGACACGCAGGACAATACTTAACTACGGACGGCAGCAATCCAAGTTGGGCTAGCCTAAGCAGCAGCTTTTATATCGGTGATACTAGCGTATCGTTGGGAAATTCAAGCGGTAGTGTTACTACTGTTAGTGGATTATCAGAAGTAGATGTTGGAAATTTAAAACTATCCGGTGACACTATCGCTACAACAGATACTAATGGGAATCTCGTGCTTGCACCTAACGGAACTGGTTATATCAGTGCTAGCAGCGCATATATCAGGAATGTTAAAGATCCGCAACAGGCACAAGATGCTGCTACCAAATACTATGTAGACAGCGTAGCACAGGGATTAAACATACACGGTCCTGTTTTAGCAGCTACTACAGATACATTAGCTAGTCTAACTGGCGGTAGCGTAGACTATTCAAATACAAACGGCGGAACTATAACACTAGGGATAGCACTTACTGCACTAGATGGTATAAGTTTATCGGAAAATTCTAGGATACTGATCAAGAACGAAGCAGGATCCAATCGACCATATAACGGCATCTATACTATAGATTTTACTTTCAAGATACTGACAAGGGCCCTAGACAGCAATACAGCAGCAGCATTTACCGGTGGCGACTTCACTTTCGTAGAACGCGGTGCTACTTATGCTGCTACTGGTTGGGTACAGACACAATACGTTACCACATTAGACTCAGACAACATAATTTGGAGCCAGTTCTCAGGTAGTGGAACCTATACTGCAGGTACTGGGATCACACTCGACGGTAATCAGTTTTCTATTTCTGCTACGTATAATGGACAATCGTCTATAACTACCGTAGGAACTATCAGTTCGGGCACTTGGCATGGCGACACTATTACAGAAACCTACGGCGGTACTAACCAAACAGCTTATGCCAAAGGCGATATACTATATGCAAGTGCCACTAACACACTGACAAGGCTTAGTGCAGGAGCAGATGGCCAGGTCCTACAGTTATTAAACGGTGTTCCGGAGTGGGCAAGCCTAGATGGTGGTAGTTATTAACTGATAAATATTGACAATGTCAGCGACGTCAACGACTATACAACTAAAACGCAGTAGTACACCCAGTAGTATACCTTCTACTACGGCACTAGCTGACGGTGAACTAGCTGTAAACACCAACGATGGTGTGCTCTATTTTAAAATATCTCCTAGTGGATTAGCAGACTCTATTGTTGCCCTACAACCTATAGGAACAGGCACAGGATTAGTAGTAGGTGATACAAATGCTACTATTAACAGTCCTACCATTAATAATGCTGTTTTTCAGCAAACGTTGTCAATCGGTACACAGATATTTTATCCTCATACAAACGGATTCAGCGTAAACGAAAACTTCGATATCACTGATCCTAGTCAAGATCCTGCTTATCAGGCTAACTTCACAGGTTATCATTTTACATCAGGTGCTGGCAAAGATGGCGTAGCATTTACGCTTGCTCGTAGCGGAAACTTCACAGACGGTTTTGGTATCACAGGCGATGCTTATAACAACAATTTTGTTATAGGATCAGAAACATCCAACACCGATTATGTGTTCAAAACAGGCATCGGTATGCCATTCAATGTTAGTGGTGGTACAACAATTTTTACTATCACCCGCAATGGAACATTAACATTATCTAATGGATCTACTATACAAGATTTACCGGATGAAGGTAGCCCGCAAGGTTTATTCCTCACAGTAAACAGTAATGTTACACAATTTGATACTGGTGGTAGAACACATTTCCCCAATGATCTAGTAATTAATTATGGTGGAATCTCTTTTCCTAATTCTAGTTATCAAACCACTGCTTGGTTAGGTAGTGTAAGCCAGTTAGTTAATAATACAGTAACTCTTACACTTAATTCGGATGGGTCAGTCCAGTTTCCCTATTATACCTTCCCAGCTACTAGTGGATTACCTGGGCAGATACTAACTGCGACTAACACAGGTGTACAATGGCAGTATGCAGGAGGTGGCGGGACACCTACACCAGTAAAAACATTCAACATATTAGGCAATTTTAGTGGATTTTTAGCTGGAACAGCCCAATTCATACCTTTAGCAGCGGATGCTATAAAGACCATAGTGTTAGTAAATGCCTATGCGGTTTCACAAGATCTAGTATTAGCACTATATAGGAACAATACATTTGTTAGCTATTTCACTTTACCTGCAGGACAGTACACTTATAAATATAACAGCTTGAATATCTTAATAAACACTAACGAATCTTACACTGTAAACGTAGTATCTGGCTACGGAAACAGTCTTAGTATGTCATTGTATAACATTATTTTATAAATGTGGGTATGATGCTAAATATACAAAACGATTAATTTAATCTGAGGAGAATTTTTAATGGCAACCCTAAACGAACTCGGAAGAAATAGCTCTTCTATTACTTATGGACCATTCGCAACTGGTCAGGACCTATTTCCAACGCTACAGGCAGTTGATACTTGGTTCAGGAACGATACTTGGCAGGGCACTGCTACTGGTTCGAGCACTTCATTAACTGGCGTAGGTACCATATGGACTACACAGGCACGTGCAAGTGACGTTATAATGGTAGCGGGACAGCTTAATACAGTATTAAGCACACCATCATCGGATACTGCACTAACAACTGGTTCGGCTTTTGGTACTGCCATTACTTTCCCAAGCGCAGTAAAGGTCATCAACCCAGTACAGAATACACAAACACAGGGATATGTTTCATCGTTTGCTAGGGGTAGTACTAACGGTACTGTTTACGTAACCAACGGCTCCTCAACCATCAGCGGTGTTGGTACATACTTTTTAACAGACGCTACAAACTCTGTTACTACGGTAGCAGTAACAGGTACTATAGCTATAGACGTTAGCGGTAACATCACAGGAACTAGTACTTCGTTCCAGACGTCACAGCCTGGACAGAACGGTCTTTATCCTGGAGATAGCATCTCCGTTACTACTAACGGTGCTGTTTATTATTTCATTGTCGCTACAGTAACCAGCGATACCGCTGCTACTGTTACGGTTGCTCCAACTATCGCTATCGGTTCAGGTGCTACTTTAGCTAAAGCAACTAACGGTACTGTCGGTCGTTATATAAACATAAACGGTCGTGTGCGTCAGATCACAGCTATCGCAAGTAATACTTCAATGACTGTAAACTTTGCCATGGATTTCACTGACAGCAACTTGCGTTATAAGGTTTATCCACGTGGTACTTTATCAAATGCTACAACAGCAACTGGTACACTTTATGGTTCAACTAGTGGTACCGGTTCTACTACTACACTAACTGTAGCTGCTACATTGACAGGTTTCATAGTACCAGGTGCTGTTCTCTATGCTACTTCGGGTATACCTGCAGGTACTACTATAGTTAACCAACAGTTTGGTGCTTCGGGTGCTTCGGTGACTAGCACGACAGCAACTGGTACTAATGGTCAGAACACACTGTCATTGACATCTGCAGCAAGCGTAGTTGTTGGTCAGCTAGTCTGTGGTAACGGTGCTGCAATCACTGGCATTCCAGCAGGAACTTATGTCGTTGCTATCAGCGGTACTACTATCACTATAAGCAACAACCTAACTGGTGCTATCAGTACTACTGTTTACTTCTATACCCCAGGCGGTCTCGGAGCTTATACTACATCACAGGCTACTACTATATCAGGTGCTGCATTTAACGTGAGCTCACTACAGGGAACAGGTACTAACTTCTTCTGGGATTTAGGCTATCAGAACCTAAATACCACAACATACACCCCATATATGTACCAAACTAGCTTGCTTGATCAAGTATGGTTAAGTGACGAAGTTAGGACTATCAACTTTAGCAGCTTCTCAGGAACAATTAACACTTCACTAACTGCTGCAACTAACTGCTACGTAACAGATTATGTAGGTTATTCCGGCGTTACTACTGGTATACTACGCCAAACAGTTTATCTAATACCATTTAAGCGTGACGATACATTCATAAACGGTAATATATATGGTACTACTACTATTTTCTTATCAGATCTACGTGTAGGTGACGACTTGATCATTAACGGTACTGAATGTACCGTTACATCAATCATTAACAACACACAGTTTAAGATCAACACTGATTTTACACACACTACTGCTAACAACGCAGGTGCGACTGCTACAGCTTCTACGACTTATTCAAGTGGTGGTGCTCCCGCAGCTACAACATTCGTTGTTAACAGTGCTTCCAACATAGCCATCGGACAGTTAGTAACTGGATCCGGTATAGCTCCACAGACTTATGTGACTAACGTAAGTTCAACTACTATCACTATAAGCCAGGCATTTAACACACAGGCAACTGGTACTTACAACTTCTATAACGGTGTTAGCTTCTATAAGAAACTCAAGCTACACGGATACGTTCTAGAAGGTACACGTGAAGGTGGAACAGCTGGTGCGGGTAACAACACTAAATGGACACAGTCTACTACACTAGCAGGCGGTACTGGTACTGTATATGGTATAGGTGCTACTACACTAACTGTTTCTGCTGCTGCTACTTCAGGTCCAACTTATAACTTCGTTAAGATCAGCGGTGGTGGTGGTACTCCGCTAGTGCTAGCAGGACAGATCAACACTGTTTCAGCTTCAACTACTATAACAGGAACTAACACACTGTTTACATCACAGCTACATATTGGTGCTGAAATCGTTGTTGCCGAGCAGTATCTAACTGTTACTGCTATAGCTTCAGATACTTCGCTAACTGTGTCTCAGACTGTATCAGTAACTGGTCCAACCCCATACTATAGGAGCGTACCTCTTTACACTTATATCACAGCTGGTACTACTACTATCACACTAGCTACACCTCTCAAGAATAACTTATATGTAGCTGCTGCTAATCCACCGACTGTGTATTATCCATCAACTGGCGGTGACTTTATCGAGTATGTATACAGCGCACCAAACTATAATGCACAGTTTACTACAGCAGGCGCTAACCAGAGCTCCACTACTATCAACCAGTCATTGGATCGTAAGTATGTTGGATTCCGTATGTTCCCTCTATTCCAGAGCACTATGACTTCACTTGCTACTACTGTTTCTTCAGCTATTACTACTGCGTTTGGGGCTTATTCTACTCCGGTTTACGAACGCTGGGTAGCAAGTTATGCCCAAACGCACGGTGTGGGCATCAACCAAGCAGATCTAAGCGGCGGTGTCGTGACACAGGGATCACAGACTACTACTGTATACACTATAGCACAGCCAATCGCAGGATCACTAACTGCTGCGATGAGCACTCCTATACTGGCTAGCGGATATCCACAAACTCCACCAACTGGTACGACAGGTACTGTAGGTACAGCAACCGCTACATATACTGGTATGGGTACTTCTCAAACGATCGCTGCTTCGTCGATCGTAGCACATTCACTATATGGTGTATATGATATAACTGCTATGTCTCAACTAACAGGTGGATTCTTATATCTATTTGGTAACACTCGTTATTTTGCGATACAGGGCAAGACATTTAGTAACATACAGGCACAGATGACAGGCTGTATCGAATACGAACGTGCGCAGCCAGAAGACGCAAGCACTGGTACAGGTACGGGCGGTGTTACATTTGGTGGTACTTACGGTGGTACCCAGCTATCACAGGGTGCATCACCTCCAACGCAGTTACTTGCTGGTTTCAACCAGAACGTTATCCAGTATACTCCAGGCGTTGCTCCGTGGCCTTGCTTTGCTTATTTTAACGGCAATAGATTGCCAACAGGTGCGCAGCAGATCCCAACATTGCCTGTACTACAGAGCTATCTAATACACGGATGTGTGCTATCTCCACCGAGGGTACGTAACTCCTCAGGCGACTTAGTTGGATTCAATGCTCACGTTTATAGTTCATTAACTATAACTACAGGACGTTGGGGTCATCAAGTTGAGTTTGGTAACTATGGTGGATCTTACAATCCAGCATATCTAAACAGCCCACCAACTGTAACATCAAACACGCTAACTAACGCTGCTAACAGCATACCACAGACGCATATGGGACAGATTGTTCCAGTGTATACTAACGTATATAACGCAAAACGCTTTATGTTTAGTCCAGTAGTCGTGCTTGGACCAGCATATGATCCAGATGTGAGGGGTCGTATATATGGTATGAAGATACTACCAAGCAACTTAGGAACGCTAATGGATACAGTATCAATAACTATTAATACCACTACTCCAACTGCATTTTTCCCAGATTATTTTTATAATACATCGGGTGCAGCAGCAGACCATTGGGTAACTACTACTCCTCCTAATAACATGAGTACAACATTAGTTCCAGGACAACAGCCAGTGCTAACATATCGTTTTGCTCTTACACAGAACGCAAGTGCTGGTCCACAGCAGGAATGGAGGAGCTTAGAAGATCCTAGTACCCAGTCTTCTTCCTCAGCAACACTATTTGTAAACAACTTCCGTTTTGCTTTCCCAGCGTAATAGGATCGACTGTAAACAAAAATAGCTGCCTTGTGCAGCTATTTTTTTAGGTAAATATTGATATGCCGGCGACAGTATTTCCAGCCCCAGGGGCTTCTAGTGGTATACAGTGGAATACATATACCTCAACTACTACAGCATCAAGTAGTGGTTCCACTGTGACAATAACTGGCACGACTGATTCCAGATGGGTCGGTACTACTCCGGTCGTTAATAGCGGTACTGGACAATTTGCAAACAATACTATCATCACATCTGTTATTAATAGTAATTCATTTTCAGTTAATATAGCACCAACTGTGGCATTATCTAGTGCATCAATAACTATATCCGAAGGTGCTATAAATGGGATAACTGATAATCGATTAACCGGAAAAACCAAGGATGGATTCTTAGCTAGAGGCAGTGCTAGCCTGAATACAATATCAATAGGCAAAACTAAAGATGGATTTGTAGCTAGAGGTGGTGCTAGTAGTAATAACATATTAGTTACTAATCTACAGAAACAAATTGAAGTAATACGTGGCGGTGCTAGTATCAATTCTCTAGCTAATACCTATAACGTAAACAAATTAAAAATTCCATACACTAACACAGAAGTATTCTATACTACTAGTCTATTTGGTAAAACCAAAGACAATTTTTTAGCTAAAGGAAGTATTAACAATATATTAACTACAAATCTACAAAAACAACTAGAAGTGATACGTGGCAGTGCTAGTCCGAATTTAATATTAACTACTAATCTGCAAAAACAGCTGGAGATAATCAAAAATCCCACACCAAATGACACGGTCGTTTGGGATATCAATAATATCACAAAACTCAAAATTCCATACACTAACGCAGAAGTATTCTATACGATATCTTCAAGTAATCTGCAGAAACAGATAGAAGTTGTACGCGGTGGTGCTAGTAGCAATAATATATTAACTAGCAATCTACAGAAACAGATAGAAGTGGTACGCGGTGGTGCTAGCAGAAACATCATATTAACAGGTAAAGCACAAGACAACTATGTGGCTAGAGGTAGTGCTAGTCCGAATACTATATTGCTTAATAATATAAACAAATTAAAAGTTCCATATACTAATACAGAAGTATTCTACACAATATCTTCTAGTAATATGCAAAAGCAATTCGAAATTGTGCGTGGCGGTGCTAGCAGCAATAATATATTAACTAGCAATCTACAGAAACAATTAGAAATCGTTCGTGGTGGGGCTAGTAGTAATAATATATTAACTAGCAATCTACAGAAACAGATTGGGATAATCAAAAATCCCACACCAACTGATGCGATAGTTTGGGATACCAATAATATCACAAAACTCAAAGTTCCATATACTAATACAGAAGTATTTTATGCTGCTAGTCTATTTGGTAAAGCACAAGACAACTATGTGGCTAGAGGCAGTGCTAGTCCGAATACTGTATTAACAGGTAAAGCACAAGACATCTATGTGGCTAGAGGCAGTGCTAGTCCGAATACCGTATCTCTCAGCAATATAAACAAACTCAAGATTCCGTATACTAATACAGAAGTATTTTATGCTGCCAGTCTATTTGGTAAAGCACAAGACAACTATGTGGCTAGAGGTAGTGCTAGTCCAAATACCGTATCTCTCAGTAATATAAATTCAACTATACTACAAAGCACTGTATTTACAACCACTAGCACAGGGATTCCTAGAGAAAATCTATACTATGCCCAAATAGCACAAGGTCGATATGGATCTAGATTCCCATACTTCTATCCAGCTGCTATGCCAAATAACTTATCTCCATCTAACCTGCAGAAGCAGATCGAAATCGTGCGTGGGGGTACGAGCAGAAATATTATATTAACTGGTAAAGCACAAGACAGTTTCGTAGTTCGAGGTAGTAGTAGTCCTAATACAGTATTATCTGCTAACCTGCAGAATTTTTATAATCAAACATATACTAGTGCTACTGTATCTATATCTTCATCTGGTATTTTACTTTCCGGTGGAAATTTACTTTATTACTTAATATACAATTCCACAACTCCTGCTAATCCAAACTGGATAGGTTGGACAGTTACTAGCAGTGGACAGGCTAATAGCGGTGTTTATCCAACGGGCACTGTTGTTACTAGTGTCTCGGGTAATACCATATATATTAGCCAAGCACCCACATCACTTCCATCTAATAGCACTGTACTGCTATTTGCTCCTGGCATCTCCACAACCACTAGCACAGGTGTTCCACGTGAAAACTTATACTATGCTCAAATAGCACAAGGTCGATATGGATCGCGTTTTCCTTACTTCTATCCAGCTGCTATGGCAAACAATATAATTTCAACTAATCTACAGAAACAGATTGAAGTGATAAAGAATCCTGTACCTAATGATGCTGTCTTTTGGGATGCATATAATATAAACAAACTTAAAGTTCCATATACTAACACAGAAGTATTTTACACAGCAGCTATATCAAATCTACAGAAACAATTAGAAGTGATAAAGAATCCTGTACCTAACGAAGCAACGATTTGGGACATTTCTAATCTACAGAAACAGCTTGAGGTAGTAAAGAATCCTGTACCTAACGAAGCAACGATTTGGGATGTATACAACGTAAATAAATTAAAAGTTCCATATACTAAGATCGGATTATTCTTTTCGCCTTCTATAAGCAATCTACAAAAACCAATCGAAGTGATAAAAAATCCTGTACCAAAAGAAGCGACAGTTTATGATGTATCTATTATCGGAGACGGATATAGGGCAAAAGGTATTGGTAATATATCCTATCTCTCATTAATAAATCGTGTAGAAAAACAGAAGATAAATATTTCAACAACTGAAGTATTCTTTAGTCCAAATTACGGTTCAGTAATTAAACTAAAAACTGGATCAAGTCCGGGGCTAGGTATTGCTGATCCTGCTTTTAATCGTAGTTCGATTCCCGTACCGATACAATTCTGGAATTAAAATAAATACTAGAGGAGAATTTTAAAATGACACTATATGAAGAACTAGATACTATGTTTCCATCACACTCTTATTTCTATTCTGTATCACTAACAGATATGAACGAAGCATTGGAAAAGTGCGCTCGCCTAACAGATCAACCTACAAACGTTTTTACTTACAGTGGCCAAATGATCATGAGTGTGCAACATTCACTCGGTAATGATATTCCTTGGTTAACAGCAGTACCAGGAAGTCCAGAAGAAGAATAATGGACGTTATACGACTCGACGTTCCTCTCTTTATAAGGCTTTTAGAATTAGCTAGAGAGGAAATAAAAGAAGATGCTGACATACACGACGTGACAGAAATCGTTACTAAGTTAAGTCAGCACGGAGTCGTTGGTATGGACAAATATAACGAGATCGTCAGATACATGACCAAACAAGGTGATGATACTGAACTCGCAAAGATAAGAAAACTAAGCGGATTAGGCAATGACTGAACATCTGGATCCCAGCAAATCACCATCTGACTATCCAATAACGCCAAATAATTCCACCATGGATGTGCGTAAACAGCTACAAGATCCCCAAAGCGCAGGATCTAGAGGACTAGCTAATCTAGCAATGCATAAGCTAAGTCCAAACAATCCAATACGCCAGTATATCAAAACAGAAAATCCTTGGAATAAGAAATAAAAAGCTTGAACTAAACAGACTTTCTCTATATAATAACAACATAAGGAGAAATACATGAGCCGAGTTTATGGATCTGAAGAAAAAGCCAAGCTTATCAGCGTTATCGATCAAGGATCGCAGGTATTGCAAGAAGTAGACGACCTCAAGGGCGGGCTACGTGACACCATCAAAGCTGTCGCAGAAGAACTAGATATCAAGCCAAGCCTGCTTACTAAAGCAGTCAATATCGCACACAAGCGCAATTGGTCCAAGGCTAGCGAAGAGTACGATGAACTTGAGACTATCTTAGTCACTACAGGTAGAGACGTTTGATAACAAAGATAAAAAACTTTTGGATTAATAGCTATAAGTCAGATAAAATAGCATTTTACATAGAAATGTTTAGTGCTATTTTTACTATAGCAGGATCGTTAACATTAGCACTGCACGCTAGGCATCCAGATATGACCATAGTTTATCCTATGTTTTTCTTGGGTAGCATTAGCCAAGTAATGGCAGCGTACCGACGAGGAGCAGCTTGGGTAATGGTATTAACTATGTATTTCAGCTGCTCTAATATATTTGGATTTTGTATCGCTAACGGCTGGATCTAAAATAAGTAAATTTATAAGGCAGGCGAGGCCACAATCCGCATTAGGGTATTTTGCGAGCCACAAGTCGCAATAGGAGAAAATAAATGAGTTATGTAGATGCATTGTACGATCGCGACAACGATCTAGTCAAAGTAGTTGAGCGTGTTAACGGTAAACGTCAATTTAGAGAATATCCTGCAAAGTATGTTATCTATTATCCAGATCCAAGAGGCAAGCACGATAGCGTCTATGGAGAAAAACTCAGTAAAATCGTTGCCAAGAACCAAAAAGATTTCCATAAAGAACTTAAGATACATAGTGGAAAAAGGCTGTATGAAAGTGATATCAATCCAGCATTCCGCTGTTTAGAAGAAAACTATCTCAATCTAGATGCACCAAAGCTAAACATTGCTTTCTTCGATATTGAGACTGACTTTGATCCAGAACGGGGATTTGCTGATCCTAGCGACCCGTTTATGGGCATTACTGCTATCAGTATACATCTCAAATGGCTGAATAGGCTAGTAACACTTGCTGTACCTCCAAAGAAACTCAAACTCGAAGATGCTAAGAAGCAATGCGAGGAGTTTAATGACTGTTTCCTCTTTGAAGACGAAGCAGATATGCTAGAAACTTTCTTAGATCTGATCGAAGATGCTGATATATTAACAGGCTGGAACAGCGAAGGTTACGATATTCCTTATACTGTTAATAGAGTAGCTAGAGTATTAAGCAAAGATGATACAAGACGCTTCTGTCTTTGGAATCAATTCCCCAAGAAACGCGAGTTTGAGAAGTATGGGCGCCAATTGATCACTTATGATCTAGTTGGTAGAGTACATCTTGATAGTTTGGAGCTCTATCGCAAGTATACCTACGAAGAGCGACACACTTATCGGCTCGATGCTATCGGTGAAATGGAGATTGGTGAGAAGAAAACAGTCTATGAAGGTACTCTTGACAGTTTGTATAATAATGATTTCCGTAAGTTTATCGAATATAACAGGCAAGATACTGCACTATTAAACAAATTAGATGATAAACTAAAATTTATCGACCTTAGTAATGAGCTCGCACACGCAAACACAGTGCTACTACAGACTACTATGGGTGCTGTTGCTGTTACCGAACAGGCAATCATCAATGAAGCACACCGCAGAGGACTAGTTGTTCCAAATAGACCCAAACGTAACGAAGATGAAAGCACACAAGCAGCAGGTGCATACGTAGCTTATCCAAAAAAAGGATTGCACGATTGGATCGGTTCTATGGATTTGAACAGTCTATATCCAAGTGCTATTAGAGCACTGAATATGGCACCAGAAACTATCGTTGGACAGTTATGTCCAATAATGACTGACGAGTACATTGAACGCCAAATGACAGTTCATAAGAAGAGTTTTGCTGCTGCTTGGGAAGGTATGTTTGGCAGTTTAGAATATGAAGCTGTAATAAACCGAGACAAGGCTGTAGATCTAACAGTTGATTGGGAAAATGGCGAAAGCGTAGTTATGAGTGCTGCTGAGATCTATAAAATGGTTTATGATAGCAACCAACCCTGGATGTTAAGCGCAAACGGTACTATCTTTACTTATGAATTTGAAGGTGTTATCCCCGGATTGCTCAAGAGATGGTACGCAGAGCGCAAAGAACTACAGGCCAAACTAAAGGTTGCTAAGGATGCAGGCAACCACATAGAGGAAGAGTTCTGGGATAAGCGCCAGTTAGTCAAGAAAATTAACCTAAATAGCTTGTACGGAGCTATCCTAAACCCAGGTTGCCGCTTCTTTGATAAGCGCATTGGGCAAAGTACTACGCTAACAGGTCGTGCTATCGCTCGACATATGGCTGGTAAGACGAACGAGATCATAACAGGTGACTTCGACCACATTGGTAAGAGCATTATCTACGGTGATACTGACTCAGTTTACTTCAGTGCTTACAATGTTTTGAAGAAAGACATCGAAAAAGGACTTATACCCTGGAACAAAGACAGTGTGATCCAGCTCTATGATCAGATAGCTGACGAAGTCAACGGAACTTTTCCTAAGTTTATGCTAGATGCGTTCCATTGTCCCAAGAGCAGAGGTGATGTTATCAAGGCTGGACGCGAAATTGTGGCTATCAAAGGATTGTTTATCACTAAGAAGCGATATGCGGTGCTTTATTATGATAAAGACTCCAAAAGGTATGACACAGAAGACAAACCAGGTAAGATCAAGGCTATGGGGTTGGACCTAAAACGATCAGATACTCCAGAATTCATCCAAAACTTCCTCAGTACTATCCTAGAAAAGGTGCTCACCGGGCATGGAGAAGAAGAAGTGCTGGAAATGATAACTGATTTCCGTACCGAATTCAAAAATAGACCAGGTTGGGAAAAAGGATCACCTAAGAGAGCCAACAATATCACTGAATATATGCGCAAGGAAGCCAAAGCCGGCAAAGCTAATATGCCAGGACACGTCCGGGCCAGCATTAATTGGAATACGCTCAAGCGTATGTATGGTGATAACTATGCGCAGTCTGTTAGCGATGGTGCAAAAGTCATCGTGTGCAAGCTTAGGAACAATCCCATGGGCTTCACTAGTGTAGCGTATCCAGTTGATGAGCTGCGATTGCCGCAATGGTTCAAAGATCTACCATTTGACGATGCAGAGATGGAATCTACCATCATCGACGCCAAACTAGACAACCTGATAGGTGTTCTAGAATGGGATATCATCAGTACTGAACAAACTAATACCTTTAACAAATTATTTACATTTGAATAATTTTGTTGACATTTGTTCACGATCTAAATATAATCATAATATAATCAAGGAAAGGCAAAATTATGAAAGACATTCTTAAAGACTTAGTCGCACATACACATTCATTAGGCTTTATTAACTTAATCCGCGTTACAGGTGACGATACCGAGACAGCGATCGATGCTATGGAAGATAACAGGATCGTTATCCTCAAGGCAAAAACTAAAAATTCCTATCCGGAGTTCAAAGGCACATTTGGTATGCCTAATCTAAACAAACTCGATCTGCATCTCAAGAATCCAGAATATAAAGAGGGCGAAGAGATCAAGGTCGTGTGGGAAATGCGCAACGGTGAGAATCGTCCAGTGGCTATCCATTTTGAAAATGCCGCTGGTGACTTCAAGAACGATTATCGTCTAATGGGTCAAGAATTAGTTAACGAAAAGCTAAAGAAGTCCACATTTAACGGATCAAATTGGCAAGTAGTAGTTGACCCTACTGTTGCTAGCATCAGTCGTCTCAAGTTGCAGGCAGCAGCACATAGCGAAGAAACCACTTTTGTTGTTAGCACAGATGGTGATCAGTTAAAGATCTCGTTTGGTGATGCTAGCACACATGAAGGCAGCTTTGTGTTCCAGTCAGGTATTACAGGTAAGTTGAAGCAGTCTTGGAGCTTTCCGGTCACACACTTTATCAGCATCTTGAATCTAAGTGGCGATAAGATGGTCAAGTTTGGTGATAACGGTATAGCATTGATCACAGTCGATAGTGGTTTAACCGAATATGATTACTTTATTCCAGCAATGACAAAGTAAAATCAAAATGAACAAAAATCTCACTGCAACACAGAACGATTATGCCGTATTCCTTCCCGCGGTGAGCAGTTTCTATAGCACCTTTATAGGCAAGCAGCGATACGGCAATTATGTTGATCCTGCTCGCTTACCTGCTCAGTTTACGCAAGGTGTAGAAGGATTAAACTTTTTCGATCCAGAAAAAGGCTACTTCTACTACAAATGGGGATTGTATTCCGCAGGGCATGCCGAGATAGACATCACTAAGCAATCTGAAAAAGAAGATATGTTTCGCAAGCGTCCACGGAACGGTGATAGCATCGTTGTCGGCGATAGCGGCGGCTTCCAGATCGGTAAAGGCGTATGGGAGGGCGATTGGAAAGATCCTAACTGTCCAAAAGCACAAAAAAAGCGTAGCCAAGTACTGTCTTGGATGGATGACATGATGGATTACGGAATGATCTTAGATATTCCAGCATGGGTTGCTCGTAGTCCTGCAGGTATGAAGGCGACGGGGATATCAAGTTATCAAGAAGCAGTCAATGCTACATATATCAATAACGATTATTTCATCAATAATCGCAACGGCAACTGTAAATTCCTAAACGTGCTACAGGGCGAGAATCATACAGAAGCCGAAGATTGGTATCAGCGTATGAAGAAATACTGCGATCCAACCCAATACTCTAATCACTTTAATGGATGGTCGATGGGTGGTCAGAATATGTGTGATGTGCATCTCACGTTGAAAATGTTAGTTAATATGCGATTTGACGGATTACTAGAAAGCGGTAAACAGGATTGGATGCACTTTCTAGGAACTAGCAAACTAGAATGGGCGTGTTTGTTAACAGATATACAACGTGCTGTACGCAAACATCACAATCCTACATTCACTATCAGCTTTGACTGTGCGAGTCCGTTCCTAGCAACGGCTAACGGACAGTTGTATATCACGAACGAGATAGAACACTTTAAGAAATGGACCTATCGCATGGTTCCTAGTGTCGACGATAGGAAATATGCATTAGACACACGAAAGTTTAGTGATGTGGTTATAAACGACGCTGTCTTTAAAACATTTACAGAATCGCCTATAAGCGACAAGTGTCTAATCAAAGATGTCTGCATCTATAAGCCCGGAGATACAAACAAGAACGGAAAAGTCGGCAAGACCAGCTGGGATAGTTTTAGCTATGCTATCCAGATGGGCCATAATGTTTGGATGCACATTAATGCTGTGCAAGAAGCCAATCGCCAGTATGATCAAAAGATAATTCCAAATATGTTGCACTTCGAATCTTATGATAGAGAATATTTCCGAGATGTTGTAGATCGTATATTTGCTACGGATGATCGAAATAAGGCAATCGCATTAGTAGAAAACTTTAATAGGTTTTGGTTAAAGATTATTGGTACACGTGGAGCTACTGGTAAGAAGACTATTAATAGTTCAACATATGCAAACAAGAATTTTACCTACGAAGATGTAGCAGAATATACGAGAGACGATAGCGGACTGGATAACAAGAAGCTAGAAAAACTAGAGGAGTCAGTTGAATGAGTACACCTGAAAAAATTATCGGACACTATGAAAGTTTGAAATCCAAGCACGATTTACTTGACAAACAAATAGAAGAAGCATATAATCATCATGAAGACGACTTAAAGATACAACAGATGAAGAATAAAAAGCTTCATCTTAAAGAACAAATGTTCGAATTTGAAAAGAAGTTAGGAACAACAAATGGAAAGACCATACTCCACGGGAACGAAAAATGATGTAGTTTTCTTCGTCGGCGACGAAGTAGAGAAAACTCCAGCATTTGGTAAAAAGACTCTTTTTGTAGTTGGATTGCAGCCTGTAGAAGAAATAGTTGCTATGGCTACACGCAAGCGTTGTGACCATATTTATGTTGGTGCTAATCAAAGTTTCTCATTTAGTTTAGAAACTATTGAATCTTGGGAAACAATGATTTGCGAATTATTAAAATTAGATTTCTGGGTTACTTGGGATTTTGATATCTGTGATTATCAAAGCATTACCGATTCAATGGTCTTCACTTGTGCATATGACAGATTCATTCCGCAGATATCGATTAAACTTCCGTATATATCAAATCTAAATTATAATGCAACTATCAAGATCGATGATCAAGACTTCCGTTCTACTAACCCTGGTGTATGGGTACACACATTACACAACCTAATGGATCGAGAAGTATTCACTGATTGGTCCGAATATACAAACGACAGTATAATCTAAAGGAAAGATAAAATGTTAAAGGATAAAAGCGAAACTATCTACATCGGTTGCCAATGTCATTCACCGTATCATATCGTGCGTGTGTCTTTTTATGATTGGATAGCGGATGATGTTCCGGAGTTATACCTAGAACTGCAGGCAGATAGAGATAAAGGTCTATGGGGCAGGCTAAAAGAAGCTGTTTGTTATGTATTTGGCAGCGAAAATCTAGGATGGCACGATGTTATCCCCAATCACGACGACGTTGTTAATCTCAAAAGAGTGATTGACAACTATATGGAGGCTCATGTATTATATAATAAGAAAGAGGATGAGATAAATGGCCAAACGACCAGCAACTAATAATATCATCGACGGATTGGATCTAGTTATAACTAATCCCAAAGAGAAAAAATCAACAGTTAAAGAAGAAACAACTACAAACACAATGACAGATTCTGAACGTATGATTGAATTACTAGAAGCTATCGATTGGAAGCTATGGGTAATGTATAAGAAATTCAATAGCGAGGAAGCAGAATGATAATCAGAGAAGATATTCGTCCTAAAAAGATGATCTGGGTTACATTTACACAGGAAGGTGTACATCGGTATCCGGCAGCAGCAACAGATCCTAAACTAGCGACCGGCGGGTGGGATGATGTTAGTTTCCTAGCTAGCCCACATCGTCATATCTTCCATTTTAAGGTATACCTTGAAGTGTTCCACGACGATCGTGATGTTGAGTTTATCCAGTTTAAGCGGTGGATGCAGCGTCTGTATAGCATAGAACAAGTCCTCAATTTAGATTACAAGAGCTGCGAGATGATCGCAGAAGAACTATACGATGCAATCATTGCAAAATATCCAGATAGAGAAGTTTGGATCGACGTCAGCGAAGATGGCGAAAACGGTACCTTTATTAAGTTTTAACAAGGAAAAATAAAAATGGCATACAAGCATCCAGAAATTAATAAGATTTTCGACGACCTAGATGTTTACAGAGATTTCTGTAGAGACTTTGGTCATGTTTTTAACGAGGCACATCTCTATGATGCACGGACACCCTGGGGTCAGTACAATCGTTACAAGCAGGGCCAGCGTGTAGTTAACAACTGGAAGGAAGACCGTCGTGCCTTCAACACCGCAAAACGACACTAAGAGTTGGGCTGTCACTTTAGAACAAGATCCAGAGACGGGAGAATTAATTCTTCCGTTTCCGGCTGATCTTCTTAGCCAGATGGGATGGAGTGAAGGTACAGATATTTTTTGGGATGTACAAGATAATGGCTCAGTCATCATTAGTGAAAAGAAAGACAGCGATGCCGAACAATCTTCGGCGCAGGAGTCTAGCAGAATTAGATCAAGTACTTGATGAGATTGCTGCTCAAAACCCAGTAGAAATGAAAAAATTAGAAGATTATATTGAAGAGCAGATTAGGAAAGCCAACAATGACCGTATATCTAGTAGATCTTGAAGCAGTTGATACACGTTACACAGCACAGTGGAAAGAGTACTTACCATTACAAATGCAATCAGCAGGTATGGAAGTAGTTGTCATAAGCGGCGGTGACGTGCCGCAAGCTACAACCCCCGGTGCTTTCTTAAATTTTGCTGGAACTAATTCATATAAAAGCCAGCAGATGCTAAAAATAGCAGAACTAGTTGCTAATGGAACTGTTAAAGACGGAGATTATTTCCTCTATACCGATGCTTGGAACCCAACTGTCATACAGTTAAAGTATATGGCAGCACTACTTGGAGTTAAGATTAGTATCGGAGGTATGTGGCATGCTGGCAGTTATGATCCGCAAGACTTCCTAGGTCGATTGATCGGTGATATGCCTTGGGTACGCAATGCTGAATCAAGTATGTTCTATTGCTTCGATGATAACTTCTTTGCTACACGATTCCACGCTAATATGTTCTTGCGTAATCTGTTTGATGTTGAAGTACTATTTGGAGAAGACGAACTTGACGAGTGGAATACCGCTATATATCCAGGCAATCCTAAAATTCATATCGTAGGTTGGCCTATGGAATATATGAAGTCAATCCTGTCGCACTATGATATGACAGCAAAACGGAACAAGATCATATTCCCCCATCGACTGGCTCCGGAGAAGCAGGTAGAAATCTTC
>Ga0208618_1000202_pt1 | contig 27760 bp, 18 predicted proteins | sample CryBogCBE18Jul08_FD_184585 | JGI IMG/M metagenome (GOLD analysis project Ga0208618, IMG submission 184585) | Freshwater microbial communities from Crystal Bog, Wisconsin, USA - CBE18Jul08 (SPAdes) | ecosystem: Environmental > Aquatic > Freshwater > Lake | place: Crystal Bog, Wisconsin, USA...
ACATAAGCATCAATCTTTAATTCAGTTTAATGAAATATTTTTATTTGATTAAATCTACTTTGCGGCTTATATCATTTAATTTTTTATTTTGTTATAAAAAGATAATTTTTAATCGTATTTTTCTAAATTAATCTCGGTTTACCCAAAATATGGGTCGTATATTCAAACTTACCCTTAGATTGATTTGAAGCAAGGGGAGGATGTCTCTTTCAAATTTGTTGCTTAATAGGCAAATAAGTACAAATTATGCGAATTTGATGAACTTTATGTGAATTTTCGGTGAATTTGTGTAAAATTTTTATTGCAAATTCGCAGATGTCAAATTAATGACTTTTTCTTATTAGTCTTTTTGATGACATCACTTCCAATCAAACCACGCAAGTTTAGCTGTTTAAATTGCTTTTAAGGAGTTATTTTGAAGGCCTCAACCCTCCATCAACCAAATCAAACAAAATCAAATTTTGTTTTTAAGCTGAGTCCTGTGGCTTATGGACTGGTCATTTTGGGCATTGCTGCAAATAGCACCCTTGCTCAGAGTCAAACCGAATCCAATTCTTTGCAGACTGTTACAGTGACTGGATCTGCTTTTAAGCGAAATATTGAAAGCCAGCAATCTTTGCCGGTGAGTATTTATTCTGCTGATGAACTCAGATCTCAAGGCGTCACCAGCACTGAGGAACTCGTCAACCACATCACTGCCAACCAATCTTCATATGTTGCATCCGGCTCAGTTGGCGGAACTACAGGTGGGCAGTCACAAGCTAATTTGCGTGGCCTTGGTGCCAACAAGACTCTTGTGTTGCTTGATGGTCGTCGTTTGGGCTTTTTCCCACTCGTTGGCGCAAACACAATTGATTTGAACTCTATTCCATTTGCTGCACTTGACCGTGTTGAGGTTCTCAGAGACGGTGCCTCCGCAATTTACGGTACAGACGCAGTTGGTGGAGTGATTAACTTCATCACAAAGAAGAATTACGCTGGATCTAACTTCACAATTGAGTCCTCTAAACCAACCGCAACAAGTGGCGGTGGTGGTCAATACAAGCGTATGACCTTCTCAGCTGGTAAAGGAAATTTAGAAGCCGATGGTTACAATTTCTGGTTCTCCATCGACAACAACGACCAAGCGCGCTTAGGTGCACTAGACCGCAGTTTCGGTGCCTCAGGAATTATTCCTTCCCAGGGTATGACAAAGACATCAGGCACTACGTTTCCTGCTAACTTTAGTTACACAAAACTTGGCGGCGGTACCGGTTCAGGCAACATCACACTGCCCAACTGTAGTCCACCACTTTCTGTGAACTTAGGAACTGGAGTTTGCCGTTTTGACTACACTGCGGCGATCGATTTAATTCCTAGAACAGAAAATAACAACGTTACAGGAAAAGCATCATTTAAGCTGAGCGATAACAAGGTCTTGACTTTGTCTGCCGTAGCTTCACAAAACGTGAATTACAGTAACGTTGCTCCAGATCCAGTGACTGGACTGACTATGCCCACCAGCAGCCCTTATTATCCAAGTACCTATCCGGGTATTGATACGACAAAGGGATTGACAGGTATCGGCTGGCGTATGATTCCTGGTGGTACTCGTGAGACCACTGCTCAAGCCAACGCATCCAGAATGGTTGCTGAGTTGACTGGAACCGCTGGAGAGTGGGATTACCAAACAGGTTGGTTCGCAACACGCAGTGCTGCCTTTGACAGCATCACCAATGGCTACATGAACAAGCCTTTGATTCAAGCTGGAATTACAAGTGGTCTTTTGAATCCATTTGGAACCAATACAGCCTCAGCTATGAGTTACATCAACTCAAGTAAATCACTTGGAATGTACCAAACTGGAGTTGGATCTGCTGTTGGTTTAGACGCACGTTTAAACCGTGAGCTCTTCCAAATGGCCGGTGGTAAAGCTGCATTGTCTATTGGCGCAGAACTTCGCCAAGAGAAATACAACTCTGATACCAACGACGATTTAGTCAACTCAGTAGGCTCATTAGGTGTATCACCTTACCATGTCGACGGTGCTAGCAGAAACGTAACAGCTGTAACGACAGAGATGTTGTTCCCAGTCACCAAACAGTTGGAGCTAACAGCTGCAGCTAGGTACGATAAATACAGCGACGTCGGAAATACAGTTAATCCTAAGGTAAGTTTCCGGTACGCTGCAACACCTGCAGCAGTCATCCGGGGATCAGCCACTACTGGATTTAGAGCACCTTCTCTTGACGAGACTCTAGGCCCACAAGCAGTGACCTATACTCAAAACTCCTACAACGATCCAGTCCTGTGCCCAGGCGGAAAGTTAGCTGCGGGTGGAGTTGCCTCACGTGACTGCGGACAACAGACTCAAGCATTGCAAGGTGGAAACCCAGCACTTCAGCCTGAAAAATCAAAGTCATTTAGCATCGGTACTGCGGTACAACCAACCAAAGACACTTTGTTAACAGTTGATTATTGGAACATTTTTGTGACCAACCAAATCAGCGCGTTCCCAGAGACTCAAGTATTTGCTGATCCAGCTACTTTTGGTAACAGAATCGTTCGATGCAATACTTTGAGTGCCGCGCAAGCTGCCAACTATGATGGTTGTAACGTTGTACCTAACTCCAGCGCAATTGCATACATCAACACTTTGTCTGCTAACTTGGGTAACGTTAAAACCTACGGTTTTGACTTCTCTGGTGGTTATGCAACACAAATCCCTGATGTAGGCCGCTTGAGCTTCAACTATGAGAGCACACTCGTACTTTCATACAAATACCAAAACTACCTCAACGGTCCCTACATCGAGAACGTTGGTACATATCAAGACTCATCACCCGTGTTTCGTTGGAGGCACTACCTAAGTTCATCACTGAACTCTGGTGTTAACCGCTACACACTGGGCATGCGCTATATCTCTGGATATGTGGATCAAAACACACAAACCACTGTCTTTAATCAAGTCGCACCCTACACAGTTGCAGACGTTGGTTATGGTTACACAGGGATCAAAAACTTGAACATTGGAGTTGTAGTTAAGAACGTTTTAGATACAAAACCTCCATTCTCTAATCAAGCAGCAACTTTCCAACAAGGCTATGACCCACGTTACACAGACCCAATCGGTCGTGCATTGATTGGTAAATTGACCTACAAGTTCTATTGATTTAGTACGATCAACCCAAGACCGAAAGGACTTGGTTCTGACTTAAAAGACCGGCTTTGCCGGTCTTTTTTTTGCTTCAAAACTCACCTTATTAATAATTTTTTTATGAAGAGGTAAATATACTTTAAGAACCAAAGTACCAGAAGTTGACCAACAGGGTCTAAACAGATCAAACTTTATTCAAATATGTTTTGTGTTCTATATGTGAAGCTCGTAAGATGGGACTGACTACAAGTTCACTAACTTACTTAACAGTCTAATTTATTGCTTAATTAATTGCTTGATTTGTTTGCAAAGCTTTGAACATTAACAAAGAGATTCACCTCTGATACAACTTAGCAATTTACAGCAGCAGACACCAAGTCCTTTGGATTGGGTCACCTCAGTTCCGGGATTATTGATTACGTCCTCACTCAGCACAAATATTTCAAAAATAGTGGCGACTGCATTTTTAGCGAGCTTTTTGGTTGCGATGGGTAGGAATTTAAGCCGTATCCAGCACAGCTATTCAACTTTTAATGAAATATTCTTTCGTTGGGTTATGAGGTGCTCTCAGTTTGCTGGTTTTTCTTTATTTGTATTCGTTGCAATGGCCTTAGGGGTAACTCGCGGTGCAGCACTTCTTTGGTTAAGCGTCCCTTTTTTAGTAGGCATTTTATTAGGTGGTCTGTGTGGAAGAGGACTTGCACATTTTATAAATAGTAAACATCGAAGGAGCTCTGGGCTAAGGGATATCAGGGAAATTGGTGCATGGTTTAAGGCCATGAAGGCATTCGATCCGCTTGACTACATTGACGTGTCTAGAGGCGTATTTGTGGGGTTAGAGGAGGTTTTGGATCAAGAGTCTGAAGCTAGGAAAGAGATACGAGCACCTATTTACGTTCCTTGGCCACTCTTTCGGGAAACTCATGCTCAAATTTTAGGATCAACTGGGAGCGGTAAAGGTGTTTCCCTTGGTGTTTTAGGATATCAATTTGTTTTAAACAAAGAGGCACTCATTGTTTTTGATCCTAAAGGGGACGCTCGTTTACCTTTGGTGTTGAGTTTGGCGGCTAAACAAAGCGGACAAGAATTCATTCACCTGGACTTGCAGGCGGGAGCCTCTGCTCAGTTCAATATTTTAGAGGGAGCCTCTGAAAATGAGATAGAAGAGTTATTGGTTGCTGGACTTGGATTGCAACCTTCGGGGGGAGAGGGGAACTATTACCGAGGGATTGATCAAGACGCAGCCGAGCAGGTCTCAAAACTTGCAACCGCAAGGCAGCTCACCCAAATAATTACGCTCCCTCTATTGCTTGAGATCGCACAATTAAGCAAGCAACTCAGTAAGGCGGATAACTTTGTAAGAAGACTTAGGCAGGTTTGTGAGTTACGGGTCATTCAAACCACACACGGGATTGGAATATCGGAACATATTAGACGCGGCAACGTCATCTATATAAGAGGTAGTACAGACAATCACCGTGTGAAAATGTTACAAACAATGCTTCTTATTCGCATTCTCCAAATCATAAAGACGCGTTACATTTTGGACTCCGTCACGCAGCAAAAAAGACCAGTTTGCATGATTTTGGATGAATTCAAACACTTACTCTCCCCCGTAGCTTTAGACATGTTGGGCGTAGTCAGAGAGATGGGCTGTCACGCTTTACTCGCACATCAGTCTTTAGCTGACTTGGCCGCATGCCCTGGACTAGACCGACGTGACGTTGAGCCGGTTGTGGTTGATAACGCAACTTTAAAACTTGTTTTTAGAATTGGGGATGAGCAAGCAGCAAAAGGTTTTGCAAATAAATCAGGTCAGCAACGCACCTACAAAGAGTCCATTAAATCAGCTACGGATGGCCTAGGCGAGGATAAAAGTTGGAGTGAAGTGCAGCATACCCGGATCAGCCCGGATTTGTTTTTACATCTCCACAGACCGAGTGAGGGCGTAGCCCCATTTACGGCTGGCGTTTTGTTTGGACAAGGCTTAGCTAAGCTTTTCACACTTTCCCCAATCATGGTGAGTGGCCTTCTTGCGGCGCCCCTCAAAGCACCAGGGCACACAACGATAGCCTCAATCAGTCTTGAAGATTTGATTTAATAAATGAGCTTCTTTATGCAACCTAAATTATTGGCACCCACTAAAGTTGAGATGCAATTTTTAACTCTCAGATTTTTGAAATCAGAATCTTGGTCCAATACAACTAACCTTTGTGAACTATTACAAATTAGCTCAAGACAATTGACCGGTGTTTTGAGCCCTTTGATTAAAGAAAAATTAATCAAATCGGTGATGCAACAAATCATGGGTGGAGAAACCCAACTGTACGGAATTACGAACGCTGGCTACATTTGGTTAGCCGAGCACGAGAAATCAATAAATGGTTCTGGTGCGCTTGATGCAGAATCAAAACATAAGATGCTTACTCAACCTATCTCCCCAACCTTTGTGCCTCACCGACTTGATATTCAAATGTTGAAGATCAGGGCCGAGAGGGCAGGGTGGACGAATTGGATTACAGCGGATCTAGGAAGGGTTTTGATGACAGAGCCCTTGAGAGTAATTAAGAGTGGGGTATCCCATATAGAAAGATCCTGTAGGCCAGATGCCTGGTGTACGGATCTCTCAGGTCAAAGGGTATGCGTTGAATGTGAAAGAACCATGAAGTCAAAGATAAGGTACTCTCAAATCTTGTGTGACTATTTATTGGCCTTAAAGAGGGGAGAGTTCGAGAGAGTTGTTTGGGTTTGCCCAGAGCAAAAATTAAAACAAAACTTACAAAGCGTGATCACCTCTATCACTCACGTGGAGATAGGATCCTTGGAGATCGTGGTACCAAGGAATAGGTTCGATCAGTTTAGTTTCATGACTTTTGATGAATGGGCGACATAGCACGCCCAAGGCTGATCTTTAAAATCCCACAGGAGGTCTTCTACCCTCTGCTAGTGACTTTGTTAAGACGCGTTTTTTGGCGCCCATGGTATAGCCCTCGGCCATGCCCTCTGCAGCACCGCCCACAATTTTGATCAACATAAAGCCTATCACTATAGGGAAGAAGACAATGGCTGCAATGTAAAGCATCGCGCTCTCCAAATCGAATTTTTTAAATAGTTCTGAAAAATTCATGATTGACCCTTGTTAAATGAATTCAAAATTCAGTGTTAATAATAACTATCGACACGAATGGAGGAATCTTGAATTTTTAACTGGATTTAATATTATGGAGCCTGAGCCTGATCTTAAGTTTAAGGGCTGAGAAATTCTCAGGGCTCAGGGGGGTATTTACGGTTTTTACCAGGCGCAAACGAAGTAAAGTAGTTGTTGCTCATTTCTGTTATTTTTTGCTGGAATCCACTCAGACGAGTAGTCCATAGAACGAACCACTTTGCCGGTGCCCATTCGGTCCGAGTAGCCAACCGCATTCAAGGACTTGGCCATGGCTGTATCACAATCAAATTCTTCAAATGATCTGATGGATCTTTGACCAGATGAGTCCGCATTTCTGAGGTCGTATAGAACGTCCATTCTCTTGTTGCGTCCAATCCGAACAATAGTGCCAGTGTCAGCGTACACACTTACATCCATATTTTCAGTGATTTTCATCCAAAAGGCGAAACACTCTTGTGATGCTATTGCCAGCAGTGCGAGGGTGAGCACAACTGCTTTGGATGAAATCTTGAAGGACTTAAAATTTTTCATTGACAAATTTTAATAAAAAAATCTCAATAATTGTTCACTGTTCTTGGATCTTTTTTGGAGTGATCAGTAGCGATGAATAGGTACATTGCAGGAACTACAAAAAGTGTAAATAATGTGCCGATGGAGAGACCGGTAAATATAACAAGTCCCATGGAGAATCGACCTGCTGCGCCAGCACCAGAGGCAATGACGAGGGGAATCACACCAAAGACCATGGCTGAGGTGGTCATCAAAATGGGTCTGAGTCGGATGCCGGCAGCTTGTTCGATGGCAAGGCGCTTTTCAACGCCTTTCTTTTGTAATTGGTTCGCTACTTCAACGATCAAAATACCGTGCTTACTAATCAAACCCATCAAAGTTACCAACCCTACCTCAGTGTAGATATTGATAGAAGTTAAGCCGAGGAATATGAATATCATCGCACCAAAAAGAGCAAGTGGTACGGACACCAAAATCACAACCGGATCCCTAAAGCTCTCAAACTGTGCTGCAAGTGCTAAAAACACAATGACAACGGCAAACAAAAGTGTGATTACGAAGCCACCTGACTCCTTAACGTACTGTCTAGATTGACCCGCATAATCTACGCTGTAGCCTGTAGGTGCAACTTCCCTAACTGCATTTCTCATGAACTCTAAAACCTCACCTTGAGATGCACCGGCCACACCAATAATGGTTGCAGAATTTAATTGTTGGAACCGATTAATGGATTCTGGAACTACATCGAACTTGATTGTCGCAACAGTACTGGCTTGGATCAGTTGACCACTCGGTAATTTGATTGAGAAATCAAGCAAGTTAGAGGGATTTAATCTATCAACTTGTTGTACTTGTGGAATAACTTTATAGGATCTCCCACCGATAGTGAAGTAATTCACATATCCTCCCCCAAGGCCAGCGCTCATTGCATTACCAACATCCGCTTCTGAGAGCCCGAGTGCTGCAATTTTGTCTCTGTCCACAACCAAGGTGGCTTGGGGTTTGTCAACTTTTAAGTCTGCATCGACAAAATAGAATTTACCCCACGCTCTAGCCTTATCCATGACTTGTTGAGTGACAAGGTTTAAATTTTGATAGGGCTCAGTGGTGGAGATCACAAATTGCACGGGTAAGCCAGAGGAACCGGGCAAAGCGGGAAATTGGAATGCGGCAACCCTAGCACCAGCAATCGTATTCCACTTCTTTTGCAGATCAATTTGCATCTCTTTAGCACTTCTGGTTCTCTCGTCCCAGTTCTTAAATATGACACCGCCAATACCAGAATTGATAGTTGGTACGCCGGTGATCTGGAACATTTGTTGGTACTCAGGCATTGTCTTTGCGATCTTGAAGACCTGGTCAGCGTAGGTCAACATCTGGTCGGATGTAGAGGTCGGAGAACCTACAACCTGAGAGATCACAATCCCCTGGTCCTCCTCGGGTGCGAGCTCAGACTGTGACATCTTAAACATAAGCACCAATAAAGCCATTAGCAGTGCTCCCATCACGATCAGCACTGGCCAGGTTTGAAGGGAGCTGTGAAGCATCTTCAAATAACGAGAGTGGACAAGCTCAAAAGTGTGATCAATCTTTTTAACAAAATCACTCTCTGAATCACTTTGCTTTAAAAACCTTGAACACATCATCGGAGACAAGGTCAAAGCAACTATGCCAGATATGGTTACCGAACCAGCTAAAGTAAACGCAAATTCAGTGAACAAAGCACCTGTAAGGCCGCCCTGAAATCCAATTGGGATGTAAACCGCAATAAGCACAAGAGTCATTGCAAGGATAGGACTGCCTAACTCTCTGGCCGCAAGAAGGGCTGACTCAAAAGGAGTTTTACCTTCCTCTTTCATGTGCCGGTCAACGTTTTCAACGACAATAATTGCATCGTCAACGACCAATCCAATCGCTAGTACCAGGGCCAACAGAGTCAGCAAGTTGATGGAGTAGCCAAGTACCAACATCATTAAGAATGTGCCGATGAGTGACAAAGGCATCGCGATCACAGGAATGATCACAGCTCTGAAATTGCCGAGGAATAAATAGATAACGATCGTGACGATCAGCAACGCCTCAGCTAGTGTCTTCATCACCTCAAAGATAGAGGTATTGATAAATGAGGTTGAATCGTAAACAATTTCGCCAGTTAGACCATTTGGCAGTTGGTCATGAATGCTTGGGAAAACTTGTTTGACTCTTTTTGCAACGTCCAAAATATTAGCTTCTGGGGCCACCTTGATACCTACGAAGACGGAGCGAACTCCGCTAAATGCTACGTTGAAATCGTAATTCTCCGATCCCAAACTAACTGTTGCAATATCCTCCAACCTAACAATTGAGGTTCCACTTTGTTTAATGATTAATTGTTTAAATTCATCTACCGAGTGAAGATCTGTTCCCGCTGTCAAAGGGATCGTCACCATTTGCCCTTTGGAGGCTCCAAGAGTTGCCAAGAAATTATTGCTCGCAAGGGCGCTGTTGACCTCTGGCGCAGTCACATTATGAGCAGCCATTTTGGAGGAGTCTAACCATGCACGTAGGGCGAAAATTCTGCCCCCTAAGATCTCTGCGGTCTGAACTCCTTCAATCGAGTCGAGTTTGGGTTTGACAACACGAATTAAATAATCAGTAACGTTATTGGTCGGTAGTACATCACTATAGAACCCAAGGTACATTGCATCCGTCGTTTGGCCCATTTGTACAGTAAGTACGGGTTGTTGAGCCTGGGCCGGTAATTGATTGCGGACACTGGCTACTTGCGTGTTGATCTGGGTTAAGGCGCGGTTTGCGTCGTAGTTGAGTTGCAGGGTCGCTGTTATGGTTGAGACTCCGCTAGTGCTGCTTGAGGACAGATAATCAATCCCTTGAGCTTGTGCAATTGCAGACTCTAGTGGTTGTGTTATGAAACCAGCAACAGACTGTGCATCAGCACCAAAGTAAGTGGTGCTGATGGTGACTACTGCATTTTGAGTTTTAGGATATTGGTTAACAGGCAGACTAAAAATTGCTCTCAGACCCAAAACCACAATGAATAAGGAGACCACAGAGGCCAGTACGGGTTTGCGGATAAAGATATCAGTAAAGTTCATTTTTTTAAAATCCCACTTGGGGTGTTGCGCTTACTTCTCTTGCGGAGTGGGGTTCGGACTATTTGCAGGTAAGACGGTGTTGTCTATGATCAGCGGTGTATCGTTCTTTAACTTAATCATCCCGCTTGTTACAACATCTTGACCTGGTTCAATACCTTTAATGATAGCGACCTGATCTCCCCTGGTTTCGCCCGTTGTAACAAAGACTTGTTTGGCAACCAATGGTTTTTTACCAGTAGCATCTTCCTTGTCAGATAGGGTTGCTATGAAAACTGTCGACCCATAAGGGTTATAAGTAATTGCAGTTTGCGGCACAGTTAGGTATTTCTTTTTGGCTCCTACCAATACGTTTACGTTTGCAAACATTCCAGGCAATAGTAAATGATTTTGGTTTTCTAGGGTCGCTTGAACCATAATGTTACGCATTGCAGTATCTACTTTAGGATTGATTGCAGTGATACGAGCTACAAAAGTTTTCCCAGGATAAGAGTCGCTGGTGACGTTTACGGTTTGTCCAGTTGCGATTTGTGACAGCTTTTGTTCAGGCAAATAAAAGTCAACATACAAAGAGTTGATGTTTTGAATAGGAACAATTTTGTCGCCTGGGTTCAGATATTGACCAGGAATGACGGTTGTAATTCCTAATTTCCCCGTAAAAGGAGCTTTGATAGCTTTTTTCTCAAGGATAGCAAGTTGTTGGTCGGCAATCGCCTTTTTGCTCTTTAAATCGGCAAGGTCGTTGTCGACCTGAGCTTGAGAAATAGCTTGAGCAGCGAGTTGGGCTTGATCTCTTTTGAGGACCACTTCAGCTAGCTCGGCTGCAGCGCTCGCTGAGCGCCATGCTGCATTATCGGAATCCGCATTGAGTTGAATCAGAAGCTGACCAGCTTGCACCTCATCGCCAGAGCGAAAGTTCACACTGCGAACGAGACCAGCAATTTCACTGGATAAGTCAACCCCTTTTGTCGGCGACAAAGAACCGATAGCGGAGATTTGAGGTTGCCACTCAAGTAACTCTGCTTTGATTGCAGTCACAGTTTGGGGTCCAGGCTTTGGTGCACTAGCGATTAGTTTTTGAATGTGCAAGTAAAAACCAAGCCCCAAGGCCACGATTAACAACAGCACTGCGCCGAGCATGATGAGCATGCGTTTGGTCATGATATTAAAACTCTCAAATTAAGTGGATTTAGATAGGGAAACATTTGTACTCAATCAACTTCAGTGCTGATTGATAGAACCTGGTGTTGATAAAGCAAGATTTGAAGCATCATTTGATTTTTTCAAGTCCTGGTTCAACTCGTTATGGCTAACATTTGTTGATTTCGTCCACCATCCACCACCCAGTGATTGGAACAGTGCGGCGGTATCGGCATAACGAGCGGCTTTGGCAGTAATTAAACCAATTAATGCTTGTTGATAGGTTCTTTGAGCGTCCAGTAATGAAAGGTAGCTCGTCGCTCCAAGTTGGTACTGTTTTGTACTCAATTCCAGTGCTTCTTTGGAAATGGCCTCTACCTGAGCTTGAGCATTTAAAGTTTGGGTGTCCTCATCAAGTGCTCTGAGCGCGTCGGCTACATTTTGAAATGCACCAAGAACTGTTGCTTTGTATTGTTGGGCTGCTTGTTCATAGGAGGCTTTTGATGCTCTAAGCTTTGCACTCAGCGCTCCAGCATTGAATATGGGTGCCGTAACCCCGCTAGCAACGTCCCAAAAGTAAGTAGGTCCTTTGAAAAGATCTGCTTGTTGGGATGAAGACGTTCCGTAACTGCCAGAGATATTAAATTGTGGGTATTGGTTGGCTGTTGCTACTCCTACCTGAGCGCTTGCTTGATGAAGTAAAGCCTCACTCGCTTTTATATCTGGTCGCTGTCGTATCAAGTCAGAGGCGAGTGAGACAGGTAACTCTTGAGGCAAGTCGATTGAGTCTAAGTCAAACTCTGCCTCCACAGACTCACTTGGGAGTAGTCCTGCATAAACAGAAAGTTGGTGACGAGTCTGCGCCAAAGATTTCTCAAGAGCTGGCAAACTGGCACGTGTTTGGGCAACAATGTTAATTTGCTGTAACACTGGTGCACGACCAATGGCTCCCATTGCAAATTGTTTTTGTATAACATCCAATTGAGTAGATTGTGCTTTAAGAAGCTCCTTGGTGGCTTTTATTTGCTCCCTCAGTGAAGCCTCCTTAATGGAGGTTGTTACGACATTGGAAGTCAAAGTCAAGTAAGCCGCCTCAAGTTGGTAGGCCTGGTACTCCATTTGAGCTTTTTGGCTTTCAAGCAGTCTACGATTAGCGCCAAAAATATCAAAGTTATAGCTTACGTTGACTGAAGCATTAAGCAATCCAAGAACTGCTCCTTGTGCATTTGGCGTGCCAGCCTGTTGGGCTTGGAGGAGGTTGATTTTTTCACGCTGTGATGTGAGGCTCCCGGTGACATTAGGAACCATTAAGCTGCCGAATTGGTAGTTGTATATTTCAGCTGCAGATTTCAGGGAAGATTCAGCTGCAAGTAAGTTTGGGTTATTTTCCAAAGCCTTGGTGATCAGACGATTTAACGCCTCGTTGTGAAACAGTACCCACCACTGGGCAGGGATTTGCCCGCCAGGGACAAATTTTTGTTTCTTTGTGGACCCTACTCCAGGATCTAACTGCTCAGGTAAAGGGCTTTGAGTGTAGGTGAACTTGGTAGATGTTTCGGGAGCCTTTGGAGGTACGAAATCCGGACCAACTGCACAACCCAAAAGTGAGGTAACAATAGCCAATTGAACTACTAAGTTTTGTTTTTTTAGCTTGAGAGGGACCGAAAAAGTCATGTTCGGCAAAGTTGATTTTTTTAACATCATAAAGTCTTGCTTTTGCTCGGTGGCGGTTTTCGCGTCTAAGGTGCGTATCATGCCACATACTAACCCTTAGTTATGTGTTTAAAGGTTATGTAGTTTCAAGCAGTTTAGGTTGAATGGATTTAATCAGGAGATGAATAAAATTAATTCAAAAGAATTAAAAAAAGGTCGGTAGAGACAGCTCTAACGACCTTTTACACCAAATGAGAGTAATTTAGTATTATTTAATTACTTTCTCATATGGGTCTAATCAATACTTTCTTAAATTTAACAACACCACCAGCGTATTGAAGTGCGATAGGGCCACCTTTCTGTAAATTATCGTTGGTCACGTCCACGGTTTTAACGCCATTAAAGTAAACAACAAAGTGGTTTCCTTTGGCAGTTATGTCAAAGGTATTCCAGTGACCGCCAGCCTTAGGCATTGGAATTACCTTAGCCACATTGACGATTGAAGCGGTGCCATAAGACGGATCCGGCCTCTTATCAAAGATGTTTACTTCGTAGGCATTTACTGCATTAATTTTTGTTGGATCGCTGACCCTAATAAAAATGCCGCTGTTGGCGTCATCATCAACCCAAAATTCTGACTGTATTTGGAAGTCTTGATAGTTTTTGGTTGATACAAGGAATCCGTTTCCAAGTTCAGCTTGTGCAAGTCCCGACTCCGTTAGTCTCCAATTGGCATTTCCAATGGCAGTCCAATTGTTTAAATTTGTGCCGTCAAACAAAGTTTCCCAGGGAGCTTGCGAATTAATTTGCGTCGTGTTGTTGCTAGCTAATGTTGACAATTCTGCGCAGCTAGAAAGTATTACAGCGGCGAAAGCGGTGCTCAATTTTAAAAAAAACGCTCGTCTCATTTTATATTTCCTGTGTTAGTTGTTTATGCCTATTCAAGCGCTATAGCTTAAAGGGAAAACATTTCTTTTCAATAAGGGGAAACAATAGTTCCTGAATTTATTCGCTAGGCTGAGGTTTAATTTGCGTCTTGATTATTCGACAATTTTGAACAAAAGCATGGATAGCACTTTTTTCTCATTTGCAATCTCAAAGCCACACTCAACAGAGCGAGTTGAGTTTTCATAAGTTCTGAAAAGCATGTCCCATAAAGGTATGCCGTAGTTGTTGGCATGCTTGTTTTTTTCATGGTGGATTCTGTGCATTTCGGGACGTACAACAATATAACCAAGCCACAGAGGAGTTTTTATATTCGTATGCTCCCATAACTCGAAAATCCCAACCCAAAATGTAGTCCATACAGCAGCATCAATGCTGTAACCAAGCAATCCATATGAAACAGCATTGATGATCAGTGTATTGGTTAAAAAATCACTGGGATGGGCGTAAAAAGCGGTCAAAGTCTCTAATCTGTAAGTGCTATGGTGAACTTGATGAAAGACTCTCCATACATGGTCATTGGAGTGCCTCAAGCGGTGCCACCAGTAAACAAAAAAAGTAACACAGTAGTAACCGATCAATCCTTGTAGGCATACGTTAAGCTCTGAAGTGATCCAATTTTTTCTGAATAAAAAGTTGCAATAAAGTCTAAGCACTTCAAGGTTAGATTCAATCAATTCACCCAGTACTAACGTTAGTGATATTCCAACACCGGCAAATAAAAAAGCTCTAATATTCCAGGACCAATCTCTTTGGTAAGCGTAGTTAGGCCAAATCCGCTCGGCCGTAAGGAGCGCAACTGCAAAACCAACATTGAGTAAGAAAGTAAAAAGAGAGGTGGCCATTGCTTGATTTTTTTGAGGCTTAGAAATTAGGTGCTTTTTATCGTCAGTACTGAATTCACAGATCAATTTTTTTTAGGGTATCAAAGAATTCTTTTGATTGATCCTCGTCCGATCTTGGCCAAGTTCCCTTTAAAGCATGGGTTAATTTTTCTTTTGAACGATTAAGCTCTTTTGGATTTTGGGCCAATTCAAGTGCACGCTGAAAATATGCTTGTTCGGTTTCGCATACATTTTCCATTAACTCCACATCATTCAAAAGGCTAGAAGCTACACGCGAAGCAAAGCTTGACCCCCTTAGGGTCACAACTGGTACGCCACACAAAAGAGAATCTCCAACCGTTGTATGTCCGTTGTATGGAAAAGTATCTAAAAATAAATCTGCGTGTGCATAGCGGGCAAGGTGATCTTCTAATTTAGGTACCCTAGATGCAAACACAATTTTATCTTCGCTGACTCCACAACTTTGAGCTGTTTTTATCAAATTAGTCTGTGCTTCTTGTGTCAACTTCATCAGCCAAAGAACGCTACCTGGTACGGACTTTAAGAGCTCCATCCAGCACTTAAAAATAGAGGGAGTAACTTTAAAGTTGTGGTTGAAGCTACAAAAAACAAATCCCTTTTCAGGCAATCCGTATTCGCTTTTTGAGAGGGGCTGGGCGCTTGGTTTTACAGAGTTATCTCGTGGTAAATAGCAATGCTCTAGTTCTAATATTTTCTCGCTAAAAGAATCTCTGTACTCTGGTGGAACAGTGATCGGATCAACGATTAGATAGTCCACAAAGGGCAAACAAAGCGTCCCGGGAAAACCAAGATAGGTCATCTGTACTGGGCAGGGGCGGTGAGCAAAAACCTCAAGTCTTTCACCCTCCGTGTGCCCAGATAGATCAATCAAGATATCGACTTCTAAAGCACGAATGATCTTTGCAATTTCAAAACTTGTCTTGGTTTGACAATCTAAGTAGTGTTCGAATGCACATCTGTAACGCCTCCAAAGCTCACTTTGGTCATTAATTCCTAGTGAAATGCCAATCAGCTCGAAGTCACTTTTGCTGGCTTTCTCTATCATAGAGATGAAAAGATAACCCACTGGGTGGAGCCTAAAATCTGAGGAAATGAATGCTACCCGTTTCCTGGGGTGCTTATATCTTTCGCCTGTCCAAAGAGGGGCAGGCGTTGATTTGAACTTTTCATTCACATAGCCTTGAGTTGCTTTTTTTACCAAGCGGACATCACCAGATATACCTGTGAAGGTGAGGGGCGCGCATATCAATGAGCCATCCTCAACGCCGCTGACTAATCTTCTCTGTACTGTCTCAAAATCAACCCAATCACTGTTGTGAACCATGCAAAGCATCAACTGTGCGTTTGCTTTAGGTGACTTTGGATCAAGCTCCAATATGCGTTTGAAAATATTGCCTGCTAATTTAAATTCTTTAAATTGAGTTAGCATGACCCCCTGGCTCTCTAAGAGTGAAATATTGTCTGGAATATGCTCGCACGCTTCTACAAGAACAGTTAAAGCTTCCTTGTGACGATTTAAAAACTGGAGTAATGCTGCAATGTTGAGGTAAATTCCGGTATGCTTGGGATCAACTTTAGCCCCGCTCCTGTAACAATCCAGGGCTTCACTGTATCGGCCCATGTCTGTGAGTAATTTCCCCTTTGCATGGTAACTTGGGGCAACAGAGGGATGAAATTCGATGGCTTTGCTAAAAAGATTTAAAGCTTTCTCGTTATTGCCATAAGCTATATTAATGATCCCTAATGTGTAAAGTGCTGTAAAGTTCTTAGGATCTATTTCTAAAGCGCTCATCAATAAGCTTTCTGCGCCCGCGTTGTCCCCACTATTTTGTAACCCAACTCCGCGTGTGGTAAGCGTGATGACTTCCTCAGGCATATTGATACCGTCCGTAGGCTGAGTTTTCAGAAGTACTTCTACCATCTCCAAATGTGATTTGGCTGCACTCAGGCTGGGGTCAATAGCAAGTGCTTGCTTCACGCTTTTGAGTGACTCTTCGTATTTACCTGTATTTGAGTAAATAATTGACATCGCCAAATGTCCCAAAGCAAACTTTGGACTAAGAGAGAGAAGTTTTTTGATATAGCCGTGTGCTATTTCAAAGTTTTTAGCGGTCGACTCTATTGCTCCCAGAGAATATAAAACCGCTGAACTCTTTGGATCTGCTTTGAGTAATTCTAAGAAAATTGCTCTAGCCTGTACTAAATCCCCGCCATTTTGAAAACCGATTGCTTGGTTTAAACGATCCTGAAATACTTTTGGGGAAATTTTGGACTTCATATAAATTTAGTCTTTAGTATAAGTTAGGGCAAGTTTTTTGAAATTATGTCGACTCTAAGACACTAAATGCAGTTTAAATAATCACGGGATGTTGGGCAACTTTGAGGGGTAAAATTCAATTTTTAGTTTAAAAGTGGTGTTTTATGATTGTATTGATGGTTTTACAAGCACTCTTGGCTATTTTATATTTTTATACAGCTCCTTTTCAAATGACATGGCCACTTTATATAACGCTGTTTATCAACATTGGTGGATTAATCAAGTTAGGACAAGTTTTCTTGATAAGAGGTGAGGATTTTTTTAATCACATTAGGCTCTTAAGATGGATTTTCACCCTGACACTCATACTACTTGAGTTTTTTATTTACTTGTCACCTGAGCCAGTTGGTCTAAGCGCTTTGCAAGGATTTATAAATGATGCTGAGGTGTTTGTAACTGGGATTTTAGTTGGCGTACTTTGGCAAGACAGGCTATTGAGTTTAAAACTGACTTTTTCAAATCGTAGCAAATCATAGTTAGATTTCCACTGCCCTAATAAATGCGCCCCCCCTTTTCCGGTCAACCACAAAAGCTTAACAAAACTTTAGTAGCTAAGTTGACACAACTACTCAAGCTAGCTGTCGACTCTCAAAATGCCGGACAAATAGATAAAGCCAAGTCCTATTATCAGCAAGTTGTTAAGTTACAGCCAGGAAACTTTGAATGTTGGCATATATTGGCAATTTTTGAATATCAAAACAAAAATTATGTAGATGCATTGGCGCTATTTAAAAAGGTTATATCTATTCATCCTAAATATGCGCCTGCTCATTGCAATATGGGCTTAGTGCTTCACGAAATGGGGCAACTTGGAGAGTGCTTGTTATGTTACGACAAGGCCCTTGCTTTGGATCCAGAATTATCTGCTGCTTACAATAACAAAGGCAATTCATTAAAGGAGTTGGGAAGGACAAGGGACGCATTGCAAAGTTACCTGACAGCAATTAGTTATCAGCCTGATTATGCGCAGGCCCTCTACAACGTCGCAGAGGCTTATAAATTACTTCATGAGTGGGCTAGCTCTTTACACTTTTATAACCGCGCTATTGCTGCTAAATTTGACTACTCAGAGGCTTACAACAACAGAGGTCTGTTGTTGCAGTTCTTAAACCGAGTAGATGATGCGATCGATAGTTTTAATCGCACAATTGAGATAACACCCCAATATGCTCCTGCTCATAGCAATAAATCGCTTGCGTTATTGTTAAAAGGGGACTTTAAGCAGGGTTGGCACGAGCATGAATGGCGCTGGAAAATGAAAGAGTTCACCTCTGCTCAGCGTAACTTTCTCCAACCTCAATGGACTGGGAAGGAGTCTTTGTTCGGAAAAACAATCCTCATCCACTGCGAACAAGGACTTGGAGATACTTTGCAATTTTGCAGGTATCTTCAACTCCTACAGCCTACAGGGGCAGTAGTTTTTGTTGAAGTTCAGGAATCTTTATATTCGCTTTTGACTCAGATCATGGACAGATCCCAACTCATCAAACAAGGAGATACATTACCTAACTTTGACTATCACTGCCCGATAATCAGCTTACCCAATGCGCTGTATGACCAACATCCATCAATACCTAGCAAAGATTCTTACCTAAGAGCCGATCCTTCAAGGTTACTGTATTGGACTGAAAAGTTAGGTGAGAAACGAAAAAAACGCCTAGGATGGGTTTGGAGAGGTAACAAGTTTCACCATAATGATGAATTCAGGAGTTTACCCCTTGAAACATTATTACCCTATTTGAAGCAATTAGGGGAACACTTTGAGCTATTCGGTTTGCAAAAAGAATTGCGAAACGAAGAAATTGCCCACCTAAAAGAAACCCCTTATTTTGTTAACCTGTCCGAATTAATAAGAGACTTTGAAGATACTGCGGCACTTTGTGAGGTGGTGGATATAGTTATTACTGTTGATACAAGCGTTGCGCATCTGTCTGGGGCATTAGGTAGGCCAACCTACCTAATGCTGCCATTTGCACCTGATTGGAGATGGATGCTCAAACGAAGTGATTCTCCATGGTACCCAAGCTTCAAAATTTTTAGACAAGAGTCCATATTAAATTGGAAAAGTGTTTTGGACTCTATTACAACCGAACTAAATAACTGTGACTAATCAGGAAAACTTAATATCTAAAGAGGTTAGTTCTAAAAATCAACTGGATAAGCTCAGTTTGAAACACGGACTTACTTCACTTCATGCCCTCTTGCTTCTTACGGCGGTCGCTATTTGGGGTACAAATTTTGTTGTGATGAAAAACACAGTCGACGTAATCCCCCCCCTTATGCTTGCTGCGTTAAGATTCTTCTTTACCTTTTTGCCAGCTGCGTTCTTTATCAAAAGGCCACAAGTCGCACTAAGTAACCTATGCGGGTATGGATTGTCAATTGGAGTATTGCAGTTTGGGTTTTTATACATCGCTGTAAATGGTCACATTACCCCTGGTCTAGCCTCGTTGGTTGTTCAGTCTCAAGCAATTTTCACAATTGCGATTTCTGCTTACATGAACAAAGAGAGTGTTCGCAAATACCAAATTGTTGCCCTTGTCATGGCCATTTTAGGTTTGACCGTCATTGGCGCTCACACAGACGCAAGCACCACTTTACTGGGACTGGGCTTGACTTTGATCGCCGCAATGGGGTGGACCTGCGGGAATTTATTATCCAAAAAAGCGGTGGGTGTAGACATCTTAAGTTATGTGGTTTGGTCGGCGCTTTTCTCGTTTCCTGCATTACTTGCGCTTTCTTTATGTTTTGAAGGCATCAACAGTTTTGTGGATACTATTCAAAACTTAAACTGGCAAACTTGGACGGGAGTCCTATGGCAGTCATGGGCTAGTACGATTTTTTGTTTTGCGATTTGGGGATGGCTTCTTGCAAGGTACACAACTGCAACCGTTTCACCGTTTGCACTTTTAATTCCTATTTTTGGAATGGCAGCATCTTCAATTTTTCTAGGTGAACCATTGCCCTTATGGAAATGCATTGCCGCACTGATGGTCATTTGTGCGATGCTGTTAAATACTTTTGGACCAAGGTTGCTCTTTATATGGAAAAAAGAGCATCCATAAATTATTTATTTAAAAAAATCTTATGCATGGAGAATATTTAAGCATCGAAGCCTTCAAGGTGACGGCGGTGCAATTTATGACTGCAGGAGATACTGCGAGCGCAGTTCTGACCTTAAATAAAGGCATCAATCAATTCCCAGATAGTCTTGAACTTTACGTTCTTAATGGACTTTTGCAAGGACAATTAGGTTCTTTTAAAATTGCTACAGAATACTTTAGGCGAGCTGTCCAAATAGATAACAGTTCCCTGGAGGGGTGGCTTGGATTGGGTATGTGTCTAGAGAATGAAGATAATAAGCTAGGAGTTCTTGGCGCTAATCAAAATGTTATTGATATATTAAGTAGCAAAGAAGCTCAGTCAGGCACAACCCATGACAAAAAGGTTTTGGAGTTGTTTAAAAAGTCTGTTCATATATATTCAGATCTAAAGCTTTTTGATCAAGCTTTGATTTTTATTGAATCTGTATTGATAGGCTACCCCGGTGAGGCCGAACTTTATACATATTTAGGAATTATTCTTGATCAAAAAAGAATTGTTGATCCTTGTCATAGATGTTTAATAGATAGATCAATGTTGTCATACCTTAGGGCTATTGAGATTGACCCTAGTAGAGCTGAAAATCACTATTTTTATGCCAACGTCTTATCAGAGATGAGTGACTGGCGGGGTGCTATAAATGGTTACCTGGCAGCATTAAGTCTGCACCCGCATCACTTAGAGTCACTAAACAACTTAGCTATAGCTTATCAAGCTTTAAATGACTTGAAAAATGCAAATTACTATTTTCTTAGGTGTATGGAAATAGTTGATCAAGATCCTGAGGTGCTAAGGAGTACAAAATTGTCTCTTGCGCAACTTTTTTTTAATGCCGGCGCCCTTGCATTATTGCAATTTCAAGATGAGGTTGCAAAAAAATATTTTGAAAGAGCTCTTCAAATAGACCCGAGCTATCCTCAGCTTTTGGGCACATATGTTCACTTGCGGATGAGACTTTGTGATTGGCAGACTGTAACTCAACTTATTAATCCAAGTGAGTCACTGAAACTCAATTTAGATTTATCGGAATTAATCTTTACCTTATTCAATCAAGTTCAGAGCAATCAGTGCCTTGTAAATCCATTTGCTTTACTATCCTTAACAGACAATGCCAAATTGCATCACCAAGCATCCATTTGCTGGGGCCAAAATATATTAAAACGCACTAAAGTTACAAATCAAAATGGATCAACTAAGCATCAGTTGTTTGTTGACTTTAAGGATAATGAACTTGTAGGCGATAAGGACGCTACACAAAGCAAGGAGAGAGTTGAATTAGCAAAATCCAAAATACGCATTGGATACTTTTCATCAGACTTTAAAGAACACGCAACTGCGTACCTTATTGCCTCGCTCTTTGAGTTACACGATAAAAATGAGTTCGAGATTTATGCTTACTCCTGGGGATTGGATGATAAAAGTCTAATTAGAGAAAGGATTAAGTCCTCTTTCAGTTCTTGGTATGAGGTGAGCCATCTAAGTGATCAACAACTAGTTGCTTTAGCTCGCAGTCATAAATTAGATGTTGCAATTGACCTTAAAGGCTACACTGAAGGAGCTAGAACGGTTGTATTTGCAGAAAGGGTCGCCCCAGTACAAGTCTCATACCTTGGGTATCCAGGCACCCTTGGATGCGAATTCATGGACTACGCTATCGTTGATTCTGTAGTTGTTCCGGCTCAACTTAAGCCTTACCTGACTGAGAAATTAATATATTTGCCTAATTCATACCAGGTCAACGATCATAGGCAAGTTACGTCATCGCGCAGGACAATAAGAGTTGATCATGGGCTTAATGAAGATGCAATTGTCTTATGTGCAATGAATAGTAGCTATAAAATCACACCAGAGATTTTTGAAATATGGATGTCGATTCTTAAAAGTCATGAAAAATCTGTTTTATGGTTACTAATAGACACCCAAACAGTGGCCAATAATCTTCTAAGAAGTGCAGAGTCCTTAGGGGTTGACGGTAGGAGAATAGTTTTTGCAAATAGACTTCCACATCAAGAACATTTGGAAAGGCTCAGGCATGCAGATTTATTTTTAGATACATTCCCTTGTAATGGGCACACGACATCCAGCGATGCCCTGTGGTCAGGAGTCCCACTAGTCACACTTTGTGGTGAATCTTTTTCCTCAAGGGTTGCGGCAAGTTTGCTTGAAGCCGTTGGGCTAAAAGAGCTCGTAACCATTAGCTATGATGGATATAAGTCCAAAGTGCAAGAACTTCTCGCTGATACAGATTATTTAGTAAATATCAAGACGCAGCTTTTGAACAAAAAAGAGCAGGGAACTATTTCATTATTTGATACTCATAATTTTGTGGTCGGATATGAGTATGCAATCAAGTCTATTTTGTAAAAATCAGCCGTGAAAAATCAAGAAACTTTAAAAACTTCACTTGCCAACAAAGAGGCAGAGATTTCAAAACTTTTTGAACGCGCTAATTTCCAAGTCATGACAGGAGATTGGGAGAGTGCGCGTCAGCAGTTTTTGGATATTCTTAAAATCGATACTACTCATTTAAATAGTTTAATTAGTTTTGCGGTTTTATTGGTCGAAATGGGTTACAACAGTGCTGCGAAAACTGCATACTTACAAGCGATAAAGCATCACCCTAATTCAATGCTTGCTCATATAAATTTGGGAAATTTATATTTTTTAGAACGTCAGTTTGATAATGCAAAAAATCATTATCAAACCGCTATAAATATTTCTTTAACCAAGACAATAGACGAAAATCAGGTCTCGATGTTGGGTACTGAAGGAAATTCAGATCTGGCGCAACTACCTCACTTAGCTGATTTGGCCCATGCTCACCAAGGTTTGGCTCTTATTTATTTTGAAGAGGGCAATAAAGAGTTAGCTGATTTGCATCACTACAAGGGATATACATTAGAGCCCATTCGTGTCTTTCCTTCTAGTGCAGATGTAGTGCCTCCTGCGCAATTAAAAATATATTCAAAATCTAATTACAAACCAAAATCTTTATTGGTTCTTATTGGGGGAAGAGGCGGGGATGTTCCGTGGCGCACCTTTGTAGATCCAAAGCACTTTTCGACCAAGACGTTGGCAGTGGAATATTTTAAAAGTGACGTTCAAGCCCTCGATTTGCCAGAGCATGATTTAATTTTCAACGCTATTGGGGACGCGGATTCTTCGACCCAGTCCCTTATTGCAGCATTAGAGTTACTTAAATCTCAACCAACATCTTACACGAAGCCGTTACTTAATCATCCTGAGGCGGTTTTAAAGACGGGACGTTTGAGTAACGCGAAACGTTTTAACAAAATACAAGGAGTAAAGGTTCCAAGAACTTATTTGCTCAATCGTCCTCAGTTAAGGGATTTGGGCCTTCTTGAAAAATCATTGCTAACTGAAATTACTTTTCCAGTAGTTTTTAGAAGTTTAGGATTTCAAACGGGTAAGCATTTTGAATACGCTGAAACATTCCAAGATTTGGTCAATTTGTGTGGCCAACTTCCAGGAGAAGATCTTTTGGTTATGGAGTTTTTAAATGCGAAAGATATCAACGGTTTTTACAGAAAGTACCGCATTATGTGCATTGATGGGCAGTTATACCCTATACATCTTGCACTATCGAATCACTGGAAGGTGCATTATTTCAGTGCAGCAATGAAAGATTCCCCTGAGAACCGGGCGCTTGAGGAGGGGTTTTTAAATGACATGCCCCAATCGATTGGTGAGAACGCATTGCTTGCGTTAAAGAGCATTTCTCGTGAGCTCTCTTTGGATTACGCAGGAATCGACTTTGGGTTGAGTGAGGGTGGTGAGGTGCTATTTTTTGAGGCTAACTCAACCATGATCCTGGCTAATCCATCTGCCGACTCCATTTGGGATTACAGAAGAGCGCCCATTCAAAGCGCTAGAGATGCGGCTGTTCAAATGTTAATTAAAAGGTCTAGCTTTAAAAACGCCTAAACCGGAATCCGTGTAATTTTTCCCTAATTCGCCTAAAATAATGGGAGTGGGTAAATCATATTTTTTGATTGCTTAAATTTTCACTTAATTCCCAATTTCTGACAATAAATCATGTTCATTAAAAACACCTGGTACGTAGCGGCCTCTAGTGATGAGGTTAATGATAAGCCTTTAGGCCGCAAGATTTGTAATGAAAGAATGGTTTTCTTTAGAAACGCAGAAAACGAAGTAGCTGCTTTAGAGGATTTTTGTCCTCATAGAGGCGCCCCATTGTCTTTAGGTTTTACAAAGGACGGAAATGTTGTTTGTGGCTACCACGGTTTAGCTGTTGATTGCAAGGGACACGCAGCCGCTATGACAGGACAAAACACCGCACAATTTCCTAAAGTCAAGAGCTATCCAGCAGTTGAGAGATACGGATTTATATGGGTTTGGCCCGGCGAAGCCCAAAAAGCTGATGAATCGAAAATCCCAGTGATGCATTGGTATAACAATCCTGAGTGGGCATACGGTGGTGGGATGTACCATATCAATTGCAATTATTTACTAATGATTGATAACCTCATGGATTTAACTCATGAGACATATGTGCACGCTTCAAGCATCGGACAAGCGGAAATTGAAGAGGAGCCAGTTAAAACAACATTTGATGAATATACCGTTTGCACGAGCCGCCATATGACTAACATTAAAGCGCCTCCCTTTTGGCAGCAAGCACTAATAGCCCAAGGCCTCCCTGCAGACGAGTTGGTTGATAGATGGCAGGTTTGTAAATTCTCATTACCCACGCACGTCATGATTGACGTTGGAGTGGCTGTTGCAGGCAAAGGCGGTTATGAGGCTGATCAGCAGTTCAAAGCGGCAAGCACGGTGGTCGATTTCATAACCCCAGAGAGCGAGACTTCGATGTGGTATTTCTGGGGTATGGCTAGGAAATTCAAACCCAATGACGCTCAAGTCACAGACCAAATTAGACAAGGTCAGGGAGGTATCTTTGGTGAAGATTTACAGATGCTTGAGAGACAACAAAGCAACTTGCTGCACTGGCCCCAGAGAAGACTTATGAAGTTAAACATCGATGCAGGAGGTGTTCACTCAAGAAGAATCATAGAAAGAGAGATCGCATTAGAGGAGAAATCTAACCAAGCTTAGAGCGGACTTCTCACATATATATGTGAGACGGCTTGAGGCCTTTACTTAACGCCTCAACCATTTGGACATATGCTTGTTCTAGGTTTCTAGTAAATTGAACACTATTGAACAAAGGCGAACTAGTTTTTGCTTTTGCTAATTTGGTACGAATCTCTTTTAATCGGTTTGGATTTTCTGCCAATTCCAATGCAAGCTCAATATAGTCTTTAACGTTGTCCGTGATCAGCTCCTGCAAGCCCACCGTAGTAAGTAAGCTTGCAGCAACCCGTCCTGCAAAACCTTTTCCCATCTGTGTCAAAACTGGGAGTCCTGCCCAAAGTGCATCACTGGTTGTTGTATGTGCGTTATAGGGTAGAGTGTCTAAAAATAAATCTGCGTGAATATGCCTTCCTAAATGATCTGCTAAGGGCATTCGTTTGGCAAACACTAGACGTTCTGGAGAAATCCCTTTGCTCTGCGCTTGTTGTCTGAGATTTGAGGTGACCTCAAGAGTATCTTCCATCAACCATAATACGCTCCCCCTTACTTTTTCAAGCAATATCATCCAGTTTGCAAATACTGGCGGGGTGATTTTGTAGGTGTTATTAAAACAACAAAAAACGAATCCACTATCTGGTAGTCCGTGGTCTTGTCTAGTTTTAAGACAAGGATTTATGAAACGTTTGGAGTCGTTTACTTGATAACAGTTGGGCAAGTAAACAATTTGCTCACTGTAGCTTGACTGATACTCGGGGGGAATACATACCCGGTCTGAAATTAAATAGTCAATGCAACTAGAACCACTCGTGCCTGGGAATCCAAGATAAGACACTTGAATGGGAGCACAGCGATAGACGAAGATATTAAATCTGCTGTCAAGTGTAAAACCTTTTAAATCTACTGCGATATCGATTTCCCTTGAGCGGCAAAAATTAGCAACTTCCAAATCACTCATGTCTTTCACGTCAATGAAATGTTCAACGGCATTTTTAATTCTTATTTGCATTTCGTCCGCAGTTGTCGGACCAAATGAAAGAGCAAAGATTTCATATTTTTCTGTATTGTGGACTTCAAATAACTCGCTCATTAAATATGCTGTTGCGTGGTTATGAAAGTCCGCAGAGAGATACGCAATTTTGATGCGGTTATTGCTTTTATCAATGCTGGCTGATGTCTTTTTTTCTGCAAAAGTAAGCTCTTTAAAGTTGCTGGGCTTGGAATGCTTATCGTTGACCCAAATTTTGGCGCAGTGCAGATGAACTTTTGGATCGTCGTACAAAGCGAGAATTGGAAAAGGGTGTGAAATCATTTTCGATAGCCTTATGCCATCAAGTAGATTAAGACTTACTTTACTGTTATCAAGGGTTCTTACATAAGTAGATTGATAAAAATCTTCTTGCAGCTCAACTGCGTTCACATAGTTATTCCAATCTGACCAATCTGCGCAGTGCATTTGTGTATGTATCAGATTTCCCAGAGCATATTCGTAATGTGGATCAATTGTGATTAATGCTTTAAAGTCGGCAATTGCGTCTCGAAAAAGCTTTAAATGCTTTAGCGTCAGTGCACGAGCATGAAGTGCTTTTGTAAATCCTGGAAGAAACTCTAAAGACTGGTCGTAGCTGATCTTGGCTTCTTGAAACAAGCCGATTTGGTGCTGAACTATGCCTTTGTTGTAAAGGGCTTCTGCTTGTAGATGTTTTGCATCCGGCGTAGATTTTTGTTCAGGTGTTGATTTACTGAATACGTCAAGGGCTCTATCATAAGACTCAATAGCGTCATTAAACTTGGAGAGTTCTTTATATACATTCCCAAGGTTGTTCCAGTAGCCACAGGCAAAGGGGTTTATCTTCAAAGCTAGTTTGAGTGACTCTAGAGACTCGTGGTAACTCTTTGCTAAGAACTGGGTTGTGCCAAGATTAAAGTATGCATCAGCAATACTGGAATTAATTGCAATTGAGTGTTTAAATAAAGAAATAGCCAGATCAAATTTTTTTCTTGCGCTCATCACATTACCAAGATTGATGTAAGAGGCGTAATCTGCAGGACTTATAGATATAGAGGTTTGAAAGCTTTGAATCGATTGATTGATGGCTATATCAGATTTCATGTCTCTAAGTAAGCATGCTAGATTAAAGTGTGCTGAGGCATTGTCGCCTTTGATTCGTATGCTCGTTTTGTAGCTATTAAAGGATTCCTGCATTTGTCCTAGTTTGTGAAGCGCTATCCCTTTGTTTATATACGCGTTATTATCTTGAGGGTTTAGGCTGATGCTTAGGTCTAAATACTTTAAGGCCTTTGCAAACTCTCCAATCTTTAAAGCTGAGGCTCCAGCGTTGTAATAGGTTAGAAAATAATTGTTTTGAACAATTAAGGCTTTTTCAAAAGTTGCTAAAGCCGCATGATCATTGTTGAGTTGTTGGTACAAAAGACCCATCAGGTTAAGAACTTGAAAGTTGTTTGAGTCCTTCTCTAATATGCCTGCGTAAATATTTAAGGCTTTGCTGAAATCTCCGTTTTCATGAAAGCTCAATGCTGTTTCTATAGACTGTTTGGGATGCATGAAGTTTTCTTGAAAAATCAACTTTAATAAAATACTTTGGTGATGGATATACTTTGCATAGATAGCTAATTTTGGGAGTTTACAATCTGAAATCAAAATTATGTTGAATTTTAGATTCACATACTAAAATTCAACAATCAAAAAGAAAATCTAACTTTTTGTTTTGTAAACCTCTGTATAGATGATGGGAT
>Ga0208618_1000203_pt1 | contig 27672 bp, 25 predicted proteins | sample CryBogCBE18Jul08_FD_184585 | JGI IMG/M metagenome (GOLD analysis project Ga0208618, IMG submission 184585) | Freshwater microbial communities from Crystal Bog, Wisconsin, USA - CBE18Jul08 (SPAdes) | ecosystem: Environmental > Aquatic > Freshwater > Lake | place: Crystal Bog, Wisconsin, USA...
ACCGAAAGCTGGTGACGTCACCCGCAAGTGGCATGTCATCGACGCTGAAGGAGTTGTCCTTGGTCGCCTTGCTAGCCATGCAGCCGTCCTTCTTCGCGGTAAGCACAAGACCACCTTCGCACCTCACATCGACATGGGCGACTTTGTCATCGTGATCAATGCCGAGAAGGTTGTACTTACTGGACAAAAGGCTGGCAAGAAGTTTGCCCACCACCACTCAGGTTATCCAGGTGGAATGACCTCGATCGTCTACGCAGATTTGATCAACCAAGATCCAACTCGTGTTATCGAGAAGGCAATCCTCGGAATGATTCCTAAGAACAAGTTGGGCCGCTCAGTCGGTTCAAAGTTGAAGGTTTACGCAGGCCCAGAACATCCACATGCCGCACAGAACCCAACACCATATGTATTTACTCAAGTGTCACAAATCGTGAAGAAGTAGGGGATAGTAGACATGTCAGATTTCGATCCAGCGCTCGATGCAGAAGAAGAAGTTCTAACTTCCTACAGCTCATCTACTCCAGCTGCTTCAACTAACCGTCCAGCAATCAAGGCTCCAGGAGGCGGCACCGGTCGTCGTAAGGAAGCTGTTGCTCGCGTTCGCCTCACACCTGGTTCAGGTAAGTGGACCGTTAACGGCAAGGCACTTGATGTGTACTTCCCAAACAAGGTGCACCAACAACTCGTCTCTGAACCTTTCCGCACAGTTGGTGCCGAGAATCAATATGACGTTATCGCTCGCATCAACGGTGGCGGAACATCTGGTCAAGCTGGTGCGCTTCGTCTCGGAGTTGCACGTGCACTCAACGAGATTGATCGCGATGCAAACCGCCCTGCACTTAAGAAGGCTGGCTTCCTCACCCGTGACCCACGTGTTATCGAGCGTAAGAAGTACGGTCTAAAGAAGGCGCGTAAGCGTTCTCAATACAGCAAGCGTTAATTCGTTTTTACGCGATTGCTTCGCTAAATGGCGCTCTTCGGCACCGATGGTGTTAGAGGTTTAGCTAACGGTTTTCTCACCGCAGAACTTGCTGTTGATCTCTCAATTGCCGCTGCCCACATTCTCGGAGAACTCGGTACCTTTGCCGGACATCGTCCAAAGGCAATAGTTGGGCAAGATTCGCGCGCCTCCGGAGATTTTCTTGAAGCTGCTGTGGTCGCAGGTCTCGCGAGTGCCGGCGTAGATGTTTATCGCGTCGGAGTATTGCCAACTCCCGCTGTAGCTCATCTGGTTGCAGAGAGCGGTGCTGATCTTGGCGTCATGATTAGTGCTTCACACAATCCGATGCCTGACAACGGTATTAAATTCTTCGCAAAAGGTGGCGGAAAACTTGATGATGCACTTGAAGCTGCAATTGAAAAGCGGATGGGTGAAAAGTGGGAACGACCAACCGGTCGCAACGTTGGACGCGTAATAAATGATGATTCAGCCGCGGAGCGCTACATCTTTCATCTATTAAATTCTCTCACCACAAACTTATCTGGGCTAAAGGTCGTAGTTGATTGTGCAAATGGCGCCGCTTCTCGCGTTGCACCACGCGCCTATGTGCGCGCTGGCGCTGAAGTTATAGCGATCTCCAATGAGCCAACTGGTTGGAACATTAATGAGAATTGTGGTTCTACCCACCTCGAGAATTTAAAGGCCAAAGTCCTCGAGACTGGCGCCGATCTTGGTATCGCTCACGATGGTGACGCCGATCGCTGCCTTGCGGTTGATAGCAATGGTGATGTGATTGACGGCGATTTCATTATGGCGATACTTGCCGCCGATTGGCAGAGCCGCGGTCTGCTTACAAATGAGACCGTCGTGGCTACTGTGATGAGTAACTTGGGATTTTTCAAGGCGATGGAATCTTTAGATATCAACGTCGAAATCACTGCTGTTGGCGACCGATATGTCCTCGAGAAGATGCTCTCTGATGGGTTTGTCCTTGGCGGTGAACAATCAGGCCACATCATCATGCGTCACTATGCCAACACGGGCGATGGTTTATTAACTGCCCTTCACCTCATGCAAGCTATCAAAAGCAGCGGCCGCCCCCTCTCCGAACTAAGCAAGATCATGGAGCGCTACCCGCAAGAGTTGATAAATGTGAAGGGAGTTGCGAAGGAGCGCCTTTCCACCTCAATCAAATTGCAGAGTGGGATAGATCAAGCGCAAGAGTCACTGGGCTCATCTGGGCGCATCTTGGTTCGTGCATCTGGTACAGAGAGCCTGGTTCGCGTGATGGTAGAGGCGCAGAGTGCATCTCGCGCCCATGAGATAGCCGAGGAAATAGCGAGCCTAGTAAGATCAGAACTCTCGTAACGACGATTTAAAGGGGTACGCGCCATGTGTGGCATTGTCGGATACACCGGTAAGGCACTAGCGCTCTCACCAGTCCTCGAAGGGCTGCGCCGCTTGGAGTACCGCGGTTACGATTCTGCGGGCATCGCGCTAGTAGTTGATCAGAGCGGACCGCTCTGGGTAGAAAAGCGCGCTGGAAAGCTCACGAACCTCGAAGCACTACTCGGTCAATCCAATCCCGAGTCGCATTCCGGAATTGGTCATACTCGCTGGGCCACTCATGGTGGACCAACTGATCTCAACGCTCACCCACATTTAGATCGCGACGGCAAACTCGCCGTTATTCACAATGGCATTATCGAGAACTATGTCGAACTGCGTACGCTCCTAGAGGCGCGCGGTCACGTCTTTCTCTCCGAGACCGATACCGAATCTGTAGTCCATCTACTCAGTGATGCGCGCAAGAAGAATGGTGGAGATTTAGCTGCGGCTATGCGCGAAGTGTGTGGCCAGTTGCGTGGCTCATTCACCCTTCTTGCGATACACAGCGATGAACCTGGTCGCATCGTAGGTGCGCGTCGCAACTCTCCGTTGGTAGTCGGTGTTGGCGATGGCGAGAACTTCTTGGCCTCGGATGTCTCTGCATTTATCTCGCACACAAAGCGCGCACTAGAGCTGGGTCAAGACGAGGTCGTCGATATCACCGCGAATTCCATTACCGTTACTGACCTCGCAGGTAATTTGATCGAGCCTCGTGAATACGAAATCTCTTGGGATGCTTCAGCCGCCGAGCGCGGTGGCTACCCACACTTCATGCTCAAAGAGATCTATGAGCAGCCTAAAGCCATCGCCGACACCTTGATTGGCCGTACTGCAGGTTTGAACGATGAGATAACTGCAGGCATTGACCTCAATGGAATTTCTAAGGTTGTCATAATTGCTTGTGGCACGGCGTATCACGCTGGTCTTGTTGGAAAGTATGCGATCGAAAAGTGGGCCAACGTTCCAGTGGATGTTGAACTCGCCTCTGAATATCGTTATCGCGATCCCGCTGTTGACTCGACCACGCTAGTAATCCCAATCTCGCAATCTGGCGAGACGATGGATACCTTGATGGCGCTGCGCTACGCCAAGTCCCACGGTGCACGTGTCTTTGCTGTCTGCAATACAAACGGGTCGACCATTCCTCGTGAGTCAGATGCCGTTCTCTATACCCATGCCGGACCTGAGATCGCCGTCGCATCGACTAAGGCCTTCGCGACTCAATTGATCGCGATGTACCTCATCGCCTTACATTTGGGTCGGGTACGCGGATCCATCACCGAAGATTTTTATGCCGAGATCGGCGCCGAAATTGCAGACCTTCCCGATAAAGTCGAACAGGTACTCGAGACCGTTGAACCACTTCGTGCGCTCACCCGTAAATTCAAGGACTCGACATCGGTCCTCTTCCTGGGACGGCATGTTGGATACCCAACTGCGCTTGAAGGTGCGCTGAAGCTCAAAGAGCTGGCTTATATGCATGCAGAAGGTTTCGCTGGTGGCGAGTTAAAGCATGGACCGATCGCTCTTATCGACGATGGAACACCAGTAATCGCGATCATGCCGCCTCTTCATACTCCGCTCTACGAGAAGATGGCGAGCAACGTGCAAGAGGTAAAGGCGCGTGGCGCAGTTGTGATCGCGATCGGCGATAGCGATCTTCCAAGTGCAACCCACAATATTCGTATTCCGACATCGCATGACTATCTTCAACCTGTTCTCGCTGTCGTGCCACTACAAGTAATCGCCTATGAGATGGCAGTTGCTCGGGGCAATGACGTCGATCAACCTCGCAATTTGGCCAAGTCGGTTACGGTCGAATGATTTGGGGCTCGCTGGAAGTACATCGCCGGCAAGAGCGTAATCGTGCAATAAAGGTCTCCCTTGCTCTCTTCGCAGCATTTTTAATTGTGACGGAGCAGGTACTTACTAAAAGTTATCTCTATCGACTAGATCATAAAATCAAGGCGATCAAGCACCACACCTTTCGGGGGATGTCTAGTCACATTCTGCTTGCTCTAGATGATTTAGGTTTGCGTAGCCTGACCGCAACGTGCCTACTGGTGACGGCAGTTCTGATCGCATATCGTTACAAATCTTGGCGCCCTATCTACTTCTCTGTCGGAGCTCTCCTACTTCTTAATGGCGTGGTGGGAGTAGCCAAGATCCTCTTCGGTCGTTCCAAGCCACGATTGAATCTCGATATCTATCACAGTGGGGTCGTGGGCTCCTATCCCAGCGGACACTCTTCAAATGCGCTCCTGACCTGGGGGGCTCTGGCCTACCTGCTTTACAGATATACCAATTTCTTCGCTCGACGCTTTCTCGCCTTGTACTCTCTCGTCGGACTCATCACTGCCACAGTCTGTTTAGTCTCGCTCATCCGCAATACGCACTGGTTTAGCGATCTGATCGGAGGAGTGTTCCTGGGTGGCTCCATACTGGTCTTTCTCATCGCCGCGGATCGCGCCTGGCCCTCCAAGAGGCAGCTATCGTGATCGAAGGTATTGGAATCGATGTTGTCGACATCGCTCGCTTTCAGGAATCGCTAGATCGCACTCCGGCACTTAAAGAGCGCATCTTTACAGAGCGCGAAGCCTTGCTTAAAACAGCTTCGCTCGCCGCACGCTTTGCTGCAAAAGAGGCTCTCGTTAAAGCCCTCGATGCTCGGGATGTTTTCTCTTGGCATGATGCAGAGGTGATCAACACGGAATCGGGTAAGCCTGCATTCCTTTTCGGCGGCGCGCTTGCACTGCGAACTGCCGACTGCCAAGTACACCTGTCGCTTTCGCACGATGCGGGAATCGCATCTGCGATGGTTGTAATCGAGAGTAATTAACGTGCGCGCCTTTGTTCAGGTAGATCTCGGTGCGATAGCGCACAATATCTCTGAGATTAAATCGCGAACAAGCTCTGAAATTCTCGCTGTGGTTAAGGCTGACGCATATGGACACGGATTGATTCCTGTTGCAACTACCGCGATCGATGCCGGAGCAAGGTGGCTGGGTGTGGCGCTACTTGAGGAGGCAATAGCGTTACGGGAAGCCGGAGTCGAAGTTCCGGTGATCGCATGGCTCACGCCTCCGCACGAAGACTTTGATCGCGCGCTCACCCTGAACATTGATCTCTCAGTCTCATCGATCGCGCTCTTCTCCGAAATTTTGGATTGTGGCGATCGCCTCGGCATCAAGCCCCGCCTCCACTTTGAAGTGGATACGGGTATGCGCCGCGGTGGAGTCTTAGGGGAGTGGGAAGAATTTCTGGCATACGCCTTCGAAAATCGTGGTCGCTACATATTTGTAGGAATCTGGTCACACTTTGCGCGCGCTGATGAACCTAGCTCGGAGTTCAACGCGCTTCAGGAGCAGGCCTTCGACGTCAAGGTTGCCGAGCTCCACGAGCGTGGCTTGCATCCAGAAATCGTGCATCTCTCAAATTCCGCGGCGACGCTTACTCGTCCCACAGCGCAACGCTCCATGGTTCGTCTTGGAATTGCCATGTATGGCTTATCCCCAGACGTCAACCACATGGGGAGCGCTTCAAAGTACAACTTACGTCCGGCGATGACGATCAAGGCTCAACTCCACTTAGTGAAAGAGGCTTGGGCAGGGGATGCAGTTGGCTACGGAGGGGCTGAGGTATTAACCCAGGATACAAAGTTAGGTGTCGTTGCGATGGGGTACTCCGATGGCCTGCCCCGCTCTACCTCAAATAGTGCTGGCGTTACTTTTGATGGCGAAAGAGCGCCTCTCGTTGGTCGAATCTCGATGGATCAATGTGTGGTTAATCTGGGTCCACGCTCCTCTGCTCAGGCTGGAGATTATGTAACCGTGATGGGGGGAGATGGATATTCGATTGATGAGTGGGCCGCCGCCGATCAGACAATTAATTATGAAATTGTGACGCGAATTGCCTCTCGAGTACCTAGAATCTACCAACTTAAGTAAGTCTCAACGATGAGGGGTGATTGCAATGTCGAACCCTGCTTCGTTGCGGATGGAGAATGTCACTGTTGATTTCGGCGGTCTACGCGCGCTCTCATCAGTAACTATTGAAATTAAAGCCGGAGAAGTCGTTGGAATTATCGGTCCCAATGGCGCTGGAAAGACGACGCTCTTTAATGTATTAACTGGTCTCGTTACCCCAACCAGCGGCTCGCTCTATGTCAACGGCGAGGCGAGGAAGTGGCCGCGGATACATGAGCTGGCAGATATAGGAATATCTCGCACTCTTCAGGGCGTGGGGCTCTTTGGCGAACTTTCGGTGAGCGAGAATCTTTTGGTAGGAGCTACTCACTCTCAGAAGCCAAATTTATTTTTGGCACTCTTTGGACTCAATGGGCGAACCGAGGGTCTGGCCAAAGAGCGGGTAGAAAGCACGATGCGACAATTTGGAATCTCTCAGTATGGCGCGCAGCGAGCTTCTGATCTGCCCTACCCAATCGCTAAACGCGTGGCGCTGGCACGTGCGGTTATCAGCAACCCAACAACTTTGCTCCTCGATGAACCTGCCGGAGGATTAGGTGTCGAAGATATCTCGTGGCTTAAAGACTTTGTTCTCCGCTTCCGCCGAGATAGATCAGTTCTATTGGTTGAACACCATATGGATGTAATTATGAGCGTCTGCGATCGAATTTATGTACTTAATTTCGGTGAGCTCATAGCCCATGGAACTCCCGAAGAGATCCGAAAGAATCCCGCAGTAATTGCAGCCTATTTAGGTGGCGAAGCTACCGAATGAGTGCGGGACTAATTGTAAAAAATTTATCGGTGAGTTACGGCGCAGTGGGCGCGGTCCACGACCTCTCCTTTGAGATTCATCCGGGTGAGCTAGTGGCCCTGATCGGTGCGAATGGAGCCGGGAAGAGCACCCTGCTGCGAACTTTGAGCGGGTTGATAAGCCCTTCGAGTGGCGAAGTAAGTTGGAACGATTATTCGCTGCTCGGGAAGAAGCCCGAAGAGTTAGTGCGCCTCGGTATCGTTCACATTTCGGAGGGCAAGGCTGTTATTCCTGAGTTAACGGTCTCTGAAAACTTAACTCTTGGAGGAATCTGGCGAGGTGATAAGTCGGATGTTGCTGCGGCGAGGAGTGAAACTTTAGAGATCTTTCCAGCGCTCGTGGGTCGTTTGCATCAGCGCGCAGATAGCTTGTCCGGTGGAGAGCGCCAGATGCTCGCGATCGGACGAGCCTTGATTTCGCGCCCCAAACTTCTACTCCTTGATGAACCCTCCCTAGGGTTGGCCCCCTTGATGATCGAAGAGATCTTTAAGGCGATCAGCGAACTGCGTCACCGGTTGGGGCTCACGGTACTTTTGGTAGAGCAGAACGCTGTGAGCGCTCTGCGCATTGCAGATCGAGGGCTCATTCTCAGCTTAGGTGCGCTGGTAACCAGCGGAACTCCGGCAGAGTTAAATGCCGATCCACAACTACGCGCTGCTTACTTGGGGATCTGATGTTCATCGATACCCTACTTATTGGAATAAGCAGTGGCGCTATTTACTCCCTCATGGCTCTTGCCCTCGTCTTGGTCTGGAGATCGACGCGGGTAGTGAACTTCGCGCAATCCGGACAGGCGGTCTTCTCAACGTATATTGGATACGAGATCACCGTACGAACTCACAATTATTGGATCTCGCTGCCCGTAGCCATCATTTGTGGCGCGCTACTCGGCTCACTTGTCGACCTGCTCTTTATGCGTCCGCTCTTGCGGAGAGTTAAGAGTGGACCCATTGCAGAACTTGCGCCGGTGATTGCGACACTTGGATTGCTGGGTCTGCTCCAGAGTTTGCTAGGGCTCATCTGGGGGAATGCTTTCTTGCAATATGCATCTCCCCTCTCGGCAAAAGGATTCACATTTGGTAGCCACACCATTCCATTCTCTCCGCAGAACCTCTTCATAGTTCTGGCCAGCGCATTGGTACTTGTCGTCTTCGGTCTCATCTTTAAATACACAGATCTTGGTCTTGCACTGCGGGCAGCATCTTTTCAACCTGAAATTGCACAACTTGCTGGGGTGAGGGTGAGTCGTGTTCGAAATATAGGTTGGGCATTTGCCGGTGCGACTGGTGCACTTGCAGGCGCTGTCATTACTCCTACATCAACTCTCTCGCCTAACTCGCTCGATCTGCTCTTTGTCTCTGGATTTATTGCTGCTGTTATCGGAGGGCTGGACTCGCTCGTAGGTGCCGTGGTTGGGGGACTTGTTCTTGGCGTCGGTTTCTCCTTCATCTTGCAGTACATCGGAAGTTCAGTAACGTTCCTTGTTGGTTTTATTATTTTGATGGTCGTGCTCTTAGTGAGACCCCGAGGAATATTTGGTCACAAGTTAGGTCGACATGCGTAGTCGTCGATTCTCTGCTCGGCAGAGCGCTCTCTTCTTATCTCTTCTAGGTCTGGTCTTACTAGTTGCAAGCAGGTTTGTCGACGAGTTAAGGACATATCAAGGAGCGCAGGTTGCGGTGTATGTCATCGCTATCGCTTCGATTGTTTTACTCACCGGTTATTCTGGACAGATTTCGCTCGGGCACGGCGCGATTATGGCGCTCGGTGGGTACGGGGCCGCACTCTCTTTCACGGTGTGGAATTTCCCTTTTCCGCTCGCAATTCTCTTTGGCACGTTTGTGGGAACAGTCGGTGGATTTATTTTGGGAGTTGCTGCTGCAAGGCTCTCGGGTCCTTACCTGGCGGGATCAACTCTCGCTCTCGCAGTTGGACTCCCAACTCTCGCCGATCAATTTCATATTCTCGGGGGAGAGCAGGGCTTGAATTTCGATATAGGGGATCCCCCTCACTGGGTCGCAAAACTGGGCGGAGCTAACTTCACCCAGTACAAATGGTTCTTCTGGATTACTACGATCATTGCGCTCTTCACTATATGGTCTATAACGAATTTGTTACATTCAAGTTTTGGGAGAAATTGGCGAGCCGGAAGAAATAACGCTGTGGCTGCTGGTCTGGCAGGAATCAATGTTCCACGCGGAAAAGTACTTGCTTTTACCGTGAGTTCCGCGCTTGCCAGCCTTGCGGGTGGCCTCTTCGGTCTACTTCTCGGACTAGTGACCCCAACGGCCTTCCCATTGTCTCTCTCATTCGCGATAGTTACTGGTGCAGTTCTTGCTGGAGTTGGCTCACTCGCGGGTAGCATTCTCGGCGGTGTAGTTCTGGTGGCCATCCCCGAACTCTCCGGTGCCCTTGCAACGCACTTGGGGGGCTCGCAAAAGGTGACCGCAAATCTACCTGGACTTCTTATGAGTTCTTTATTGATACTCGTCGTACTCTTCATGCCAGATGGAGTTCGTGTCCGCAAAATTAAATAGCAGCATCTCCTGGAATACCCTCGATGAAAGGAAGAAAATGCTCGTTCAACGACGCACGAAGCGCGGAAGGATAGCGATGGGTTTGGTGGCAACAGCCGCCCTTATCGTCAACGCCTTGCCAGCGCATGCAATGAATCTGTACAAGCAGGATGGTGTTACATCATCCACGATCACTCTCGGAATCACCTCACCGCTCACTGGTGCAGCTGCTCCTGGTTACAACAAAGTTCCGTATGCCATGCAGGCATATTTCAACTACGTCAATGACAATGGCGGCGTCAATGGACGCAAAATTAAGCTCATCATTAAAGATGATGCCTATAACCCAGTCTTAGCAAAATCGGTGACTAACGATCTAGTACTGCAAAACAAAGTACTTGCCATCGTTGGCTCACTCGGAACTGCTGAGAATGAGGCAACCACTCGCTTTATCAATGACCATGGTGTTCCACGTCTCTTTGTGAACACTGGCTACAGCGGATTTGCGGATGCCACTAAGTATCCAACGACGTACACCGTCCTTCCTTCCTATGTCATGGAAGCAAAGATTATGGGTCAATACCTGCAGGATAATTTCGCGGGTAAGTCTGTCGCGATCATCTATCAAGATGACGATTTTGGAGCAGATGCGCTCAAAGGCTTTGCAACAGCAGGAACAAAGTTTGTTGTGAAGATTCCTTATGCAAGTGGTTCACAAGCCGACCCAACGGTTGTAGGAAAGTGGATCTCGGGTCTGGCACAGGCAAAGCCTGACGTGACAATTATGTTTGGTGTCTCTTCTGCAACTGCGGCGGCACTGGGCGGCGCTTACAAAGCCGGCTTTAAGACGCAATGGCTCCTCGGTTCAGTTGGTGGCGATGGAACAACCATCGCGACTGTCGCTGGTCCAACGGCAGTTGGCTTGCTCTATGGCGCAATCGGTGCATCCTTCTTGCCTGCACCAACCGACGTCAGCGATCCATATGTTGCACAGTTCCAGGCAATCAACACTCAGTACAACGCTGGCGTCGCTTTTGATAACAATGTATTGCAGGGGATGAATACCGCAATGCTTACTGTCGAAGCGCTGCGTGCGGCGGGAAGCAACCTGACTCGCGCTTCACTTCTCAAAGCAATTGCCAAGAGTGGATCGACATTTGCTTCTGCGGGCTTTGCTCCGCTGGGATACAGCGCAACGAGCCATGTCGGATATAACGGGTACTGGTTCGGTACCTACGGCCCAACCGGTGCAATCAAGCCAAATGGCGGCACCTACACCCTCTACACAACAGATTCAGGCGCTGGCGCAGTAGTTAAAACTACGAGCAAGCGTCCGGCTCTTCCAGCGAAGGGATTGCCAAACAACTAATGAAAAACTTATGGAATGTAAAGAGAATCGCAATTCTCGGAAGCACTGCCCTCGCTCTTGCAGCGGTTGTAGCAATTCCATCCACTGCTAGCGCTGCTCCACTATGCGATGGCAAATTCCCAGTTCAGTCATGTGTTGGTGCAACCAGTGATGGTGCACCATTCGTGATGCAAGTTCCTGCGAACTTCAATGGAACTGTCTATCTTTGGTCTCATGGCTATCGCTATAACGTTGATATCCCTGCAGCTATCCCAGGTATCGGCGGTTACAAGATCACCAATACTCCAGAGCCAGGCCCTGTTGTTGGTGGAGACACTTCAGTAATTAAGTATCTCCTCGGCAAGGGTTTTGCCGTCATGGGATCTGGTTTTGCCCGCCAAGGGTGGAACGCAGATTCTGGCGTTGCGACCGATGAAGAGCTGATCACCACATTCGAGTCAAAGTTCCCAACGACGACACACGTCATCGCTTGGGGAGCGTCACTCGGAGGTTTCATCACTCAGACGCTAGCCGAGAAAGACGCTGCCGCACTTTCCGCTGCAGGTCCTCTCTGCGTTGCCTCACCTACTGTTGAAGCGGAATTGCAGATGGCCGGTGATTTCCTCTGGGGTCTTAAGACCTTCTTTGATCCATCAATTAAGGCGGGCAATTACTCTGCTGGCGCTGCGGGATACGCGGAAGCGATGGGTGATCTCGGAAAGGTCTTTACCGTCCTCGGTAAGTTGCAAGCGAATATCGCCTCTGGCGCTTGGCCTGATACGGCACCAGCATCTATTCATGCCACTGGTTTGGATCAGATCCCAAGTCGCTCAGCGCTTCTGCTTCTTGGTCTCATGGCCGGAATCCCGACGCAGAGTGCGCACTTCGACTCAACGACCGGACCTGGCTCACCAAATAGTGCTGCGTACACCTCCTTCGCTGCTGCAGCTAGCCCTGCACTCGCGATCCTGGAAAATGGCGCAACCGCTGCAGCTCTTGCAGTCCTAGTGACCTACGATGTTGAGCAACAATCTGGTGGAGCGATCTTTGATAATACGAAGACCGACTACTCCGCTCGCGTTGCATCAGAGTCAACTATCTTCAACGCAGGATTAAGTGGCGCAACAGCTACTGCTGGACTTTTGGGCTACCTCGCTCAAGCTCCACGCGCGACCGCTAACCCTGCCGCTCTTACAAAGATGCGTTCACTCGCTCAGTGGACGGGTCAAGTAAATGTTCCAACGGTCGCTATGACCGGAGTCGCAGATCCTGTAACTCCTGCTGGCGATCTCACATACTTGGCGCAGCAATATGCCAAGCAATGGGAGACCGCTCACAAGGCAACCCTTGGTAAGGGCCGTCCTCCTTACAACTTGATTGCGCTCTTTGGATTGACTCCAGCTCACTACACAACCTTCACAGCCGCTGGACTTCCAATCACGACTACTCCTGCTGCGAATGGGACCAATCACTGCAACTTCAATGTGAAGCAATACATTGCCGTCGCAGATTTGTTGGCTACTGCATCCGCGACTGGAAAGGATCTCGCTGGGGGCGCGCTCTACACCACCGTTCGCAAGATGGGCGGGACAACTCGGGATGTGAAGTTCGCTCCCGCGCTACCTAAGTTCTACGCCGCTGACTAGTAGCTAGAGCCCGGTAGAAACCGAGCGTGAAAGGGCCTTGTGAACTCTCGAATGAGAAATCACGAGGCCCTTTCTATTAACCTTCAACTATGCCCGACGAGATCTTTACTGTTACATCTGCCGCAGAGATGCAGAGTTTGGGCGAGCAGATTGGCAAGCGACTGCAGGCTGGTGCTGTAGTGCTACTCCATGGCGAGCTGGGCGCCGGAAAGACAACTTTCACGCAAGGCGTCGGACGAGCACTAGGAATCGCGGAGATAACCTCCCCTACATTCGTGATTGCAAAGATTTATCCAAGTGCAACACCATTGGTACATGTCGATGCCTATCGATTAATTGGTTCCGCCTTCGCCTCCTTTGATGATTTGGATCTAGAGAGTCGAATTCCAACTTCAATCACTTTGATTGAATGGGGCAGCGGATTTATCGAACGACTGGTAGAAAAATTTATCGAAATTGATATCGATTTTGGCAGCGAACCGGATGAGAGAACTGTGACTATAAGAAATCTTGAGCGATGACCAAGGTCCTAGTAATTGATACTTCTACAGATAGAACAAGCGCCGGTCTGGTAAGTGAGGGTGAAGTGCTTGTCAGCTATTTCCACGATGACCCCCTTGCCCATGGTGAGGTACTTCCCAAATTAGTGGCCCAAATACTGGCCACAGACTCATCGATTGACCTAGTAGCCATTGCTGTGGGCCCAGGTCCTTTTACTGGATTGCGAGTTGGTATCGCATTTGGCGAAGCCTTCGCACTAGCACGTGAGATTCCGTGGGTGGGGGTCTCTTCTCTGGCCGCCATGGCGCAAGCACACAACGATCCTGATTTCATCGTCGCTATTGATGCCAGGCGCCGTGAGTTCTTCTGTGAGCACTATCGGGAGGGCAAGTTGGTGGCTCCTGCACGAACCTTGCAACGCGAAGAGCTAGCGGAATTTACAATTCCTATTTATTACGAGCCACCAACCGTCAGCGCGATTGCAGCATTAGCGCTAGCGGGAGAGACCACCACTAAACCCATTTACATCCGTAAGCCAGATGCTTATCCCGCACCCAAGGGAATTACCTTTCGCCCATGGTCCCAGATGGATCTCGTTCCTATATATGCACTCGAGAAGTCGATCTATCTTGACGACCCTTGGAGTTTAGAGCAATTCAAAGAGGAGTATGCAGGCAAATCTCGCCAGTACCTTGTAGCGGAATTCGAGGGTGTTGTTGTCGGATATGCAGGCGTGATGTTGGCTGGTGATGTCACGGATATATTGACGTTGACTGTAGCGCCGGAGTTTAGAAGGCGCGGGATCGCTCGAGAGTTCTTAAAGCGGATGGTCGATTGGTCGCGCAATCAAAAGGTTGATGCGATGATGTTAGAGATGCGCGTAGGCAATGCCGAGGCAGAGCCGCTCTACTTCGAAAATGGCTTTCGCAAGATTGCAGAGCGTGCTAACTACTACGGACCTGGATTAACAGCGGTCGTCATGCGAAAAGAGTTGGGCAAATGAGTAGCCAACCGTTAATTCTGGGAATTGAAACCTCGTGCGATGAGACTGCTGTGGGAATCGTCCGCGGTCGCACCTTGCTGGCTAATGTGATCTCATCGAGCGTGGAGGAACATGCGCGATTTGGTGGTGTTGTTCCGGAGATTGCTAGTCGCGCACATCTTGAAGCGATGCCCTTCGTTCTTCAGCAGGCGCTTCGTGAGGCGAAGGTTGCGCTGCGTGACATTGACGCTATTGGAGTTACCGCGGGTCCTGGTCTCATCGGCGCACTATTGGTCGGAACGAGCGCAGCAGAGGGCTTGGCCTTGGCACTGGATAAGCCGATTTATGGAGTCAATCATCTCTCTGCGCATCTTGCAGTTGATGCGCTCGACGAGAGCCGGTCGCTGCAACCCGCGATCGGATTGCTCGTCAGCGGTGGACACAGTTCAATCATCGAAGTTACTGATCTCGCAAAGGGTGTCCGCGTTCTGGGCGCCACCATCGATGATGCGGCCGGGGAGGCCTTCGACAAGATTGCGCGCCTCCTTGAATTGGATTTTCCGGGCGGACCTGCCATTGATCGACTTGCCAAGAGTGGCGATCTGGAAGCCATAGATTTTCCACGCGGGTTGCAGAGCTCGGATTACAACTTCTCCTTCAGCGGCCTCAAGACCGCCGTCTCCCGCTACCTCAAGCAGGCCCCGTCCGCTGTAAAGGCGGATGTAGCCGCCTCCTTCCAAGAGGCGGTAGTCGATGTGCTGCTCACCAAGGCGATACGGGCATGCACCGAGAAGGGGATTGAATCCCTGCTTATCGCGGGAGGCGTTGCCGCTAACTCGCGCCTTCGGGCCGAGGCGCAGCGACGCTGCGACTTAGCCAAGATTGAACTCAGAACGCCTCCAGCGGCTCTTTGTACGGATAACGGTGCCATGGTGGCCGCTCTGACCTCCCTCGCCGTGAGCGGGGGAGTTTCCCCGAGCAGCATTGGTTTCTCGACCCTCTCGACAGTCCCGCTCGATCAACCCACTTGGGCTTAACGGCGGGGGCTTTCCCGCCGAGCCCCACTCGGTTTTAAACAGGGCTGGCTCCCGATTGGAAGGCTTTTGCGCCTTTCGCTAGAGTTTGGTTAGCACTCGCCCTAGGTGAGTGATAATGGCTATTAAAGGGAGATAACAAAGATGGCAAAGATGATCGCCTTCAACGAAGAGGCACGCCGCGGCTTGGAGCGAGGAATGAATACGCTCGCCGACGCTGTAAAAGTAACCCTCGGACCCCGTGGTCGCAATGTAGTTCTCGAGAAGAAGTGGGGAGCCCCCACAATCACCAATGATGGCGTCTCGATCGCCAAGGAGATTGACCTCGATGACCCATGGGAGAAGATCGGCGCCGATCTCGTCAAGGAAGTTGCCAAGAAGACAGACGATGTCGCTGGTGATGGAACAACCACAGCAACCGTTTTGGCTCAGGCTCTCGTCCGTGAAGGACTTCGTAACGTTGCTGCCGGAGCAAATCCAATGGCACTTAAGCGCGGTATCGAGAAGGCTGTTGAAGCTATCTCTGCCGAGTTGAGCAGGATGGCTAAGAATGTTGATACTAAGGAGCAGATCGCCGCAACTGCATCTATCTCTGCGGCAGATTCCACCATCGGCGAGATGATCGCTGAGGCGATGGATAAGGTCGGCAAAGAGGGCGTTATTACCGTCGAAGAGAGCAACACTTTCGGACTCGAACTCGAGCTCACCGAAGGTATGCGCTTTGATAAGGGTTACATCTCGCCTTACTTCACCACTGACTCAGATCGCATGGAGGCAGTGCTTGAAGACCCATACATCTTGATCGCAAACTCTAAGATCTCAAATATCAAGGACCTCCTACCAATCCTCGAGAAGGTAATGCAATCAGGCAAGCCACTCTTGATCTTGGCTGAAGATGTCGAAGGTGAAGCGCTCGCGACTTTGGTTGTAAATAAGATCCGCGGAACTTTCCGCTCTGCAGCCGTTAAAGCACCTGGTTTTGGGGATCGTCGTAAGGCGATGCTGCAAGACATCGCACTTCTCACCGGTGGAACTGTAATCTCAGAAGAGGTTGGTCTCAAGCTTGAGGCTGCAACCATGGATCTTCTCGGTCGCGCTCGCAAGGTTGTTATCGCGAAGGAAGAGACCACCATTGTTGAAGGCCTCGGCGATGCAGAACAGATTAAGGGTCGCGTTAATCAAATTCGCACCGAGATTGAGAAGAGCGATTCTGATTACGATCGCGAGAAGCTGCAGGAGCGTTTGGCAAAGCTTGCCGGCGGTGTCGCAGTCATCAAGGCTGGTGCAGCAACTGAGGTTGAACTCAAAGAGCGCAAGCACCGCATTGAAGATGCTGTGCGCAATGCGAAGGCTGCTGTTGAAGAGGGAATCGTTGCTGGCGGAGGAGTCGCACTCCTTCAAGCTGGCAAGGCTGCTCTTGCAAATCTTCGCCTCGAAGGTGATGAGGCAACAGGCGCTCGCATTGTTGAATTTGGAATCGAAGCTCCTCTTAAGCAGATCGCAATCAACGCTGGCCTCGAAGGTGGCGTAGTTGTCGAGAAGGTTCGCAATCTGGAGTCTGGCTTTGGTCTCAATGCTGCAACGGGTGAGTACGTCGACATGATCGCCGCTGGCATTATCGATCCTGCCAAGGTGACTCGCTCTGCGCTCCAGAATGCTGCTTCGATCGCCGCACTCTTCCTGACAACAGAGGCTGTCGTCACCGATAAGCCTGAGCCAAAGGCGGTTGGAGCCAACAATCCAGCTGCTGATATGGACTTCTAGTAGTTCAGCCATTCCTAAAAGAGCCCCCCAATTTTCTTGGGGGGCTCTTTCGCATTACCCTTGCCTTATGACCGATACATTTAATGCGCTGGAGTTAGCTCGTAGCGCCGCGATCGAGGACTCCCACGACGCAAAATTTGTCGGCGAACTTGTCTCCATTGATCAAGAAGATGAGCGAATCGCGACTTACCTCTTTGAATCGGCCCTCCCCGGTTACGCGGGCTGGCGCTGGGCAGTCACGATCATCAAACTTGGTGAAACCTCTCCCGCCACAATTGCAGATGTAGTGCTCTTGCCAGGTGAGGGTGCTCTGATTGCACCAGAGTGGGTTCCCTACAAGGAGCGCATCGAACCCGGTGATGTTGGAGTTGGCGATATCGTCCCCACTTCCGCTGATGATCTTCGCCTCGTAGGCGGTTTTGATGCCCTGCCAGGGGATGAAGATTTAGAGCTCTTTGAGCAGATCGAACTTGGGTTGGGACGCGCTCGTGTCCTTTCCATCGTTGGAAGAGATGCAGCGAGCAAGCGTTGGTACGACGGAGATCGCGGCCCCAACACTCCCATTGCCCAGTACGCCCCATTGCCATGCCACAGTTGCGGCTTCTTCATTCCGATCGCAGGCTCACTGCGCTCGGCATTTGGGGTCTGCGCTAACGCCCTCTCGCCTGAAGATGCCCGCGTGGTCTCGGTCGATCACGGCTGTGGCGCGCATTCGCAGGCACTTATCGTTCCTGAATAGCCTGAAAGGGCTTGGGCGACGCCACCGCAGGATAATCCGATAAACTAACTCCCTTGCCTGCAGCACTGTAGGCCGTAGTAGCGCTCAATGAGCGCTCATACTTAGTTTGTGAAGGGAGACGCCGATGCCTATTGGTCGCGTTAAGTGGTTTAGCCTCGAAAAGGGTTTTGGCTTTATCTCATCTGAAGAGGGCGAGGATGTCTACCTCGCTGCTTCCGCCCTTCCTTCCGGTGTAACAAGTGTGAAGCCCGGAACTAAGTTGGAGTTTGGCGTTGCCGAAGGACGCCGTGGACCACAGGCTCTCTCTGTTCGCCTGATCGATGAGCCAGCTTCTGTCGTTGCAAATACACGGATCAACGCCGATGATCTTGCGACGATTATTGAAGATTCCATCAAGATGCTGGATAAGGTCGGAAATGGTTTGCGCCATGGTCGTTACCCAACCAATGTCGAGGCCGAACGCCTTGGAAAAGTTTTGCGCGGAATCGCGGGTCAGATCGAGGGATAACTCCTTCGACAAATAATTACGACTTTCGGCGCAGACCCCTGAGGATGTAGCCGGTTCCCATTAAGCCAAGTGCTATTCCAACCAGGCAGATCCAGATTGAACTGTGCTGCGCGCCGACTGCTAGTTCGACTACTAGCGCCACAAACCACGCCGAAGTTCCCAAGATCACAATAGGTAGGGTCTGTCTCACAAGGCGAGCATACTTCCTGCCTGCCGAATCAACGCTTGTAGACTGAGACTATGTCATCCAATGAAGGGGCGCTGCGCTCCTTCAAACATCGCAACTTCCGCCTCTTCTTCACGGCAAATATGGTTTCTAATATTGGAACTTGGGCGCAGCGTGTGGCTCAGGACTGGCTGGTTGTCAGCGATCTTCACAAAGGCGGTTCCGCGCTGGGTGTGGTCACGGGACTGCAATTCCTGCCGATGCTCCTCTTTAGCTTGTATGCGGGATCGCTGGCAGATCGACTCGATAAGCGCAAACTTTTAATTCTTACCAATGTGGGTGGGGGAGTGACGGCAACAATCATGGGGTTGTTGATCATTTCGCACCGTGTCACCATGCTGGAAGTTTTTGTTCTGGCATTTTCTTTAGGTCTCTTCGGCGCGCTCGATGCTCCCGTCAGGCAATCATTTACATCGGAACTCGTTGGCAAGAGCGATATTGCTAATGCGGTGAGTCTCAACTCCGCCAACTTCAATCTGGGACGTTTGATTGGCCCTGCTGTATCTGGAGTGCTCATTAAGTATTTTCATACTGGCCCATCTTTTCTATTAAACGCCGGTTCCTTTTTATTTGTTGTACTTGCTCTGATCTTGATGCGTCCAGAGGAGTTACACCGTCCACCGAAAGATGGAAAGGATCGCAAGATCATTGACGGGTTGCGCTACATCAGGAGCCGTAGCGATTTAGTGGCGATCATCGCTAGCGTCTTCTTTGCGTCGACTTTCGGATTGAATTTTCAAATCTTTAATGCACTTATCTCGACAAAGATATTTCATAAAGATGCGGGAGCTTTTGGGCTACTTGGAAGCGTGCTCGCGGTAGGTTCTTTAACTGCAGCGATTGTCTCGACCCGCCTCGATCAAAAGCGCAAACCTCTCTTTATTATGACTTTCTCTGCGCTCTTTGGACTCTTCCTGATTGTGCAGGCTTATATGCCAACGTATCTGACTTTTGCACTTCTCTTGCCACTCTGCGGATTTCTTGCTCTCACCACAATGATCTCTGCCAACACCTACGTGCAGACCACTACTCCGCAAGAACTACGCGGAAGGGTGATGGGTTTCTACTTGTTAATATTCCTTGGCGCTACCCCGGTTGGTTCACCTCTCATTGGTTGGTTGGCAGATGTGCTTGGGGTGAGAGCGACGGTTGCGATTTGCGGTGCAATTACAACTCTCGGTGCAACCTTGATTTACTCATTGACTCGCAAGCGTTTATCCCAGTACACCTATAGCGCTTGAGAGTTTCGCGAGAGTTATCGCCCGAAGAGTTGAAGGCTACTTAAGCACTCCAACGCTGCCAAGGACGGCCAGTATGAAGAGCAGGAAGAGCACAAAGATAGTGACCTTGCGGCGCAACTTTGCACTCATCATTTTTGCAGCTCCGCCACTACATAATCAATGCAAGCAGTGAGCGCGCGAATATCATCGGGATCAACTGCCGGGAACATTGCGATACGAAGTTGGTTCTTGCCTAATTTGCGGTACGGCTCTGTATCAACAATTCCATTAGCACGTAGAGCTTTGGCGACTGCCATGGCATCGATTGCATCGTCGAAATTAATAGTTCCAACTACCTTTGAACGAGCAGCGGGATCCTCGACAAATGGAGTGGTGTAAGAAGTCTTCTCGGCCCAGTCATAAAGGTGAGCGGCTGACTCACTGCTCCGACCAGCAGCGAAGGAGAGACCGCCACCAGCATTCATCCACTTAATCTGCTCGTTGAGCAGGACTAGGGTTGCGATGGCTGGGGTGTTGTACGTCTGCTCAAGGAGCGAGTTCTCAATTGCAATTGTCAGATCGAAGAAGGCTGGAATCCAGCGACCTGATGCTTTGATTTTCTCAACACGGGCGATCGCAGCTGGGCTCATAAGAGCAATCCAGAGCCCACCGTCGGAGGCAAAAGACTTTTGTGGTGCAAAGTAATAAACGTCGCATTGCGAGATATCTACATCAAGTCCACCTGCACCACTTGTCGCATCAACCAGTACAAGTGCACCCTCGCTACCGACAGGACGAACGATGGGAGCTGATACTCCGGTACTTGTTTCGTTGTGGGTGAGGGCATAAACGTCGACCCCATCTTCGGCAACCGCAACTGGGTGTGTGCCAGGCTCGGATTTGATGATTGAAGGCTCATCAAGGAAAGGCGCCTCTTTTGCAGCTGCTGCAAATTTGGAAGAGAACTCGCCAAAGACCAGATGCTGGGATTTCTTCTCAATCAGGTTGAAGGTGGCGATATCCCAAAAGGCGGTTGATCCACCATTGCCCAGGACTACTTGGTAGCCCTCAGGCAGACTGAAGAGTTGCGCTAAGCCGGCTCGGACCTCTTTGACAACGTTCTTTACCGGTGCCTGTCGGTGCGAGGTGCCTAGGAGCAGAGAATTGCTGGCGGCCAGGGTCTCGATTGCACTGCTTGGAATCTTCGAAGGCCCGCAACCAAAACGACCGTCACGTGGCTTCAGGTTTGCTGGAATCTGGATATCGCTCATGCACAAACCCTAAAGCATCGCTAGGGGTGCAGGCGCGTGATCTTCCACCCACTGGCGGTCGCCTTATAGAGCAAGCGATCGTGGAGACGGGAGTAGCGCCCCTGCCAAAACTCGATGCTGCGCGGCGTCACTAGATACCCACCCCAGTGCGGGGGAAGGGGCACGGTTGTTCCTTCAGGATACTTCTCTGCAAATTCGTCATACCGGGCTTGCAGTTGGGCGCGCGACTCGAGATCGTGAGACTGCGAACTCGCCCAGGCCCCAATCTGGCTTCCCCAAGGTCGGGTGGCGAAGTAATCCGCACTGGCCTGCTCCGAAACCTTCTCGGCCGAACCTCGAACAATTACCTGCCGCTCCATGGCATACCAAGGGAAGAGTAGGGAGACCTGTGGGTTCTGCGCGATCGCACGGGCCTTATTGGAGTCGTAGTTGGTAAAGAAAGAGAAACCATCTGCTCCGACATCCTTCAGGAGGACCGTCCTCGATTGTGGACCCACTTCATCAACCGTCGAAAGCACCATCGCATTCGCCTCAACAATCACCGGATTTTGCGCCGCCTCAGAGAGCCAGAGCTGAAATTGGGTGACGGGATCAGCTGACACATCTGATTCGGCTAGCCCAACCTCCCCATAAGAGCGGCGCATCGCCCGAATCTGATCGCGATTTAGGCCGAGGGAAGGGTCTGCTGGGGTGCTCATAGGTGTATCTAACGTCACTTTCGACTATTCGGCTATTTGGGGCAGGGGGTTTGTACCGCGCACCTTCTAGCGTAAGAATAAGCGCACCTATTGTGGAGGGAATTTTCAGTGAGCGATGATTTCAAGCCTGGCCTAGAGGGCGTAATTGCCTTTGAGTCGACGATTGCAGAACCAGATAAAGAGGGAAGTGCGCTGCGCTATCGCGGAGTCGATATTGAAGACCTCGTTGGCCGCGTCACCTTTGGAAATGTATGGGGACTGTTGGTCGATGATGAGTTCAACCCAGGTCTGCCGCCAGCCGAGCGCTTCCCACTCCCAGTCCACTCCGGAGATGTCCGTGTAGATGTGCAATCTGCCATCGCGATGTTGGCGCCTGCATGGGGGCTTAAGCCACTCCTTGATATCTCTGATGAGGAGGCGCGCTCTAATCTAGCTCGCGCATCGGTCATGGTTCTCTCGTATGTCGCACAATCCGCTCGTGGAGTTATCCAGCCGGTAGTTCCAGAATCTGAAATTGATAAGGCTCACACCGTCGTTGAGCGAATGATGATTCGCTGGCGCGGCGAACCTGATCCACTGCACGTGCGTGCCATTGATGCCTACTTCGTATCAGCTGCAGAGCACGGAATGAACGCATCTACCTTCACCGCTCGAGTTATTGCATCAACTGGTGCTGATGTCGCTGCCTCCTTGTCAGGAGCTATCGGTGCAATGTCGGGTCCACTACATGGCGGGGCTCCAGCGCGCGTTCTCAGCATGATTGAGGGCGTCGAGAAGATGGGCGATGCCACTGCGTATGTAAAGGGAATCATGGATCGCGGAGAGAGATTGATGGGCTTCGGTCACCGCGTTTATCGTGCGGAGGATCCACGCGCCCGTACCTTGCGTCGTACAGCTAAAGAACTTAACGCGCCACGATATGAAGTTGCGCTCGCTCTTGAGAAGGCAGCTCTCGCAGAGTTGCATGAGCGCCATCCTGAGCGCGTGCTCGAAACCAACGTGGAATTCTGGGCGGCTATCGTCCTTGATTTTGCGGAAGTTCCAGCCCCGCTCTTTACCTCAATGTTTACGGCCGCTCGTACCGCTGGCTGGTCTGCACATATCCTGGAGCAGAAGCGCACCGGGCGTTTGATCCGACCATCTGCTCGCTACATCGGACCCGGACCACGTTCTCCGCAAGATGTTAAGGGCTGGGACGAGAGCGTTCACCAACTCCACAACTAATAGGGGTAGTCAGATCGCTTAAATAGCTGTAGAAATTCCAACTCAAAGACCAATGCGGAGGACTGAGTGAAATCTCTTCAACCCCATCATGATGGAAGCGATCTATACCTCAGTACCAGCTCGCCGCAGCTGGGTGAGAGCGTCGAATTTAAGGTCCGTGTGCCGATTGATTTTCCAATCTCGAAGTTGCACCTACGCATTTACCACGATGGTGAGGCTCGTACCTTTGAGATGTCGGTGACCTCCTTCAACGCCACGGAGAGTTGGTGGAGCGTTAAGGCACCGGTACTTAATCTTGTGGCGCAGTACCGCTTTCTCATCATTGAGAAGAAGAGTTACAAGTGGCTTAATGCTGCGGGGTTATTTCCCTTTGATGTCTCCAGCGCAAATGATTTTCAGATCTTTGCGAAGCCTAAATACCCACAGTGGATAAATAAATCTGTCTTCTATCAAATCTTTCCAGATCGCTTTGCCTCATCGGGCAAGGTGCGCAAGATTCCCGCAGAGTTCGTCCGGCGTGACTGGGATAACCTACCAAAGGGACGCGACATAACAACGGGAGTCGAGTATTTTGGCGGAGATCTTGAAGGTGTCACTGAACATCTCGACCACATAACTCATCTCGGCGCATCCGGAATTTATTTCACACCATTCTTCGCCGCTAGGTCCACCCATCGCTATGACGCAAGTAGTTTTGATCATGTCGATCCACTACTCGGGGGAGACGAAGCACTCTTCGCCCTCTCTAAGGCCGCAAGTAAAAAAGGCATCCGGATCATGGGTGATCTCACCACTAACCATTGTGGGGCGGGACATACGTGGATCAAAAAAGCTTTGGCAGATCCTAAGAGCAAAGAGCGTGCCTTCTTCTACTGGGATAAATCGATCAAGCACGGTTATGAAGGGTGGTGGGGACTTGCCTCGCTTCCTAAACTCAACTACTCCTCACCCTTGCTGAGAAAGCTCGTCTGGGATTCGAAGAATTCAATTGTTCGTAAGTGGTTGCGTGCTCCGTACAACATGGCTGGTTGGCGTATCGATGTCGGCAATATGACTGGAAGATACAAAGATCAAGATCTCAATCGCGAGGTAATGCGGGGGATTCGTCAAGCGATGGATATTGAAAATCCTGACGCTTGGTTGGTGGCAGAGAATGCCGATCACTTCCCCGCGGACTTAGATGGTTTTGGTTGGCATGGCACCATGAACTACAACGGATTTATGCGTCCGATCTGGGGATGGTTGCAACACAATCCCGAGATTGATGGGGGATTCTTTGGCCTTCCAACGAACGTACCTCTCTTTACTGGCGAGCAGATGGTCGCTGCGATGCAGATGTTCAATGGTGGAATTCCGTGGCGGGCACTTGTTGCGAGCATGCTCCTCCTCGATTCACACGACACTGCACGTTTTAGAAATGTAGTAGGTGGTGATTCGCAGCGTCACCTTGCGGGGATGGGTTTACTGATGACTTACCCAGGCGTTCCTTCGATCTTTGCAGGAGATGAAATTGGTTTGCGTGGTGCTTGGGGCGAGGACTCGCGTCGCACAATAAATTGGAACGATCGCACTTCATGGGACCACGATTTTTTTGCACAAGTTAAAGAGCTTGTTGCAATTCGTCGAACGAGCCACGCTCTCGCCTTTGGTGGTCTGCGATGGGTCGATGTGAAAGATGATTGCGTTGCCTACCTGCGTGAGAGTAAGAAGGAAACTCTCTTAGTAGTTGTTGCACGTAAGTCCACCAAGGTGGATATTGATCTTTCGGCATACGGCTACTCGATTGAGAATTCAGTATATGGACCGGCTGCTCACGGGAGTCGGCTCCGACTGGCTCTCGAGAAGCCCACCGTAGGAATTTGGCGATTACAGAGCGCCAAGAAGTAGCGTTACCAAATTGTTATGAATCAGATTTTCTGAGATCAATAAATAACGATTAGGTATCAATCACCAGAGAGATTTCGAAGTAGGCGTGAAATAAGGGCTAGCCCATCGACAAACTATACGACTTGTCCATTTCTTCCTTGACTTGACCTACTCCCTGGTATCAAATTATCCCACTCGCTTAATCCCCTCGGTTAAGCAAATTTCACATATAGGAGTCACATGATTCAACGTAAATTTGGAAAGGTAGCCGCTCTCACGGTTGCAGCGGGGCTGATCTCAGGCTTCGTCTCTGCCCCCGTGCATGCTGCCTCCAACACGATCATTGTGTGGGCCGATGAAACTCGCGGACCTAACTTGCAGCAAGTTATCGCTGCAAAGGGCGACTGGGTTCCCGGTTACACAATCAAGATTGTTCCGTTCTCAAGCTTCGATGCTTTGAACGCAGCATTCGGAAATGCAACTGCTCTCACTGGTCCAGATATCGTAGTTGGCGCTAATGACTGGGTTGCAACCGGAGCAAAGAATGGCAAGCTCGCACCTGTCACTTTGTCTTCAGCAGTTCGCGCCAATTTCACCGCGAACAACTTCTTTGACCTCTCTTACAAAGGCGTACTTTATGGCGTTCCACTAGATGTCAATAACGTCGCACTTCTTTATAACTCTAAGTTGACTGGCAAGCCAGGAACTTTCGCGCAGATGGTGAATTTCTATCTCAAGAATAAGACCGCTGACAAGTTGACTGCAGGTCTCTGCATTGCAGGAGGCGGAATGTCATGGGGTGCAGAATCTGTGCTCAATGCTCTCGGTGGAGCACCATACGTTATGACCGCTTCTGGATCTGTTGATCCAACAGCAGATCCCGTTCCAGCCGCAACAGTTGCAGCCAATATCAAGAAATATCTCCTTGATAAGAATGGTAAGAGCAATGGTTTCTTCCCAGCAACGGACACCGGTTGCAAGACCGCTTTCCTAGCCGGAACAGTCCCTTACGCAATCATTGGTAACTGGGAATGGCAGGATTATGTAAAGGCTGGTTTCGATATGAATAACCTCATGCCTCTACCTGGTCTGAACCACGGAACCTATGGAGCAGCATTCGCATCTGTATCAGGCGCAATGTTGACAACCTTTGCAGCGCAACACGGTGTAGATCAAGGCGCCAAGAGCCTCTTGAACAACTTCTTCGGATCAGCCGCAGGTGCCGTCGCTTACCAGAACGTTGAGCTTCGTCCACCGGCTAATAAGAAGGCCCAAAAAGATGCCTCTGTCACCACAGCTCAAAAGGGCTTTGGTAAGGCTGGTGCAGTTGCTGGTCTTCCACAGATCGGTGCAATTCTCAACGGTGCAACTGGATCGAAGTCCTTCTGGGATCTCCTCCCAGCATTCTGGACAGATGTCCTCGTCAACGGAAAGGATCCACAGACCTCAGCGGCTGCGATGGATGCCTTCTTCAAGACGAATGTCACTGCTGGAATCCCACAGCTCTAACTCCTTCTCTTAGAAGGAATTGATCTATCGAAATTGGTGGGCAAGGCAACTTGCCCACCAATTTCTTCAATTAAATCAGGGACGATGAATCAACTGATCGGATGTAAAAGTGGAGAAGCTTTTTCAGCGTAAAGTCACGGTGACGCTTAAATACATCACCGTCGCTTTGGTCTCCGCCATTCTTCTCCTGCTGATCGAAAGTTCCTTCGCTAAGCGCGAGTACGCGATATCTGCCTTTTTGACGGTAGGTCTGATCGCGATTGCAATCACTTACCTCACCAATTTTTCAATCCCAATGAAGTTCTTCCTGCCTGGAATGTTCTTCCTTTTCGCCTTTGTTGTGGGGCCGATTCTCTACACCATCGCAATGTCTGGCTTTCATTACCAGACAGGTAATTACATCTCGAAACCCGAATCGATTACACAGATTCTCGCTGGTGGCATACGACCAGATGTCGCCCAAACTACTTTCGACATTATTATCGGTGAAGATCCCGCAAAGAACCTAGAAATTCTTGCCTCCGACCCGACCAATAAGAAGTACTTTCTAGCGACAGCAACGACCAAGACTGACCTTGATCCCGCTGGGCTGGCAATTGATGGTAACGGAGATGCCACGGTAGCTCCCGGCTTTACCCCGTTAACCCCAAGTCAACAGGCCGCCCAGGACAAGGCTTTAGCGGATACCCGTTTCGCCTACTCCTCTGACTACTTCATAACAATTGAAGGTGGGAATGTTGCTTCGCTTAAAGAGCAGAGTCTCAAGTACGACTCATCTACCGATACTTTCACCAATGTACTAACCCACACGGTTTACCGCGATAATGGCACCGGAAACTTCGCCAATATCAAGGATAAGAACGATCAGTTGCAGCCAGGGTGGCGTGCGCCCATTTGGTTTGAGAATTACGCCAAACTCTTCACCGATCCACAGATTCGATCTGCCCTTATTCCAGTCTTCATTTGGACAATCGTCTTTGCCTCGTTGACGGTGCTCACTCAATTTGCTCTGGGTCTGTTGATTGCAATGACCCTCAACAGAAAGTTACATGGTCGCAGGATTTATCGCTCCATCTTGATCCTGCCGTATGCAATGCCGAGCATCATGAGCATCTTGATATGGGGAGGGATGTTCGATACCGAATTCGGTGCGATCAATCACCTCTTCGGAACCCATGTGCACTGGTTCCAGAGTGCGCTCTACGCACGCCTGGCCGTCATCATCGTCAACCTCTGGTTGGGCTTCCCCTACTTCTACCTCATTTGTAGCGGCGCTCTACAGGCGATTCCAGCCGAGCTCTCTGAGGCCGCCGCTATCGACGGAGCATCGAGTCGGCAGATCTTTAGGAAGATAACTCTTCCTTTGCTACTGCAGGTTGTGGCGCCGCTCTTGGTCGCCTCCTTCGCCTTCAACTTTAATAATTTCAACATCATCTATCTTTTGACGGGTGGTGGACCACAGAACACGCTTGGGGGAGCGGTCGCGGGCTCAACCGATATCTTGATTAGCTA
>Ga0208618_1000204_pt1 | contig 27629 bp, 23 predicted proteins | sample CryBogCBE18Jul08_FD_184585 | JGI IMG/M metagenome (GOLD analysis project Ga0208618, IMG submission 184585) | Freshwater microbial communities from Crystal Bog, Wisconsin, USA - CBE18Jul08 (SPAdes) | ecosystem: Environmental > Aquatic > Freshwater > Lake | place: Crystal Bog, Wisconsin, USA...
CGCGTGGATTACTCAGGCCGTTCAGTGATTACGGTTGGACCTACACTGAAACTGCACCAATGCGGATTACCTAAATTGATGGCACTAGAGCTCTTCAAGCCATTCATCTTCTCACGCTTAGAGGCGATGGGGATTGCAACAACCATTAAAGCTGCAAAGAAGGAAGTTGAATCTGGAACCGCTGTCGTGTGGGATATTTTGGAGGAGGTTATCAAAGAGCACCCCGTGCTCTTAAACAGAGCCCCAACACTTCACCGCCTTGGTATTCAAGCATTTGAGCCTATCTTGATTGAAGGTAAAGCGATTCAACTTCACCCACTCGTTTGTTCTGCATTCAATGCGGACTTTGACGGTGACCAAATGGCGGTTCACGTACCGTTGTCTGTAGAGGCACAGATGGAGGCACGTACATTGATGTTGTCCTCCAACAACGTGCTTTTCCCCGCCAACGGAGAGCCCTCAATTGTTCCTTCACAAGACGTGGTGCTTGGTTTGTACTATACAACTCGTGAGCGTATCAACGGCAAAGGCGAGGGAATGGTTTTTGCAGACATCCCTGAGATTATCCGGGCGCTCGAAGCCGGCGTGGTTGAGTTGACAGCAAAGATCAGCGTTCGTTTGGTTGAGTGGACTAAGGACAAAGACACGGGTGAATTTGTCCCCCATGCATCAGTAGTTGAAACAACGGCTGGTCGTGCTCTGTTATCAGAGATATTGCCAAAAGGTTTGCCTTTCAGCAACCTGAATAAAGCACTGAAGAAAAAAGAAATCTCAAAACTAATCAACACATCATTCCGCAAATGCGGTTTGAAAGAGACTGTTGTTTTTGCAGACAAATTGCTACAAAACGGATTCCGTTTAGCAACCCGTGCTGGTATCTCAATTGCGATTGATGATATGTTGGTGCCGCATGAGAAGCATCAGATCATTGAGGACGCTGAGAAAGAAGTTAAAGACATTGAGCAACAGTACGTGTCTGGTTTAGTAACCTCTGGAGAGCGCTACAACAAAGTAGTCGATATTTGGGGTAAAGCTGGTGACTCCGTTTCTAAGGTGATGATGGATCAACTCAGAAAAGAGAAGACCATAGATCGTCACAACAACGAAGTTGAACAAGAGTCTTTTAACTCTATCTATATGATGGCTGACTCTGGTGCTCGTGGATCTGCAGCGCAGATTAGACAATTGGCGGGTATGAGGGGATTGATGGCTAAGCCAGATGGCTCAATTATTGAAACTCCTATTACAGCTAACTTCCGCGAGGGTTTGAATGTGCTTCAGTACTTCATCTCCACCCACGGTGCACGTAAAGGATTGGCCGACACTGCGCTTAAAACAGCTAACTCCGGTTACTTAACACGTCGTTTAGTTGACGTTACTCAAGACTTGGTTGTGACTGAGGTTGACTGCGGAACTAACAATGGCCAGTTGATGCGCGCCATCGTTGAAGGCGGAGAGGTTATTGAGTCTTTGCGCGACCGAGTGCTCGGGCGCACTGCAGTTGAGGATGTACTCAACCCAGAAACGCGTGAAGTAATTGTTGCAACTGGTCAGATGCTTGATGAGGACAATATCGACGTCATTGAAGCATTAGGTGTTGACGAAATTAAGGTGCGCACTGCACTTAATTGTGAGACACGTTTTGGTTTGTGCGCAAAATGTTATGGTCGCGATTTAGGTCGAGGTGGATTGATCAACGTGGGCGAGGCAGTTGGAGTGATTGCTGCTCAGTCAATTGGTGAGCCCGGTACACAGCTTACGATGCGTACGTTCCACATCGGTGGCGCAGCATCTAGAGCAGCGATTGCCTCAAGCGTAGAAGCCAAGTCAAACGGTGTCATTGGATTTAACGCAACAATGCGTTACGTAACCAACAGCAAGAAAGAGTTGGTAGTGATCTCTCGCTCTGGTGAGGTAATCATACAAGATGATAACGGACGTGAGCGTGAGCGTCATAAAGTACCTTATGGTGCTATTTTGTCAGTTAAAGCGGATCAAGCCATCAAGGCTGGAGCGATCCTAGCTAACTGGGATCCGTTGACACGTCCAGTCATCACCGAATTTGCTGGTCAAGTTAAGTTCGAGAACGTGGAAGAAGGCTTAACTGTAGCTAAGCAGTTAGATGAGGTAACTGGCTTGTCAACTTTGGTTGTTATCGATCCAAAGAGACGTGGATCTACTAAGAGCGTTAGACCACAAGTTAAGCTGATTGATGCAGCAGGTAAGGAAGTCAAGATTCCTGGAACTGATCACTCAGTAACCATTGGCTTCCAAGTCGGTGCGTTGATTCAAGTCCGAGACGACCAAGATGTGGGACCAGGTGAGGTGCTTGCACGTATTCCAATTGAAGGTCAGAAAACACGTGACATTACCGGGGGTCTCCCACGTGTTGCAGAGCTCTTTGAAGCTCGTACACCCAAAGACAAGGGTATCTTGGCAGAGATCACGGGTACTGTATCTTTTGGTAAAGAGACCAAGGGTAAGGTTCGTTTGCAAATCACCGATCCAGAGGGTGGAGTTCATGAGGAGCTCGTTCCGAAGGAGAAGAATATTGTGGTTCACGAGGGTCAAGTGGTTAACAAAGGCGAAAGCATTGTTGACGGTCCCGCTGATCCTCAAGACATCCTTCGTTTGTTAGGCATGGAGGAACTGGCTCGTTACATCGTTGATGAAGTTCAAGACGTTTACCGTCTACAAGGTGTGAAGATCAATGATAAACACATTGAAGTTATTGTTCGTCAAATGCTTAGACGCGTTGTGGTTGAGAACGCAGGCGACGCCAACTACATCAGTGGTGAGCAGGTTGAGCGCTCTGAGATTTTGAACACCAATGAAGCATTGCTCACTGAGGGCAAAATGCCAGCCACTTACAGCAACCTGTTGTTAGGTATCACCAAGGCATCTTTGTCCACGGACAGCTTCATCAGTGCTGCTTCATTCCAAGAGACCACTCGTGTGCTCACAGAGGCTGCGATCATGGGCAAGCGCGACGATCTGCGCGGACTCAAAGAGAACGTAATTGTTGGGCGCCTGATTCCGGCTGGATCCGGAATGGCTTATCACCAAGCTCGCAAAGTCAAGGACGCTATGGATGAGGCTGAGCGCAGAGCCATCTCTGACGCTGAGGCGGCTGAATTGGCGGAGGCAACCTCTGAGGGCGGTGAGGTTACGGTTGCTGAGTCTGAGCCAACAAATCAAGAGGGTGCGGCCTCGGAATAAATGGTTGCTCTTTTTTGACACTTTGATGGTTTAAGATCAGGGTAGGAATGGATTGAATAAATCCACTCTTACCCTTTTTTATTTTCCTGATTTGAACGGACTTGTTTTGCAAAGGATTGTTGATGCTGTTTGATGATTGGTGGTTTTGGGGAGTTATTGCAGTATTGATCTTTTGGTCTTTAGGTGCATACAACAGACTGGTGAAAACGAGAAACGTTGTAGTGCAGCAGTACTTTGCTTTAGAACTCGTGCTCTTAAAGTATCAAGATCTCGTTCAAGAGGCGATTACAAGTGCTGCTACAGCCGTGAATGGATGGAGGGCGAGCGTTGCACCTGAGCTAGGTGCAAGTTTATGGACACGCCTTCAAGTTTGCGCTAACCACGCTGCAATGGCCCTTGCCCGAATGCACGAGCATCCTTTGTTGCCTAGATCAGCGGATGAGTTGGTGGAGACAAGCGAGGAGCTAGAGAGTGCATGGCTCGCTTTGATACACCCCGATGTCTACTATTTATCGATACCTGAAGAGTTGAAAAAGAACTGGAGCGATATAGACGTTTTGCTTCAGCCAGAGCTGGAGAAATTCAACGCAGTGAGCAAAGAATACAACCAGGCAATCGATATGTTTCCGGCATCCTTAATCGCCAAACTTTTTAACTTTAAACCGGTTCGAATTCTTAATTAAATGAATAGATGACTAAGACTCCACAACTTGCTTTATGGCAACAACTCAAAGAAACACAGACGTGTCTTCAGCAAGTTTTACAGGGAGCCTCAACAAGTCAAATTTTGTTGGAAGTGCCTATTGAGTTGAGGGCTGCTACTCAGGCACTGTTATTCATGACGCTTAGAAGGTTGGGGACGGCGAGAGGGTTGATCAAGCTGTTAGCAAATAAACCTCCTAAAGAGCCTGCTCACTCACTTTTATGTGTTGCATTAGCTGTAGGCAGTGTAGTTGAAGAACCGATGTACTCCGAATTCACATTGGTCAGTCAGGCTGTAGAAGTTGCAAACCGAAACCCATTACTTAAACCACAAGCTGCATTTATAAATGCATGTCTAAGGCGTTTTATGCGAGAGAAAGACTCACTCTTGAAGGCGCTTGAACAAGATCTCGAATCCAAATGGAACCACCCCACATGGTGGATTAAACTGCTAAAAAAACAATATCCAGATAATTGGGAGAGCATTTTGCGGGCAAACAACGAAATGCCCCCTCTTAGCTTGAGAGTGAACCTATCAAGGATCACTCGTCGTGAGCTTGCTTTAATGTGGACTGAAAAAGGTATTGCAAATCAATTTTGTGGCTCCCAGGGTTTGATCATTAATAGTCCTATTGGTGTTAACCAAATACCTGGGTTCGCCGAGGGGTTGTGTACCGTGCAAGATGGTGGAGCGCAGTTGGCTACTCAAATACTCATGGACGCTCTCGCAACTCAACAAATGCAGGGTTCTAGGATAAAAATTTTGGATGCATGTGCCGCTCCTGGAGGCAAGACAACACACTTACTAGAATTTCCCAATGTAGAGGTTACTGCACTCGATGTGGACCCAAGTCGTTGTAGAAAAGTCGAAGACAGTTGTGCTCGAATGGGGGTTAAAGCACAAGTAATTTGCGCTGATGCTGCTGACTTGGGATCGTGGTGGGATAAAGAATTATTTGATGCTGTTTTGCTTGACGCGCCGTGTACTGCCTCTGGTATTGTGAGGCGACACCCAGATATTCGCTGGTTAAGGAGGGAGGCCGACATCGCGAGCCTGGCCGAAATACAAGCGCGATTGCTTAGACAAACATGGCATGTACTTAAAAAAGGTGGGAAATTACTTTTTTGTACCTGCTCGGTTTTCAAACAAGAGGGGGAGGCAGGTATTCAATCGTTTCTTAGAAGCAACACAGATGCTTCAATATGCACACAACTGGGGCATTTGCTACCCACTTTAGGCACAAATGGGGGATTGCTGACGGACAATGAACCGATTGAACATGATGGATTCTTCTACACTTTACTGCAAAAGAATTAGCCCCTTGAATTTTGACAAAAGCCGTATTGATTTAATTACTCTGCGACTTTTAGCTATTATTTTGGGCGCGTTGATGCACGTCTGTGCTTTCTCCCAGCAGCAACTTCAGACGGGTGATTTTGGAGTTAAAGCAGAGGATGATGGTTATTATTTGCAGGCGACCTTTAATTTTGATTTGCCGACAGGTGTTGAGGAAGCTTTAAACAAAGGCGTTCCTTTGTTCTTTATCGCAGAGGCTGATGTTTTAAAAGAACGTTGGTACTGGAGTGACAAGTTGATCACGCACAACGAACGTCATATGAGGCTGAGTTATCAGCCGTTAACAAGAAGATGGAAGATATACATTTCTTCCCAGCCGATAGCTAATACCGGACTTGGCGTAGCGATGGGACAAAGCTTTGATACATTGTCTGAGGCCATGGCAATGGTTAAAAGGGTTACCCGTTGGAGAATCGCAGATAAGCAGCAAATTGACCTGAGTGGTCGTTACCATTACAACTTCAACTTCAGGCTTGACCTTTCCCAGTTGCCAAGACCACTGCAGATGGGGGCAATTGGGGATTCTGAGTGGGTACTTAGCTTTACACGCTCGCAACGCTTGGCTGCAGACACGCTCGAATGAGTACGCTTGGATTTCAGCGTTTTAATCAAAAAAGGATGGGTTGGGCTTTAGGGGTCGTGACTTTTGCGGTGCTCGCCCTTGCTTTGGTTTTGTTATTTTTGCTTACCCAAGCCACACAGAAATGGGAGCTTTATGAACAAAACTATGAACTCCTATTTACCTTAAACTCGGTTGTCGCAGCAGGTCTAATGCTCGTCATTGGGTGGGCTGGATTTAGACTTGTGCAACGACTCAGGGGGGGTAAATTCGGGAGTCGTTTGCTATTGAAACTAGCGGCTGTATTTGCTTTGATTGGTATCGTGCCTGGTATTGTTATTTATACAGTTTCATATCAGTTCGTTTCAAGATCTATCGAGTCTTGGTTTGATGTGAAAGTGGAGGGGGCCCTAGATGCCGGACTCAGTTTGGGTCGCGCAACGATTGACAACATCTCCCTTGAGCTCAGTAACAAGACAAAAAGCGCTTCTTATTTGTTGGCTAACTCCTCCGATACAGGACAAGTTCAGACTTTAGAAAAAATCAAAGAGCTTACCAGTGCAGAGGACGTGATACTTTGGTCTCAAGAACTCAAACCCATTGCCAATGTAGGAACCTCTAAATACGATTTGTTTCCTGAGACCCCAAATCCGTTAGAGATGAAAAGAGTAGCCACAGAGGGGTTTACTTGGCGCGTTGAGGGCTTGGAGGAGGGGTTGAGTGCTCAAGGCTTGAAGCCGCGAATTAAAGTGCTTGTATTAGTCAACGTCAGTAAAATCAAACTAAGACCAGAGCAACTTGTACTCCAAGTGACTAAGAATTTACCGACAAACTTGGTAACCAATGCACTCGCAGTGCTGGAGGCCAATCGGGAATATCAGGAAAGGGCTTTGGCAAGAGACGGTCTCAAGCGAATGTATATTGGTACTTTGACCTTAACTTTGTTTTTAGCTGTTTTTGGGGCGGTATTGCTCGCTGCAATTTTGGGTAACCAATTGGCCAAACCTTTACTTGTTTTGGCAATGGGTGTGAGGGATGTTGCAGCAGGCGATTTAAGCCCCAAAGAGGTTTTGGAGGGAAGAGATGAGCTTGATGGGTTAACCCGCGCCTTTGCTCAGATGACCCAACAACTTGCCAACTCAAGGTCAGATGTTCAAAACAGTATGAATCAAGTTAGCCTTGCCAGAGCGAACCTTCAAACGATTTTGGACAATTTAACGGCCGGGGTGATTGTGATTAAACCTTCAGGGGAGATACTTTCCGCAAACCCCGGAGCAAATAGAATTCTGAAGGTAAACCTTAGCCAAGATACTGCTGGAAGTTTGGGGAATGGGTCTATTGAGATTAATGGGGCAAGTGGTGCAATTCGAACTAGTCGTGCCAATCTTAAAGAGATTCCTACGATTAGTGCACTCGTCATACCTGTTGTTCAACAATTTGAAAATTTTGTTGGAGATCAAATCAACCAAGAATTAGACCATTGGCAAGACTCCTTTGAGTTTGTGCCACCTGGCATAGACGAGAGCGGGCCTGGTATTTTGGGAGATAAAACTGGCGTGGTGACTTTGGTTGCTAGGGGCGCCGTTTTGCCTAATGGGGATTGGTTGCTGGTTTTTGATGACATTTCTCAAATCATCTCTGCTCAAAGAACGCAGGCTTGGGGCGAGGTTGCGAAAAGATTGGCGCATGAGATTAAAAATCCTTTGACGCCAATTCAGTTGTCTGCAGAGCGTTTGGCCTCAAAACTCCAAGGAAAAGTGGATGCGACGGATCAAAACTTACTGAATAAGTCTGTGAAAACAATTGTTGACCAAGTTGATGCAATGAAAAGGCTGGTTAATGAGTTTCGTGAATTTGGTCGGATGCCGCAAGCTGATTTGAAACCACTAGATTTGAACTCTTTAATTAAAGAGGTTTTAAGCTTATATGAGGCAGAAAACGATGGTGTTATCATAAAATCCATTTTTGATGCACAATGCCCCAATATTTTGGGTGACGAGCAGTTGTTAAGACAAGTCATCCATAATTTACTGCAAAATGCACAAGATTCGATAGAGAGTTTGGATCGCCGAGAGATTGTTATTGAGACTGAATGGCGAGAGAGATCAAAGCGAGTGCGGATGTCGGTATCAGATAGTGGGACTGGTTTTACGGAGGCGGTGTTACAACGGGCATTCGAGCCCTATGTAACGACCAAGGCGAAGGGGACCGGCCTAGGATTGGCGGTTGTAAAGAAGATTGCAGACGAGCATAATGCGAGAATTGAGCTTAGAAACACTGAGGATCACGGTGCGATCACAGGTGCTAGAGTAGCTATCTCATTTCAAAGTGAAAAGATAGGAAGCGTAAACATGACACAAATCGAAAAGGCCTGACACTGTAATATGGCAAATATATTAGTCGTAGACGATGAATTAGGAATTAGGGATCTTTTGTCAGAGATATTAAATGACGAGGGACACCAAGTTGAGTTGGCAGAAAATGCAGCACAGGCTCGAGCTGCAAGACTTGCCGCTGCGCCTGATTTGGTACTTTTAGATATTTGGATGCCTGACACGGACGGTGTGAGCTTGCTTAAGGAGTGGTCTGCTGCAGGGTTACTTACGATGCCAGTTATTATGATGTCTGGTCACGCGACGATAGATACCGCAGTTGAGGCGACCCGTATAGGAGCGTTGGCTTTCTTAGAAAAGCCAATCACAATGCAAAAATTATTAAAATCCGTTGAGCAAGGTCTTGCCCGAAAACCCAGAGAGCTGACTCGGCCCTCATCAACGGCGCCCTTAGTACGACCCAGTAATTTAGGGTCTAACAACACATTTGCACCTAGCCCTACTGTCACCCAAGAACTGAGTACTCTGACTCCTTTGCCTGTACAAATGGGTGAGAACGTGCCTTGGTCCAATTTGCAAAGCTTCGATCTTAATCAGCCACTCAGAGACGCAAGGGATGCGTTTGAGAAAGCTTATTTTGAGTTTCATTTGGTACAAGAGGGTGGATCAATGACGCGAGTGGCTGAGAAAACAGGTCTTGAGAGAACTCATCTTTACAGAAAGCTCAAGCAACTTGGAGTTGATTTATCAAAAGGAAAGCGTACGACCAGTTAAGGCTCAGTGCCCTTTGCAAGACACCCCTTAGTCATGCATAAATCTCGGGTGTGAATCTTTTGGGCAAACTAGGCCGTTTGCAAGCAATTTTCCTCGGGGGATTACAAACTTTTAATTTCTGGTTTCACTCTTCTGCTCTGTTCTTTATATACTTTGTTAGACCTGAGTCGCTAACGACTAAACTAAAAACCAAGGCGCCTACAAACGCGCCAACCAAGTCCCCTATAAACATAATAGGAACCTGATCAAAACTAAAAAGTTGATCAGGCTCGACACATATCCAAGCCAGGTGATGAGTGATACTGTTCATCAATGCGTAGATCACTGCCAACTGCATTAAGTCTTTTAAGTAGGTGATCGATACTTCTCTGTTTTTTAGAATTTTGAAAATCCAAAAAGCAAGCAAGGGACTGAGAATTCCAGCTAATGTGTTGAGGATGAGGGTTGGAAATGTGCTGGGATTGATCACATAGAGGAACATAACACCCAGGCCAGTTGCTATGCTTCCAGCATAATAACCAAGCACAATCACATTTGCCAACCTTAAAAAGGCTGGCAAATAAATCCAATTGATATGACCTGTTACAGATGCGAAATAAAAAGCCCATTCGTTAAAGCGATGCAGCGCAGCATACAAAAGACCTGCTATCAAAATTAGTATGACCAATTCGACTTTGATGCGTGGCATAGGAGCTTTTCTAAAAATTTTTATAAAATATGGTTGTAATTATTGTAATTAAAACACTATTTCAAAAAATTCACACAAGCATATCCCCTAATAGTCTAATTTGAAGCAGGTTTTATTTTTAAAACGTCTTCTATGGTCTGAGCATAAGCGAAAGCTATTTGCAATAGCTCAGAGTCCCCACGTGGCTTGCCTATCAACTGAATACCGATCGGTAGTCCGTTACTGCCGAACCCGGCAGGTACGCTGATGCAGGGAAGTCCTGCCAAGGTCGCATAAATAACCACCTCCATCCATCGGTGGTAAGTGTCCATACTGACCAGGCCTGAAGCTGTTTTAATTTCTTTTGGATATCTCCATGATTTATCAAAGGGCCAGACTTGAGCGCTGGGCAGTGCCAAGACATCATGGCTTTTGAAATACTCCAACATTTGTTGGTAAAAGACTCCCCTTTGGGCACTGGCATCAGAGAAAGTGCTGAACTCAAGACCGATAGACTCGTCAAATTCCCATAGCGCTTCTGGTTTGAAAAGAGCTCGGTTGTCAGGATTTTTTAAGTGAGGGGCAATCTTGGCTGCAGTTAGAGCTTGCCTCCAAACAAGCCAAGTTTGCCAAACTGATTCGGGAGTAAAGTTGGGCTTAACAAGATCAAGAGATGAGCCATGTGGTCCGGTTGTTGTGAAATGTTGAAGCGCTTTTAAGCAGGTATCTTGGATACCTATTTCCATGGGTAAATAGCCATTCAAGTCACCTAGCCATGCAATTTTTATGGAGGCGGGGGTTTGATTGAGAATTTTGGTAAGTCCTGTAAGCTTGCCCTCTAGACTTAACGGGGCGCGCAAATCGGGTCCAGATTGAATCTCAAGGAGCGCAGCTAGATCGGTTATGTTTTTAGCCATCGGTCCTTCTGTTGAGAGTTGAGCCGTATAAAAATCTCCAACAGGCGATGAGGGTACCCGTCCAAAGGAGGGGCGCATCCCGAAAATGTTATTCCATCCTGCTGGGTTTCTAAGGCTACCCATAAAGTCTGATCCGTCAGCCACGGGTAGCATTTGAAGAGCCACTGCAACCGCAGCGCCCCCACTACTTCCCCCTGCTGATTTGGTTGGATCGTATGCATTTGATGTGACTCCAAACAGTTCATTGAAGGTGTGAGAGCCAAGACCAAATTCTGGGGTGTTCGTTTTGCCTATCAATATTGCGCCCGCTTCTTTAATCCGTTGGACCATCAAAGCATCCGTTTTAGGGATGAAATCTTTGTAGATTGGGGACCCTTGGGTTGTTTTGATGCCTGCAGTAGATGATAGATCTTTAATGGCAATTGGCATGCCGTGCATCCAACCCATTGACTCGCCTCGACTGAGTTGGGTGTCTCTTAACTGTGCAATTTTGAGCAATTCTGATGGGTCAACCAAGTTGACAATTGCGTTGAATTTAGGATTGAGCAATTGGATGCGGCTCAAATAAGCATTTAATACCTCAACACAGGATATTTCCTTGCTATGAATCCTCTCGGATAAGATGTGCGCGGGGAGATCAATTATTTGCATGAATTTTTGCTCAAAGCTCTAAAGTGGGAGAAAATGCATGTTAATCTGAAATTCTGGCATTGTTGCTGGCTCTTTTTTTAACGCATGACATTTCTAGCATTAGATGTAGGCAATACTCGTCTTAAGTGGGCGTTGTACGACAGCTTTAATCCTGGTTCTAAGCTCTTGGGACAGGGGGCTGTTTTTTTAGAAAACATCGATCGCCTTGGCGAAGAGGTTTGGAACTCCCTTGCGGTGCCCACTCATATGTTGGGCTGCATTGTTGCTGGCGAGGCCATAAGACGGCGGGTTGAAGAGCAGTTGGAGATATGGGATGTTGTGCCTCAATGGATTGTCCCTTCTTTGTCTGAGGCCGGTTTGACGAATGGATATGAACACCCGACCCGCTTAGGTGCAGACAGGTGGGTCGCCATGATAGGAGCTCTCTCTAAGCACAGGTCGCGTCAACTGGGAGCTCAACAAAGACCTTTGGTCGTCGTAATGGTTGGGACTGCAGTGACTGTAGATGCTGTAGATGCGACGGGTCATTTTATGGGGGGCTTGATTCTTCCTGGGCACGGAATTATGCTCCGGGCTTTGGAGTCAGGAACAGCAGGCCTTCAAGTTCCTACGGGTGAGGTTAAGACTTTTCCAACCAATACCAGTGATGCTTTGACGAGTGGAGGCACCTATGCAATTGCAGGAGCAATAGAGCAAATGGTTCAACACTTAAGGGCTCGCACGGGTACTGAGCCAGTTTGTTTGATGACTGGAGGAGCGGGTTGGAAGATGGAGCCCTACATTAGTACGCCATTTGAACTAATAGAGAGCCTTATTTTTGATGGAATTTTGCACGTTGCAAGTGTTCGGTTCAGCAAAAAACACTAAGGAAGTCCCCAGTTTTTATACAGAAGTTATCAAGGTAAATTTTTATGAAAATAATAGACTCTATACTAACTCAAGCTAGCTCTATTGCTGCGGTTCGAAAAGATATCCATGCGCACCCTGAGCTATGTTTTGAGGAGCTAAGGACCTCAGATATCGTTGCTCAAAAACTCACTGAATGGGGAATACCTATTGAGCGGGGCATGGGAAAGACTGGGGTTGTTGGAATTATTAAGGGAGGCCCTAGTTCCAAAGCAATAGGACTTCGAGCGGACATGGATGCATTGCCAATTCAAGAGGTGAATACCTTTGAGCATGCTAGCTCTCACCCAGGTAAGATGCATGCATGCGGCCATGACGGGCACACTGCTATGCTTTTGGCTGCTGCGCAGCATTTGGCAAAAAACCGCAATTTTGATGGAACTGTTTATTTGATTTTCCAACCCGCTGAGGAGGGAGGGGGTGGTGCGCGGGAGATGATAAAAGACGGCTTGTTTGAAAAATATCCGATGCAACAAGTGTTTGGTATGCACAATTGGCCTGGATTGGCGGTGGGCCAGTTCGCGGTGAGTTCAGGTCCCGTAATGGCCTCAAGTAACGAATTCAAAATCGTTATAAAAGGCAAGGGCTCACATGCTGCTTTACCTCATAACGGCATTGATCCGGTCCCAATTGCTTGTCAAATGGTACAAGCATTTCAGACCATCATCACCAGAAACAAGAAGCCCGTGGATGCGGGGGTGATCTCTGTGACGATGATTAATGCTGGACATGCTACAAATGTGGTTCCAGATATATGTACGCTTCAAGGAACCGTTAGAACTTTCACAATTGAAGTGTTAGATATGATTGAGCGTCGAATGAGAGTTGTTGCCGAGCATATTTGTGCAGCAAATGAGGCGCAGTGTGAATTTCACTTCAAGAGGAACTATCCTCCGACCATCAATCACGCTAGTGCCGCTGATGATGTGAAAGCCTTATTGTCAGATGTTGTGGGTGAGACCAATGTAGTTGCTCAAGAGCCAACGATGGGAGCTGAAGATTTTTCATACATGTTGCAAGCAGTACCAGGAGCATATTTCTTTATTGGTAATGGTGAGGGCGCACACAGGATCTTGGGACATGGCGAGGGTCCTTGTACTTTGCATAACCCGAGTTATGATTTTAATGACGATCTGATTCCCTTGGGCGGTACAGTTTGGGTTCGTTTGGTTGAGGCTATGCTGGCTAAGTAAGTAGCATCTTTTGTTACGGTGTCAGATGGTTAAATTGATTAGATAACCCAATACTCATAGAAACTCAACCTGTATCGAGATCCGCTTTGCCTTAGGTCTTAGAGGTGGGGTTGCTCGCTGTCGTAAGCTTTGAGAAGGAGTTGCAAGTGCTCACGCTCTTTGGTCTCTAAGTAAGGCAAGAGCAGTCGCAGCACTTGTACTGCACCTTTTAAAACTGATTTTTCAGCATTGTTATTTTCCAATGCATTTCTGGGGTCGCGAACGTATTCATAGCTGAGCCACCAAGTCAAAATGACTACCATATGTACAGCGCAGGCCTGCCTTTCTTGGGCACTCAATTGAAGCGCACTTGATAGCTCAAGCCCTTGAAGAAGTGATTTAAAGGCACTTGTTTTATGAAGTAGGACGTCTTTTATTTCTGACTCTAGACGCCTATTCCGACTCAGTAAATCGTTAAGATCTCTGTATAAAAATCGGTACTCCCACACAATTTCAAACAACGAATGTATAAAGAACCAAGCGTCCTCGATATTTCTGATGTCAGTAGCTGCAGCGAGCAGTGGTATTAAATCTTTTTCGTACCGATCGTATAACGCGTTGACCAACTCCTCTTTAGCTGGAAAGTGGTAGTAAAGGTTGCCAGGACTAATATTAAGCTCTGAAGATATCAGGGTCGTTGATACATTGGGCTCCCCAAACCGATTGAATAGGGCAAGCGAAGCATCTAGTATGCGTTGAGCTGTGCGTCTAGGCGCTTTTGTAGCCATATTGGATGAAGCTGCAAGGGTGTTAAAAAGGTAAAAGTCACTCTAACTCAGTCATGGACAAAAGTAACCCGGGTTCTTACCAATGATCAGACTTTTGAGGAACTTAATTTAATTCTTTTGTCCTTTAAAAATTCAATTGACCATAAATAGTAATTACTTGAGAGGCGCCTTTGTATTTTTGCTTACTTTGGTCGTTCTAGTGGTTTTTTTTGCCTTCTGAAGCTCATTTTCTAGTGCTTCAATTCGCGACAGTAAATCTTGTAGTTGCTCTGCGCTTGGAACTCCCATTTTGTGCAATGCTTTGGCAACGCGGTCCTCAAAAATGGTCTCCAATTTATCCCACTGACCTGTTGCCTTTTGATTAAGTTCGGTTGCTATGCCACTCATTTTCTGAGTGGCCTCATTCAGTTTGGCTTCAGCGGTTTCCTGTGTTTTTCTTTGTATATCAATACCAGTTTTAACCAAAGTCTCAAATGCTTTGCCCCCCTCTTGTTGAGCTTTTGAGAATGCGCCGAGTCCAGCAAGCCAAATTTGCTGAGCTGATTCCTTCATGGAGTCAGTGAGTGCAGCGGGGTCGAAGTGATTGGGCTTAGTAGTCATTTAGAATACCTTTGATTAAAAAATTATGGGGCAAAATCAACTAAATTGTATTAAAGCATATTTTCATACCATTCAGTGTAATAAGACCCATCATGTATCACTCTCTTAACACAAGTTTCTTGATTAGCGAGCACCCCTCTAGGTCAAAAAAGAAAAAGTCTTATCAAAACTTCTAGAATTACAATAGCTCGTAATTTATAAATAAAATAATTTTTTCAGCATGAAATGGTACGTTATCCACACCCGCCCTAGGCAAGAGGAGCGGGCCCTCGAGAATCTTACCCGGCAAGGCTACAAGGCTTGGATGCCTTGGCTAGAGGTAGAAAAGCTAAGAGGAGGTCGAATCACCAAGGTGATCGAGCCAATGTTCAGTCGTTATTTGTTTATACAACTTGACCAGGTCACGACCAACTGGGGCCCAATTCGGTCGACGCTCGGGGTAAGTAAGTTGGTAACTTTTGGAAATCAAGCGGCTAGCATTTCAGATGAATTTGTTGAGATGCTACAGCGTACTCCACTTCAAGACTCCAAGCATATCTTGAAACAAGGAGATGAGGTCGAGATTATGCAGGGTCCCTTAAAAGGAGTGAAGGGTATTTTTGATCAACATGACGGTGAGCTAAGAGCTATGATTTTGATTGAGCTTATCAATCAGTCGCATAAAGTTCAAGTCTCAATGCAAGAGCTTAGGCCACTCAACTACTAACTAAAAATAAAATAAAAAATTTATGGAATTGATCCCTAAGCATATTGCAATGATCATGGATGGAAATGGTCGGTGGGCAAAAAAGCGTTTACTACCTCGTGCGGTTGGTCACGTAAAAGGGGCTGCAAATGTTAGATCAATCGTACAGGCGTGCTCTGACCACGGAGTAGAGTATCTAACCTTGTTTGCGTTCAGTACAGAAAACTGGAGAAGACCTGAGGATGAGGTTTCTACGTTGATGGATCTCTTTATTCAATATCTGGATAAGGAAGTCAGTGAGATGAAAGACGCTGGCATTCGGTTTCGAATTATTGGGGATCGTTCGGCCTTTGCACCTTCACTTCAAGAGCGAATTGCACGCGCAGAACAAGAAACCAGTCATAACACTAAACTTAATCTAACAATTGCAGCAAATTATGGAGGTCAATGGGATATTTTGAATGCAACTCGTTTATGGGTACTTGCAAATCCAACATTGCCGATTTCATCGCTAGAGCCGAGTGCAATTAGCCAATACCTAAGCACTTGTGGACTACCGGACCCTGATCTTTTGATACGTACCGGTGGTGAGTCAAGGCTAAGTAATTTTTTGCTTTGGCAGATGGCTTATACAGAGCTTTATTTTACGGATACTTACTGGCCTGAGTTTGGTTCTGCAGAATTGCGCAGTGTTATTGAATGGTTTGGTAAGCGAGTCAGGCGTTTTGGCAAGACCGATGAACAAGTTTTGGGTGAAAATTAGTCTACTCAGAATTAAAAAAACAAAAAAACTGAATTAATGAATTAAAAATTTGTTAATTCATTGAATTTTGTGGAAAAATACGCATCATCTTATTAAAGAGATCATTTACCTTCTAGGGTATTTGTTGGCAATTACCCGCCATCCACGACGGGATTGCTATTTTTTTCGACAGCAATATCACTGTCAATTTTTTTATTAAGTTTTATTAAGGCTAAACCTCATGAAGAGTGAAAATCGTCCGGGCCACCCCCGCAAGGACCATTCTGTGCAACGTACTGGCAAATGCATAGCTATGATTGATAGTCATTACATGGCTTGGTTACTCAAACAAGAGTCTGACGAAGATGGTGGTTCTGTCAATCGTCAAGCTTTGATTCCTGCACTTTCCCAGGCTTTGAAGACATCTGGGTTGTCTGTTGATATTCAACGCGTTTATTGGTATACCGATTCAGAGGAAGAGCAATATCTTAACGATCAAATTGTTCGAGTAGTACCTCCCGATCAAGTTGAGGGAAGCGATGCATTACTACAGCTCCTCAGCTCTGACTTAAAACGACTTGCTGAAAACCGCGCATGTGATCATCTTTTAATTGCAAGTGATGATGAGAGAATTTTGGGGTTAGTTGACGATGCACAACTCAGGGGCATTGGCGTGCATTTGTTGGCTGATGAGTCTGCCAGGCATATGGATCAATTGGCACTCGCAGATCCTGATTGGTGTAGACTTTTAGCGCACGCAGATCGCCGAATCTTTTTGCAAGCTGCAGGCATGCGTGACTTAAACCACACTGTTAAGGCTGCCCCTGCAACGCCGCCTGCACCTGCGCAGCCTTTAGATCCTGAGGCAATGCGGGTTAAGCTGCTCGAGGTCGTATCGGGATGGTGGTCAGACGAGCCACAAGATATTCAAGATGATCTGCGTGATGAGCTTTTAAACAATCAAGGTATTCCTCAAGAAGTGGATCGCCATTTATTACTAAGAGTTAGAAAAGTTCTAGAGCGTCCACTTAGCTTTCCTGAGAAGAAGATGTTGCGTGAGATGGTTAGAAATACGGTGCTTGGTATTTCTGAGGAGGCCGCTGCAGCAGCGGCCGCCGCAGCTGCAGCAGCTGGTGCATTGCCTGCAGATCCGCTCGTGCATGCTTGAAATAGTGGCGTGATGTTTTTTTCGTAAATCGTCAAGATGTCATGATTTGACTTTGAAAACCTTATTCAATAACTAAGAAAAATTCATTTTTGACACAGGCCCCATGTTTTGATTATTTTCAAGACATCGGGCCTATATTTTTGGGCGAGATGGTTTTTTTATCTCGTATTTTTGAAATAACAGGATGTAATTGGTACTAAATTTGCCGATTCTTTCGTACACTACCTAAAAAACTGAAATCTGTACAAATGAGGATGAAGTAGTCTTCAAGACTATATTTAATCTAGGCTTGACTGCTGACGGGTTCCCCCATTCTTTTAATCTGTTTAGCCCTTCTTCAAATTTAAACTGTTGATTAATATATGAGCGACTCATTACACAAAGAAGCACACGATAAAGCCCTTATCTTGGCTCAAGCGTTACCGTACATTAGGAAATTTCATGGTAAAACCTTGGTGATCAAATACGGTGGAAATGCGATGACAGACCCCAAGTTACAGGCAGACTTTGCGGCTGATGTGGTCCTACTAAAGTTGGTGGGTATGAATCCGGTCGTTGTGCACGGAGGTGGACCTCAAATAGAAACTGTGCTCAAAAGACTAGGCAAGAAGGGAGAATTCGTTCAGGGTATGCGGGTGACGGATGAGGAAACGATGGAGGTGGTGGAGTGGGTTTTGGCTGGAGAGGTTCAACAAGATATTGTTGGCCTGATCAACCAAGCCGGTGGTAAGGCAGTTGGACTAACCGGGCGCGACGGAGGACTCATTCACGCCCGTAAACTTAAAATGCTAGATAACAAAGACCCATCAATTGAACTTGATGTGGGTTTGGTGGGTGAAATCGTTGGCATCGATCCATCGGTTGTAAAGGCCTTACAAGATGACGCGTTTATTCCCGTGATCAGTCCGATTGGTTTTGGTGTTAACAATGAGTCATACAACATCAATGCTGACGTTGTAGCGGCTAAGCTAGCTACGGTACTTCAGGCTGAGAAATTGGTGCTCTTGACCAACACGGAGGGGGTTTTGGATAAGAGCGGCAAATTGATAACAAATTTATCTGCTAGGGAGATTGACGGACTTTTTGCAGACGGTACGATCAGTGGTGGTATGCTCCCAAAGATAAGTGGTGCGTTAGATGCAGCAAAGAGTGGCGTAAACTCAGTTCATATTATTGATGGTCGTGTACCTCACGTGTTGTTGTTGGAAGTGCTGACTGAGCAAGCTTTTGGGACAATGATACGCTCCCACTAAACTAAGAAGGGATTGTGAATGGTTGATGAGACTGATTCAAATGCTTTAGATTTGCCTGAGAGCGATCAAACAGCCATTAGCCGTAAGCGCCCTAAGCCCGGTGAGAGAAGACTGCAAATATTACAAACTCTTGCTCTGATGCTTGAGCAGCCCGGATTTGACCGGATCACGACTGCAGCACTTGCGGCAAAATTAGAGGTAAGTGAGGCCGCTTTATATAGGCATTTTGCCAGCAAGGCACAAATGTTTGAAGCTTTGATTGAGTTTGTTGAGCACAGCCTATTTAGTTTAATCAATCAAATTCTTGAAAAAGAGATGCCTGTCCATTTCAAAGCTCACCAGATAGCGACCGTGGTCCTGCAATTTGCAGAAAAAAATCCAGGTATGACACGCGTTATGGTGGGTGACGCGTTGGTGTTTGAGAACGATCGACTTCAGACCCGCATGAATCAATTATTTGACCGTATAGAGTCTAATTTGCGAATCGTTTACAAGGAGGCCGCGCAGTCCAATAAATCTGCCACACCTACTGTAGATGCTCAAATGCAGGCAAGCGCTTTGGTATCTTATATTTTAGGGAGGCTGCTGCGCTTTACCAGGTCTGGATTTAAAAGGCCTCCAAGTGAGCACTTAGAGGCCTCTTTGAGTCTTTTTGGGTAGGTCTCTTTTAGAAGCTCACCCCAACCAACTGACCGGCTTTAATTAACTCTTCCCACGTCGCTTGGTCGATGGGGACACCGTTTTTAAGTCTATCTGCTCGAGTCTTTCGCTCTGGCTCACCTGCAATCGAAACGCCCGCTGTTTCACTGGCTTTGGAGTGTTCAGATGGCGGTGCACTTGGACTACTCTTGAGCCAATCTATGAATGCAAGTGACTCCTCAGCAAACGTATCTTGGGTGCCAAGTCTTACAGGATCGATCACGATGGTGAGCATGCTGTTGATTACGGCTCTTCTACCGTCTCCTTGTCTGTGCCAGGTTCCGCCTCCAGATAGGGCGCCACCCAGGAGTTCGCATGCGACTGCGATACCGAATCCTTTGTGCTGACCAAAGGGGAGTAGCGCCCCCATTAAGCCATTAGATTGGGGGACAACGACGACGCCTGGGTTATTGGTTGGATTGCCGTGCTCATCAATTAAGGTACCGCTCTCAACGGTTCGACCTTCGTTGTATGCGACTCGCATTTTTCCTTGAGCAACTTTGCTGGTTGCAAAATCCAGAACAAAAGGCTCTCTTGTATTTGAGCCAATACCAAGAGGAATACCTATGCAACAGGGGTTGGTTCCGAAGCGTCCATCTGCACCGCCGTAGGGTGCTACGATTGGGCGCGAGTTAACACTCACGAAGTGAATAGATACCCAGTTATTGGCAACCGCCATTTCAGCAAAGTAGCCAATACGGCCCAGGTGGTGTGCGTTGGAGAGGGACATAATGCATGAGCCGTGTTCCCTTACTTTGTCAAAAGCCAGATTCATGGCTTGTACACCAACGTTTTGGCCGTACCCTTGTTGGCCGTCTAGGCCAAGCATGGAGCCGGTGTCAACGCGGGTTTGAACACGTGCATTGGGGAGTAAGTTCTTCTCAAGGACTGCGTCCACATAACGGGGAGCCATACCCACGCCGTGGGAGTCATGACCACTCAAGTTGGCTAAAACCAAATTAGCAGCCACCTGAGTGGCCTCTTCTTTTGAGCTACCAACAGCGCTAAAGAGAGAAGCAACTTTCTCCTCTAGTTCAGTTGCAGAAATTAATATTGACATTCAAATACTCCTTTAATTTACATAACTGCGCCAAGTTGCCAAGGTACAAACTCACTTTGCCCATAACCGTGAAGTTCGCTTTTGGTAGCTTCGCCGCTTGCACTTTTTATCATATGTTCAAAAATAACTTGTCCCATTTGCGCGATGTTGTCAGTGCCGTCTACGATTCCACCGCAGTTGATATCGATATCATCTTTTTGTCGATTCCAAAGAGCGGTGTTGGTTGATAATTTGAGAGAGGGTGAGGGGGCGCAGCCATAGGCGGAGCCTCGACCTGTGGTGAAACATATTAAATTTGCTCCGCCAGCGACTTGCCCTGTTGCACTTACTGGATCGTATCCAGGCGTATCCATGTAAACAAACCCATGTGCTTTAACTGGTTGTGCGTATTCGTAGACCGCATTTAAGTTGGTCGTACCCCCTTTGGCAATAGCCCCTAAAGACTTTTCCAAAATGGTCGTGAGTCCCCCAGCCTTGTTACCTGGGGAAGGGTTGTTGTTCATCTCTCCTTGGTTTATTTCTGTGTAGTGTTCCCACCAACGAATACGTTCAATTAATTTCTCACCTACCTCTTTTGAAATAGCTCTTCGTGTGAGTAGGTGTTCTGCGCCGTAGATCTCTGGAGTTTCGCTGAGAATGGCGGTGCCCCCGTGTGCAACTAGTAAATCAACAGCTGCGCCTAGTGCAGGATTTGCACTGATACCAGAGTAACCGTCAGAGCCCCCGCACTGTAGCCCAACAGTTAAGTGTGATATGTCGCAGGGAACTCTTTTTACGTTGTTTGCCTCCTCAAGCATGGCGTTGATCTGAGCAATTCCAAGCGCTATAGATTTTGCAGTACCCCCTGTATCTTGGATGTTGTAGGTATATAGAGATTTACTTGCACTGAGGTGTGAGTTCTCTAACCAAGTGGAAATTTGGTTGGCCTCACAACCCAGGCCGATCATTAGACAGGCTACAAAGTTGGGGTGACGAGCGTAGCCGGCGAGTGTTCTCTCAAGTACTTGCATACCCAGACCTTTGTTATCCATTCCACAACCCAGGCCGTGGCTTAGTGCAACAACGCCGTCAATGTTTGGGTACGCGCTAAGCGCGCCAGGGTTTGTTCTTTTTGAGAAGTGGTCTGCGATTGCACGCACAACAGTAGCTGAGCAGTTAACGGTAGACAAAATACCGATATAGTTTCTTGTTGCAACCGAACCGTCTGCTCGCACGTAGCCCATGAAGGTGGTTTCTTTTCTTGTAGGGTTGGGCTTTACATCCGAACAAAATGCATAATCCCGTTCAAAGGCTCCTTTTTCTGCACCCAAGCTCAGGTTGTGGGTGTGAACATGTTCACCCATGTTAATAGCTTGGCTTGCAAAACCAATAATTTGGTTATAGCGCCTAACAGGTGCACCTAATTTAATGTCTTGTGTTGCAACTTTATGGCCTGCTGGAATGAGGCCTTTGATTTTGCATTCTTCAACATTAGAACCACCAATGAGTTGTGTCCGGGCGATTACAACATTGTCGTTGGCGTGGAGTCGTATAAAGTTTTGCATTGAAAATTAACAAAAAGTGTAATTTGAATAAAGAAAAATTAAGCGCTGATATTAGCTCACTCCGACTAAAAGAGATGCCAAATAATGGCCAAGGGAGGGTTATTACTTACGCACCCTATAGACACTGCAAAAGCATAATGTAGAGCCTGGTTTGTCGAGATTTACAAAGGCAATCTCAATTCATATGCTGATTGGTTTTTGCTAATTTCTGGACCTGTTTTAATTTTTAAAACCACACTCAACCACTTAAGAGTTTGATCAACATAGGATCCATAGATTCATATTTTTTACTTATCTAAACTGAGCGCAACTTATTCGAGCATTTCTTGAGCTAGATTTGCTTGTTTTTTTAAACTCTGTTTAATTTCCCCAATAATTTAATTCATCACATCACCTTAATGGAGAGCGCAAAATGAGATTGACTGGAAAAATTGCAGTAGTCACCGCAGCTGGACAAGGCATTGGGAGGGCCAGTGTTTTAGCTATGGCAAAAGAGGGCGCTCAAGTTTGGGCCACCGATATAAACGCTGAATTGCTCAACTCATACGCAGGGATAGAGAATGTGCACACTGCAAAACTAGATGTGCTTGATAAAGAGGCGATAAGCGCCTTTGTGGGTGGACTTGATAGAGTAGATGTACTTTTTAATTGCGCTGGATTTGTGCATAGCGGCACAATTCTCGAGGCCACGGATGAGGACTGGTCATTTGCTTTTAATTTGAATGTGCGTGCGCAGTTTTGGATGATCCAGGCCGTTTTGCCAAAGATGATCGCCAATAAAATGGGTAGCATTATCAATATGTCTAGCGTATGCTCCAGTGTGAAGGGACTACCGAACCGTTTTGTTTACGGTGCTAGCAAGGCCGCAGTCATTGGATTGACCAAGAGTGTGGCAGCAGATTACGTTAAAAACGGTATCAGAGTCAATGCCATATGCCCCGGAACAGTGGACACGCCTTCTTTAGGGGACAGGATTTCGAAGTTTGAAGACCCAGTACAAGCTAGAAAAGATTTTATCGCTCGACAACCTATGGGCCGTTTGGCGAATGCGCAAGAGATTGCGCCCATCGTTGTTTATTTAGCGTCTGATGAGTCACAGTTTGCAACTGGAAATGCATTCATGGTTGATGGTGGCATGACAATTTAAAAGGCAAATAAAAAATGAATCAATTAGATCTGAATGGTCGCCACGGCGTAGTTACTGGCGGTGCAACTGGCTTGGGCTATGCAATTGCTGAACGTATATTGGTCTCAGGGGGGCGCGCTACGCTTTGGGATTTGGATGTGCCTGGCTTAGAGCGAGCACGTAAAACTTTGACCGAACAATATCCAAATTCAAAGGTGAATACTGTACATGTCAACGTTGCCTCCTATGAGAGTGTGGTGCAAGCAACCGAACAGACACTCGCACTTGAAAAGGCGGGCGTGGATATATTGGTGAATAGTGCTGGGATAACTGGACCCAATACTAAAGTCTGGGATTATCCAGATGATGCATGGCGTGCGGTGATGGATGTGAACGTCAATGGCCTTTTTTATTGCTGCAAAGAGTTATCCAAACACATGAAAGACCGCGCCTTTGGTCGAATCGTTAATATTGCCTCAGTTGCGGGTAAGGATGGAAATCCAAATGCCAGTGCATACAGTGCAAGCAAAGCGGCGGTGATTGGGCTTACCAAATCTCTTGGTAAAGAGCTTGCAGATACGGGTGTTCGTGTCAATTGTGTGACCCCTGCTGCAGTTAAGACCGCGATTTTTGATCAAATGTCTGCAGAGCACATACAATTCATGTTGAGTAAGATACCCATGGGGCGTTTTGGTATGCCCGCAGAAGTTGCTGCTTTGGTGTGCTGGCTTTGCACTGAGGACTGTTCATTCTCAACGGGTGCAGTGTTTGATTTATCTGGAGGTCGTGCAACTTACTGATTTAAGTCAAGCATAATTGAGCGTTCAAGTATTTATATTTTTTTAAACGGAGTCAAAATGAAACTAGTACGATACGGCAAGGTTGGCAAAGAAAAACCAGGGCTGATTGATGAGAATGGCAAGATCAGAGATTTAAGTCATATCATCTCTGATATTACGCCAGAGCAGTTGAGCGATAAAGTTCTGAGCAAGCTCTCAAAGCTCAACCCTGCAAAGTTGCCCCTCGTGCGCGGTAGCCAGCGCCTTGGATGCCCTTTCACCGGATCTGGTAAATTCATTGCGATTGGTTTGAACTATGCAGATCACGCCGCTGAGGCGGGTATGCCTTTGCCAAAAGAGCCGATTATTTTCATGAAGCCAACCAGCTGTATCCAAGGACCTGATGATGATGTCATGTTGCCTAAGGGATCTGTCAAAAGCGATTGGGAAGTTGAACTCGGTGTGGTTATCGGGACAAAAGCTTCACATGTCTCTTTAAAGAGCGCTTTGGACCATGTGGCAGGCTACTGCACAATTAATGATGTCAGCGAGCGTGAGTATCAAATTGAGCGCGGCGGCACATGGGATAAGGGAAAGGGTTGTGACACTTTTGGCCCTATCGGACCATGGCTTGTAACGAGAGATGAGGTACCAAACCCGCAAAAACTTAATATGTGGATGGATTTGAACGGTACTCGTATGCAAACAGGTAACACAAAGACTATGATCTTTAATGTTGCTAAGTTAATCAGTTACACCAGTCAGTTCATGACGCTTTATCCCGGCGATATCATCACAACCGGTACACCTCCAGGTGTTGGAATGGGCGTAAAAGTTAACGGCAAATCAGCCCCATTATTTTTGAAAGCAGGCGATGTGATGACTTTGGGAGTTGAGGGTCTTGGCCATCAAACTCAAAAAGTGGTTGCATATAAAAAGCAAAAATAAATATTTGTAAATTACGCTCTTCTTTTAAGTAACGAAGTGCCAACTAATTAGTGGTCTCTCTGGTGTATAAGCTAGAGAGACCATTTTGTTTTGGTAAATCTAGGATTTGCCCTCAACTTTGATTTCAAATGCATCTAGACTACTTGGTACTTTAAATTCTGGCTCGTCAAAAAGTGTATCGCCGTGAGTGTTAGGTGTGCCAGTTGCTTTTACGTTTTTAAAATCATATAGGGCAGAATCCATCAGATGAGAGGGCGCAATATTTTGCAAGGAGCGAAAGATGTTTTGTACTCGTCCAGGGTGTTTCTTCTCCCATTCCCTAAGCATATTGCCTACGACTTTTCGTTGAAGATTTTCTTGACTACCGCATAAAGTACAAGGAATGATTGGAAATTCTTTGTGCAAAGACCAATCGATTAAATCATGCTCAGGCACATATGCAAGAGGCCTGATGACGACATGACGACCATCGTCGCTGACCAATTTGGGGGGCATCGTTTTTAGTTTTGCACCAAAAAACATGTTTAGAAAAAATGTTTGCAAAATATCATCTCTGTGGTGACCAAGGGCGATTTTTGTAGCCCCTAGCTCGTCTGCGACCCGGTACAAAATTCCTCTGCGCAGACGACTGCAAAGGCTGCACATCGTTTTGCCCTCTGGAACTTTGTCCTTAACAATCGAGTAGGTATCTTGGTTTTCGATATGAAAATCAACGCCAACTGACTCCAGGTAACGAGGAAGCACTTCGGCAGGAAAGCCGGGCTGCTTTTGATCTAAATTAACAGCAACGATATCAAAGTGTATTGGCGCGCGTGCTCTTAGTTTGAGCAGTATGTCAAGCAGTGCATAGCTGTCTTTCCCCCCAGAAACACAGACCATGACTTTGTCGCCCTCGCCAATCATGTCGTATTCAACTATTGCTTGACCCATCAACCGGCAAAGACGTTTCTCAAGCTTATGAGACTCGCGCTCTTTGTTTGCCCTTGCACTGGATGTGTGGCCATTATCTGTTGATGAAGACAGCTCAGCTTGAGTTTCTGGCACAGTGCTCCAGATTTCATTCATTTTCTTATTCTCTGGGCGATCTAGGACTTGCGGATTGTTCAATTTAACTTACTCATGTTTGTATCATCATGTATTTTAAGAACGGAAGAGCTTTAGCTAATTATTTTTTGAAGAGCTTGAGAGTTACGACTTCTAAAATTGCACCGGTTAACATTGTGGATCAGACTTTTAGTAATTGTTTCGACCCTGCTCTTAAAATACAGAAAATTATCACCTGGAAACTTACAACTTGTATTCTCACAAATTTTCTAATGAAGCGGTGCAATCTGACTTAAAACCCGCTCCTAAAACGGAGTTGGAAGGCGTAATTCGTCGTGTAATTGATGAAGCTGGAGGGTGGATTGATTTTGCTAACTTTATGGATATAGCACTTTATGATCCTAAATCAGGATATTACAGCTCTCAAAATCAACAAATTGGGTATTCACCACTTAGTGGAAGTGACTTTGTTACCGCACCTGTTTTAACAAAGGCATTTGCAAAGGCATTAGCCGTTTCTGTGCGTGAGGCCTTGGATAAAACTCAGACCCAAGAGATATGGGAGTTTGGTCCGGGAACTGGTGTTTTGGCCTCGCAACTGTTGGAGAGTTTGGGGGATCGCATCTGCAAATACAACTTAGTTGAAGTGTCTGGCGGATTGCGCGCAAGGCAATCGGCTTTGCTCAGTGCTTATGCGGACAAAGTGAACTGGGTCAGTGAGTTACCAGAGGTTATGAAAGGCGTAGTTATTGGCAATGAAGTCTTAGACGCTATACCTGTGAATATCATCAAGCGAATAGATGGAATATGGTATGAGCAGGGAGTTTGCTTGAGCGAGGGGCTTGGTGCTACCCAAGTCGAGGGAAATAAAACTGCATGGCTGGGTTGGGCAGGACGACTCACCGATTTGAGACCCCCGAGCCAGGAGGGATTGACGGGAGATTATTTAACCGAGGTTCATCCCAGGGCTGAAGCGTTCGTACAAACACTGGTTAATCGGTTGGAGGTCGGGGCAATGTTTTTTCTCGATTACGGATTTCCCGAGCGAGAGTATTATCATCCCCAAAGGCATATGGGAACACTGATGTGTCATTTAAGACATGTTGCTGATGATAATCCGTTGGTCTTTGTTGGCCATAAAGACATTACGACCCATGTAAACTTTACTGGGATCGCGCTGGCAGCGCAGGAGTGTGGTGCAAATGTCCTAGGATATACAAGTCAAGCTCATTTTCTTTTAAATAATGGTTTTTTAGACTTCCTAGAGGACGCAGATTTGAGCGAGCGCGCAAGAGCTTTGAAGTTGATTCATGAGCACGAGATGGGTGAGCTCTTTAAAGTGTTGATCATAGGCTTAGGAAGTGTATGGGATCCTATTGGATGCTTGAGGGGAGATAGAACCCACACTTTGTAAGTGTTAAAAAAGGTAAATGAGTTATTCTTATACAACAACATAACAATATGTCATCAAACAAACACGATGGTTTTTGAAAATGCTTAGATGGCTTGTTTTGATCTTGATTGTGATGGTTTTAATTCAATACTTTGACCCATGGTTAAGGCGAATTAAATTCGGCAGATTGCCGGGGGATTTAACTTTTATATTGTTCAAACGAGTGTGGCGACTTCCCCTTACTTCTGCATTTTTGTTGAGTGTTTTGCTGGAGTTGATTTCTAAAATTATTTAGCTTTTAAAAGCTCCTGAGTATAAAAAAGTAACTTTTCTTTACACAGCATTTGCACAGCGTCTATATGATCTTTGAAATGACTTATCTCTAATTTATGATGTTTGTATTTAAAAAACCAACGCCTGGTGCGTTTAAAAAAATTATCTTAGTGTTTGCGATCTTTGTTGCAATAGGAGTTGCAATCGGGTTGTGGATTTATCGAGCTGAGGTGTTTGGATTGGACACATCGGCCAAGGGCCCTACTGGTG
>Ga0208618_1000208_pt1 | contig 27499 bp, 20 predicted proteins | sample CryBogCBE18Jul08_FD_184585 | JGI IMG/M metagenome (GOLD analysis project Ga0208618, IMG submission 184585) | Freshwater microbial communities from Crystal Bog, Wisconsin, USA - CBE18Jul08 (SPAdes) | ecosystem: Environmental > Aquatic > Freshwater > Lake | place: Crystal Bog, Wisconsin, USA...
CCCTGGAGGCGAGCGGCGCTTTTTTGTTTTTAGATAAGGACACCGACATGGCCGAGACCAAGAAGCTCGCGGCCGCGGTGCGCAGCGGGACAGGCAAGGGGGCCGCCCGCAGCGTTCGCCGTGAGGGCCGTATACCAGCAGTTTTATATGGCGGCGGCGAAGCGCCGACGCCGCTGTCGCTCGATAAAAAGAACGTGACTCAATTGATCTTTGCAGGTCATTTTCTCACCACCATTTTTGAGCTTGACATCGATGGCAAGAAGGAGCGGGCCATTCCGCGTGATTACCAGCTTGATGTTGTGAAGGACACGCCGCTTCATGTCGATTTTCTCCGACTAAAGCCGGGCTCTCGGTTGCGCATCAACGTGCCAGTGCATTTTATCAACCAAGAAACGTCTCCAGGACTAAAACGCGGCGGTGCTCTCAACATCGTCTATCACTCAATCGAGATGTGGGTGCCTGCGGATAATATTCCGGAAGCGATCACGGCCGATCTTGCGGGCATGGACTTTAACGACTCATTGCAAATATCGGCGATCACGCTGCCTGAGGGCTGCAAACCGACCAATCCTGATAAAAACTTCACCGTCGCCAGTCTTGCACCGCCAACAGGCGGCGCAGAGGAGCCAGCTGCTTCAGCGGCGCCCGCCAAGGACGAAAAGAAAAAGTAGTTACAGGATCGTTTCTAGTCATAATGGCCGGGTTCTCCCGGCCATTTGCTTTTGTAGGGGATTTCATGCTGCTCCTCGTCGGGCTTGGCAATCCTGGCCGTCAATACGCAAAGAACCGGCATAACATCGGATTCATGGCGATAGAGGCTATCGCGCATCGTCATCATTTCAGCCCGCCTCGCATGCGCTTTAATGGCCTCATTCGCGAAGGCGCTATTGCTGGCGAACGTGTCATCCTGCTGCAACCCCAGACATACATGAATGAAAGCGGACGTTCCGTTGGCGAAGCGGCGCGCTTCTATAAAATTGAGGCGCCTCATACAATCGTTTTCCATGACGAACTCGATCTTGCGCCGGCCAAGTGTCGCATTAAATCAGGCGGCGGCATCGCTGGACACAATGGCTTGCGCTCAATCACAGCGCATATCGGCAATGACTACAAACGCCTACGCTTGGGCATTGGCCACCCGGGCGATAAATCTCTCGTCCAAGCTTATGTCTTAAATGATTTCCCGAAAGCTGAACAACCCTGGGTTGAGGCGCTATGCCTGGCCGTCGCCGATCACGCCGAGCTCCTCATTCAGGGCCATGACGCCGAGCTGCAAAATCAACTCCATTTGGCGCTCGTCAACAAAGGACTAAGCGACACTAAGCGTCCTGGCTAAAGATGGGTATGATAGTGACGCTCAGGATGAGGGATGGATCTTTTCCACCGTCACGGCTCATCCACACCGCCCTCTTTCATAAACTTGCGTCCGCGCTTATATTCGTTCTGCCGGCGCATGCGTCGGCTATGGCGATAAACGAACATCGAAATAAACCATTCGGACCCGGGGGCGGTACCCGGCGCCTCCACCTGAGCTCATAAGCGCGTATTATGATCTTAGGCGGGGGCGAAATAGGATCGACGAGGGCGTAAAGGGTGATTTTTTGCTCGGCATGATACCGCCGTTATCGGGTCAAACCTATAGTTGCCAATGACAACTATGCTCCGGTAGCCGTCGCCGCGTAATGTGGCGCCCAAACTGGGATTAAAGCCCTAGGGGGTTGCACCTCTAGGCGGGGCTCGGAGGCGCCTGGCAACAGAAGCCTCCACTTTAACTTTTGCGCGGGCGCCGAGATTGGACCAAGCGCGAGCTAGAAATTGGCGCGACATCCATGTCTCAAGACTTCATTCGGTATGATCTTCTGGTGCAAGACGCGATGCGCAGCGTCATGCACAAAGTTCTCTCTGACGTAGCCGAACAAGGCTATCTGCCTGGGGATCATCATTTCACAATAAGTTTTCTTACACATGCGCCAGAGGTGCAAATTTCAAGTCGCCTCGCTGAACAGTGGCCGCATGAGCTGACAATTATCTTACAGCATCAATATTCAGATCTTGAAGTCAACGAAGCAGGCTTCGGCGTCACCCTCTCATTCCGCGGCGTCCCAGAAAATCTCTATATTCCCTTTTCCGCAGTAACCGGTTTCTTTGATCCATCAGTTGAGTTTGGGCTGCGCTTTGAAGCGGACGAGGGAGAGAGCGATGCGGAGGCGAAGACGCCTCCCATGCGTCCAAGCCTTGTCACGGCAGACACGCCCACTGCAGGTGCGCCTCCAATATTAACGCCCGAAAAGAAAAAGAAAACAGAAACCAAAGATACGCAAACTTCAGATACCGAGGAAGAGAACAGCGGCGCCTCAAAAGTTGTTTCTATTGACGCGTTTCGTAAGAAAACGTGATGAGCGAGATTATAAACTTACGACGCGCACGTAAGCGGCGTCAGCGCGACGCGGCAAGTCTAATAGCTCAAGAAAATCGCGCCAACTATGGTCGGGAGAAAAGTGAGCGCAGCCTAACTCAGGCAAATTTACGCCGCACCGCCAACAGTCTAGACGCCCATCTACGCGCCAAGCAGAGTGATGATACGGCGTGATGGACATCACGCCAGCTCATATGCAAATCACCAAACATTCAATTGTTATCGCCGGCCATCGCACAAGCATCTCGCTTGAAGACGCCTTTTGGCGCGCGCTTAAGGACATAGCGCATCATGATGGCGTCTCTCTTGCCGTCCTTGTTGGTCGAATTGATGCTGAGAAAAGCGGCGCCAATCTATCATCGGCTCTACGCGTGTTTGTGCTGCAACGCGCGTTTCGCAAACATCATGAAGAAACCTCTGCCTCGGGCTGAGGACATCAACCAGCACATCATGGAAAGCTTAGAAAATAACAAAAATCAGCACAAGTTAATGACGTATAGGAAACTCACGTCGAATGACGCAGCAGTGATTCTCACACCGTTCTCCTGTATGTTGCCAAGAATCATCAGGAGCGGCCTTTGCCCGAGATCGACGATTACGCCCCGCAAAAAAACGGTCTCGCTGCGCGTGCGCAAGCTACAGCGCAACGGCCCGCCTACCTTGACGGCTTAAACCCAGAACAACGCGCAGCTGTTGAAACGCTGGAGGGGCCAGTCCTGGTTCTTGCTGGAGCTGGCACAGGCAAGACACGCGCCCTGACAACACGAATTGTTCACATCCTCGCCCTTGGACAGGCGCGTGCTTTTGAGATTCTTGCCGTCACCTTCACCAACAAGGCCGCTCGTGAGATGCGGGAGCGCATTGAAAATCTGGTTGGAGAAGGCGCACAAGCGATGCAATGGCTTGGAACGTTTCATGCCATTTCAGCAAAAATTCTTCGCCGCCACGCTGAACTCGTTGGACTTGAGTCAAATTTTACAATTCTGGACACCGACGATCAAATCCGACTAATCAAGCAAGTGTTAAAAGCTGAAAATGTTGACGACAAACGCTGGCCGCCACGCGCTTTCGCAATGCGTCTTGATAGCTGGAAAAACCGTGGACTTACACCACAAAAAGTCCCCGCGGGCGAGGCTGAAAGCTTTGCCGACGGCAAAGGCGCCACTCTCTACAAACTATATCAGCAAAGGCTGAAAACGCTCAATGCTGCCGATTTTGGAGATCTTTTACTTGAATCGCTCAGGCTTTTTCAAGAAAATCCAGACGTTCTCGCTGAATATCAGAAGCGCTTTAAATTTATCCTCGTTGATGAATATCAAGATACAAACGTCGCCCAATATTTATGGTTGCGATTGATTTCTCAGGGTAGACGTAATGTTTGTTGCGTCGGCGACGATGATCAAAGCGTCTATGGTTGGCGAGGCGCAGAAGTAGAAAACATTCTGCGGTTTGAACAAGATTTTCCTGGTGCAACAATCATTCGGCTGGAGCGCAACTATCGTTCAACCGGTCACATTCTGGCTGCAGCCTCACATCTCATAGCGCATAATGAAGGCAGACTCGGAAAAACGCTTTTTACAGATGATCATGACGGTGACATGCCAACCTTGACAGGCGTTTGGGATAGTCAAGAAGAAGCGCGTGCAATCGGCGAAGACATAGAACAGCTCCACCATAACAAGCAGTCGCTGGAAGATATCGCCATACTTGTACGCGCCTCCTTTCAGATGCGTGAATTCGAAGAAAGATTTGTTGAGATCGGATTGCCCTACCGCATAATCGGCGGGCCGCGCTTCTATGAGCGTTTGGAGATACGTGATGCTCTTGCCTACCTGCGCAGCATCACGCAACCCGCAGACGACCTTGCATTTGAACGCATTATTAACACGCCAAAACGCGGATTGGGCGAAGCAACTCTGCAACTTTTACACGAATACGCGCGACAAACGCATATTCCGCTTCAGCAGGCTGCGCGTAGCTTGATCGAAACGGAGGAAATGAAACCAAAATCCCGCAACGCATTGCGGGGTTTGCTCATGGAGCTGGATCGCTGGCGTAGCCTCATTGAGGTCACGCCACAACATGAGCTTGCCGAAATTGTATTAGACGAGTCAGGCTACACAGAAATGTGGCGGCAGGACAAAACACCTGAGGCGACAGGACGTCTTGAAAATCTGAAAGAACTTATCCGCGCCATGGAGGAGTTTCCAGACCTCGCGTCATTTCTTGAGCACGTCTCTCTCGTCATGGATACGGAGGAGTCAACAGGACAAGAGCGCGTTTCTATCATGACGCTCCATGGAGCCAAGGGTCTTGAGTTCGATACAGTCTACCTCCCTGGATGGGAAGAGGGGCTTTTTCCGCATCAACGCGCCCTTGATGAACAAGGCCGCGCTGGGCTGGAAGAAGAGCGCCGTCTGGCTTATGTCGGCTTGACGCGCGCAAAGCGACGCGCAAAAATATTTTTTGCAAGCAATCGTCGCATTCGCGGCTTATGGCAACCAACAACGCCGTCGCGATTTATAGATAACCTTCCGGCAGCCCATGTCGATATCGTTGAAGCGCCAGGAGGCTCGCAATACGGTTCATATGGCGTTTCGCGCTTCGCCAATCTGGATAGTTATGACTCTGATTACGCAGCACCTGGATGGCAACGCGCTAAAGCCACCTCCGCTAGAGGAACAAACTCTACGCAGCATTGTCATAAGCCTGCCTATCCCCGCCAAGCCCCAATGATTAACGGTGAAGTTTTGTCTCGTAGTTCAACGACGAGCCGCCTCTCTCAAGGCGCAAGAGTCTTCCATCAGAAATTTGGTCCCGGCACAGTCGCCGCTGCGGACGGCAATAAACTTACCGTTGATTTTGATAAGGCTGGTCGCAAAATGGTCTTGGAAGGTTTCTTAAAACCAAGCTAGTCATACAAGATCACGTTTCTTGAGATCAGCACGCTGGCGCAAGCAGACAAATTTTGCTCTTCTTGACTTTAACTGTTGCATATATGCAACAGAGAATAAAAATTATCTAACCATCGTAAATTTATTGCTCACATTGATTCACTTCATCAGAATTAATGTTAGAATCTTTCTATGAGGCGTCATAACTGTTACCTATTTAGCCCCGTTGACGCGTCCGTCTTTGAAAATGCAGCCGCATTTGTCTGCGGCTCCAAATGGTGACGGCTGTGCGGCTTTGTGTTAATAATCTTCGTTGTCAGCGCTGGAGCATTGCCGCCCTGACATTCTTAGCCGCGCCCGTAGGTCAGGCACATTCAGCTACTTTTCCTTATCCTGATATTTTCAGCCAACCCGCAATCGTCGCGCTTCATGGTTTGGAAAAGCCTTATCGCTGCGACCCTATAGTCTCAATATTTTTACCAGAGCTCTTTTCTTCAGTTGTTGCGCTTCGACAAACGCATCCGGTCAGCGATGACGCCAAGACAGAAATAGCTGATTTTTCATGGGAGCTTTTGCCAAACATCAACCAGCGCCTCGCCTTAGCGATTGAGGCATGGCGCCATGCGCCGGAGCTACGCAATAATAAACCTCTTCATGACTTGCGTGAGAAAATTGCAGGTCTTTATCGTGTTCGAAATTTTGCGCCGCTCTGGATTGAAGATGAGGCATGGCGTGAAGGCGCCGCATCGACAATCAGTCGCCTGTCAGAAGCAATGAATGATGGACTAGATCTGCGCGCCTACAGGCTGCCGTCTCGCGACAAGCTCATCCCCGATGTCGATGACGAATTGGCGCTCTCTGAAGCTGTCGCCGCTTACGCACTGCAAGCGCGCGGCGCGCGTATTGATCCAGATCAAATTTCTCATCTCATTGGCGCAAAAACCACACTGCCCGATCCTGGGCAAGCAATCATTGATGTCGCCAACGCGAAAGACCTTGCTGGCGATACCCTTGTCGCTTTTAATCCGCCACATCGCGGCTATCAGCAATTGCGCCAAAAACTTATAGAACTTCATGCGCTTCGCGCCACAGCCGCGACAAACGAAAAAGTTGTGGAAAATGTCACAGGCGCTTTGCAGTCTGATCTACGCCCACCGATCATAAAATCAAAGTCTCACAGTGCGAACAAACCGGCCGCAAATACGCATCTCGAAGCTGAGATTATTGCAAATATGGAACGCTGGCGCTGGTTGCCGCGCGATCTGGGCACGGACCGCATTGAAGTCAATATTCCTGATTATGAATTGGCCGTCGTTCGCAGCGGCGTCGTCACCCATCGCACGCGGGTGATTGTTGGCAAAGAAACAACGCCTACGCCAATTTTTTCCGACAGCATGGAATATATCATAATCAACCCCTATTGGAACGTACCCCAATCAATCATTCATAAAGAAATGATGCCTAACGGCGGTCCCGGCGAGGGTTTTAAGGTATCCTATAGCCACGGCCAGATGGTTGTGCGTCAACCTCCTGGCCCGAGCAATGCTTTAGGACGGATGAAGTTCGTATTCCCAAATGATTATGCTGTTTACATGCATGACACGCAGTCACGTAATCTTTTTGCGGTCGCACGGCGCGCCTTCAGCCACGGCTGCATGCGTGTGCAATACCCATTTGCCCTCGCGGAAGCGGTGCTGAACGGAAAGTGGTCCATTGAACGGCTTGAAAAACTTATTGGCTCCACAGAGCGCTATATCACTTTGTCCCAACCGTTGCCCGTGCATATCGAGTATTTTACAACCTATGTTAATGAAACTGGACAGCTCATTCAGCGCCAAGATCTCTATGGCTACTCTTTGCGCGTAAGACGCGCGCTTGGACTGAGCGGCTGAGTGGCGGGTCTAGAACATATGACGGTGAAGATGAGAAGAGCGCGCCACATCGCCGTCAACTTATTCATTCTCGTCCTAAACGCGTCCATATCTTTGCATAAGAACAGCAAAGGCTCTATCGCTTGATCTCGCTGTAAAATAGTCTTTCTTAGATGAGCATCGCAACAGTCGCGTTTATAGAACAGACAATATCTCTCGCAGTGTGTTCATAGGAGCTTTTCTTGACGTCGATCGATTTTTCCAAAGTTCTCGTCGCACAGGGCGGTGGACCGACCGCTGTTATCAATCAATCACTTGCGGGCGTCGTTCTGGAATCACGTAAGTTTCAAGAAGTCCAACGTATCTATGGCGCTTTTCACGGCGTGCGCGGGGTCATTAATGAAGACTTTGTCGATTTGACCCAGGAAACCACACACAATCTCGAAATGGTGGCTCATACGCCCTCATCAGCCCTTGGATCGACACGGGACAAGCCAGACCTGAAATATTGTCAAGAAATCTTTCGCGTGCTTCGCGCCCACAATATCGGCGGCTTTTTCTATATTGGCGGCAATGACAGTTCAGACACGGTGCGTATCGTTTCTGAAGAAGCGCGAAAGGACGGCTATCCATTACGCGCAATGCATATTCCTAAAACGATTGATAATGACCTCGTGATCAATGATCACACCCCCGGTTTTCCTTCTGCTGCGCGTTGGGTGGCGCAAGCGTTTGCTGGTGCAAATCTCGATAATTGGGCCCTTCCCGGCGTTTACATAGGGGTTGTTATGGGGCGACACGCAGGGTTTCTGACCGCTGCCTCAGCGCTTGGAAAGAAGTTTCCTGACGACGGCCCTCATCTTATCTACATTCCAGAGCGCGTATTCAGCGTTGAGAAATTTCTTTCCGACGTTAAGGCAACTATGGATAAATACGGCCGCTGTGTCGTCGCCATATCTGAAGGGGTCTGCGATGAAAATCATACGCCAATTGCTGAAAAACTCGCCAAGCAGGTAGAGCGCGACGCCCATGGCAATGTGCATTTAGGCGGCGGCGCTTTAGCCGACGAGCTCACGCAGATCATTAAAGAAAAGCTCGGCTTTAAACGCGTGCGCGCTGACACCTTCGGCTATGTGCAGCGTAGTTTTGTGGGCTGTGTGTCAGACGTCGATCAGCGAGAAGCGCGCGACGTCGGCGAGAAGGCCGTGCAATTTGGGATCTGGGGAGATCGTGACGGCTCCGTCACGATCCACCGCACGGGGTTCTATTCTGTTGACTATCAATTAACACCGCTTGAACACATCGCCGCTAAGACAAAAACAATGCCCTCAGAGTTTATTAGTCCGTGCGGAACCGATGTAACCGACGCCTTTCGCATGTATCTACGGCCGCTCCTCGGCAGCGGCATGCATGACGCTTACCGACTGCGGCTCAACCGCGTGGCGAAAATTCTGAGTTAGGCGCGCCCTGGCGCCTCTCAAGACGCAAGGGTGTAACAATCATCGGCCGCGAGCCTCTCAGAATTTCTTTTATCTACATGAAAATAATAGATTACTATCAAAAAAATCCCACTCTGCGCACCCTCTTCGCGGGCCAGAGAGACCCGACCTTCTTCTTGCTGACCGCCTTTATTATCAAGATGGTTGCAAATCGGGAGAACCCTCCCCTAAAATCAGAGTCTTGAGGAAAGCGGATTTGCGAGGCAAGGCCTGATCAAGGCCCAGCGACAGGTTCGCTCAGGCATCTTTCTCCACCTTTTGTTAGGCGGGGAATTGTAACAAGATTTAGGCGACACGATTCGTCCTTTCGGCGAGTCTTTTTGGAGAGCGTGTATGAGCAAGGCTAGCGGTGGTGAATCAAAGAACACGCTTTACTGCTCATTTTGCGGCAAGAGCCAGCACGAAGTCCGCAAGCTTATAGCTGGTCCGACCGTATTTATTTGCGACGAGTGCGTTGAGCTCTGCATGGACATCATTCGCGAGGAGAGTAAATCCTCGCTGGTCAAGCAGCGTGACGGCATTCCGACACCAAGAGAAATATGCAAGGTTCTTGACGATTACGTCATCGGCCAGGCGCAAGCTAAGCGCGTGCTCTCAGTCGCTGTCCACAACCACTACAAGCGTCTCAACCACGCCACCAAACACGGCGATGTCGAACTCGCAAAATCCAACATTTTGTTGATTGGCCCAACCGGCGTCGGCAAAACGATGCTGGCGCAAACGCTGGCGCGGATCCTTGACGTGCCCTTCACCATGGCGGACGCGACAACGCTCACCGAAGCCGGTTATGTCGGAGAAGATGTCGAAAACATCATTCTGAAACTGCTCCAGGCGTCAGACTACAATGTCGAACGCGCCCAACGCGGCATTGTTTATGTTGATGAAATTGACAAAATCTCGCGCAAATCCGACAACCCCTCAATCACGCGCGATGTCTCGGGAGAGGGCGTCCAGCAAGCGCTGCTTAAGATCATGGAGGGCACTGTCGCTTCTGTGCCTCCGCAGGGCGGACGCAAACATCCGCAACAGGAGTTTCTGCAGGTAGACACAACAAACATTTTGTTTATCTGCGGCGGCGCTTTTGCTGGACTCGAGAAAATCATTTCGCAACGCGGCCGAAGCACATCAATCGGCTTTGCGGCGACAGTGCAAGCGCCAGATGAGCGCCGCACAGGAGACATCTTTCGTCAAGTTCAACCAGAAGATTTGCTAAAATTCGGCCTCATACCAGAGTTTGTTGGGCGCCTGCCCGTGCTTGCGACGCTTGAAGACTTAGATGAAGACGCTCTCAAGAAAATTCTAACTGAACCAAAGAACGCGCTCGTCAAACAATATCAGCGGCTTTTTGAAATGGAGAATGTCGAACTGACTTTTCAGGACGAGGCGCTCTCGGCTGTTGCGCGCAAGGCAATTGAACGTCACACCGGCGCAAGAGGCCTACGCTCAATTATGGAAGGCATCTTGCTTGACACAATGTTCGATCTGCCAGGACTTGAAGGCGTCGAGCAGGTCGTGATTGGCCCTGAAGTTGTGGAAGGCAAAGCGCGCCCGCTCTACATCTATGCTGAACGAACCGAAAAGAGCGGCGCAAGCGCCTGATTGCGCTGCAAAAAAATTTTTGGGGGGCGCGTCGTCTCGCCCCCAATGCAAGCTATCCTTGAATCGTGAGTTCGCGTACACCATTTCCCAACTAACAGGAAGCAGTAACCCAGAGAGGGTCGAAACTGCAACAGACTATGCAGGAACTTGAGCGTGAACCGCATAGTTCGAAGACGGATTTCCATAACGCTCGCTAAGCGCATCTTTGTTGAGGGGTGCGCAAATCAGTTAGGAACGAAGAAAAATGACGACTGAAAAGCGCGACGCCATCACGCCGGGAACCATCGAGAGCTACCCCGTTCTGCCTTTGCGCGACATTGTCGTCTTCCCGCATATGATCGTGCCGCTGTTTGTTGCCCGTGAAAAGTCAATCAGAGCCTTGGAGGAAGTCACCAAAACAGATCGCCTGATCTTGTTGGCGACCCAAAAAAACGCTGGCGACGACGATCCGGCCACGGATGACATTTACACGATAGGAACCCTTGCTTCCGTCTTGCAGTTGTTAAAACTGCCAGATGGCACCGTAAAAGTTCTGGTCGAGGGCGTCGCGCGCGCCAATGTCAAAAACTACACGAGCGTAGAAGATTATTATGAAGCGGATGCAGAGGCGATTGCCGATGATATCGGATCAGCTATCGAAGTCGAAGCGCTTGGCCGCTCTGTTATCTCCGAGTTTGAGAGCTATGTGAAACTCAACAAGCGTATCTCCTCAGAGGTTGTAGGCGCAGTTACGCAGATTGATGACTTTTCCAAACTTGCTGACACTGTCGCCTCCCACCTTTCGGTCAAAATCGCAGACAAGCAAGATGTTTTAGAAACAATCAGCGTTGGTAAGCGGCTTGAGAAATGCCTCTCACTTATGGAAAGCGAGATCTCAGTTCTTCAAGTCGAGAAACGCATTCGCACGCGCGTTAAACGTCAAATGGAAAAAACGCAGCGCGAGTATTATTTAAATGAACAAATGAAGGCGATCCAGAAAGAGCTTGGCGACGAGGACGGCAAAGACGATCTTGCTGAGCTCGAAGAGCGCATTAAGAACACTAAGCTCTCCAAAGAGGCGCGCGACAAAGCTCTCGCTGAGTTTAAGAAACTAAGACAGATGTCGCCGATGTCAGCGGAAGCGACGGTTGTACGTAATTATCTTGACTGGATCCTGTCGATCCCATGGGGCAAACGCTCAAAAATTAAGCGCGATCTTGAGCAAGCTTTGCTTGTTCTTGACGCTGAACACTTCGGCCTTGAAAAGGTCAAAGAGCGCATTCTTGAATACCTCGCCGTGCAGAGCCGCGCCAATAAATTGACCGGTCCAATTTTATGCCTTGTCGGCCCTCCTGGCGTCGGTAAAACATCTCTTGGCAAATCCATCGCCAAAGCCACAGGTAGAGAATTTGTACGCATGTCATTGGGCGGCGTGCGGGACGAAGCTGAAATTCGAGGTCACCGTCGGACTTATATTGGGTCCATGCCTGGTAAAATTATTCAGTCGATGCGCAAAGCCAAGACAGCAAATCCGCTGTTCCTGCTTGATGAAATTGACAAAATGGGCATGGATTTTCGCGGCGATCCATCCTCCGCATTGTTGGAGGTTCTCGACCCAGAACAAAACGCCAGCTTTAACGACCATTACCTCGAGGTCGATTATGACCTTTCAAATGTAATGTTTGTCACAACGGCGAATACGCTCAATATTCCAGCGCCTCTGATGGATCGCATGGAGATCATTCGTATCGCCGGCTATACTGAAGATGAAAAGGCTGAGATTGCTCGCAGACATTTAATTCCAAGCGCCGTTCACAAACATGGTTTAGCGCCAGAGGAATGGATGATTGCTGAAGACGGCTTGCTGACACTCATTCGTCGCTACACGCGCGAAGCTGGCGTGCGTAATCTTGAACGTGAGATTTCTAACCTCGCCCGCAAGGCTGTGAAAGAAATTCTCCTGAAAAAAACTAAAACAATCACCATCACCTCCACTAATATTTCCGACTATCTCGGAGTGCCAAAATTTCGTTATGGAGAGGCAGAGCTTGAAGATCAGGTGGGCGTCGTTACCGGCCTCGCCTGGACAGAGGTTGGCGGCGAGCTGCTCACGATCGAAGGCGTCATGATGCCAGGTAAGGGCAAAATGACTGTGACTGGCAATCTGCGCGACGTCATGAAGGAATCAATTTCCGCTGCGGCGTCTTATGTTCGTTCTCGCGCTGTTGATTTTGGCGTAGAGCCGCCTGTTTTCGATCGTCGGGACATTCACGTTCACGTACCCGAAGGCGCAACGCCAAAGGACGGACCCTCAGCGGGCGTCGCCATGGCCACGGCGATTGTCTCAATCATGACAGGCATTCCAGTTCGACGCGACATCGCCATGACCGGCGAAATAACATTACGCGGACGCGTATTGCCGATTGGCGGGCTGAAAGAAAAGCTTCTTGCCGCTCTCAGAGGCGGCCTGAAGAAGGTTCTCATTCCTGAAGAAAACGCCAAAGACCTCGCCGAAATTCCAGATGCTGTTAAAAATGGCCTTGAGATTGTGCCCGTCGCTCGAATGGAGGAAGTGCTCATGCATGCGCTTGTCTCGCAGCCAACGCCAATCAGCTGGGAAGAACCAGCAACCGACGTCTCGAAGCGCGCTGGCAGTCTTGGGGACGATGAAGCCTCAGGCTTACGCGCTCATTGAACATAGGCGTATCGCGCCCCGCTCGGCGGGGCGTCAGCGCGGGTAACTATGACGGCAAACAAGATTGTAACGATAGGCCGACCATCGCGCGCTTGCTTCCAAAAATCCCGACTTTCCGGGGTTTTTTTAGTCAAAGTTTGCCCGAATCCCTTGCATTTCAGCTGATTTACGCCCATCACTCGGGCCCGCTATACGCCGACGATTCGAGACAGCGGCGCATGATGACGACCACGTCTGAGAGCGACAAGGTCGCCGACCTCCCGGCACGCAGAAAAGGAAAACTCCATGAATAAGCAAGAACTGGTCGAGCATGTCGCGAACCAGACAGAGAGCTCCAAAGCGGCTGCCGGCGCCGCAGTCGACGCTGTGTTGGACGCTATTACAAGCACCTTGGCTAAAGGAGAAGAAGTTCGTCTCGTTGGCTTTGGCACATTTGCAGCAAAACACCGGGCGGCTAGCAAGGGACGCAACCCTTCCACAGGCAAAGAAATCGATATACCAGCCTCCACAAGCGCCCGCTTTAAACCAGGTGCGACTTTAAAAGACGCGCTGAACAAAAAATAAGTAGAAAAACACAGTAAGCGCCCCAAACAGGCGCATTGGCCGCAAGCAGAAAGGGCCTTTGAGCTAGCTCAAACGGCCTTTTCTGCTTTATTAATGCCAACAATTGCTTTCAGGCCGCTTGCCACTCAAGCTTGGCCTGTCTAATAAACCTACGCCGCACTCTTTTGCGGCGCTCGGGCGGTTAGCTCAGCTGGCAGAGCATCTCGTTTACACCGAGAGGGTCGGCGGTTCGATCCCGTCACCGCCCACCATTTTTTGTCACAACCGCCTAAGAGAAACGCGCGGGATGAACAGATCTGCAAAGCTTCTTCTCTCTGCACTCTCTCTTTTCATCATAGCCGCATTACCATGCGCATCCGCTGAGGAAATGACCTTTCGGGTCGTTGGCGTTGGCGATTGCGGCGCAGGGCAATGCCCGCAAATTATCGCTGCACAAGGCGAGATTGGTGAAGCCACCCCTGACGCTTTTTTAAATTTTGTCCGCGAAAATGTTGGCGATGGGCAGCTTCACGGCGTCTTGCTTCTCGACTCTCCCGGCGGAAAAGTTGTCGCATCCATGGAGCTTGGTCACACCATACGCCGTCTCGGCATGGCTGTAATTGTCGCGCGCCCAGGCTCCGGCGGCCAGGCGCACGGAATGTCGGTGATATCAGGACGCTGTTACTCTGCTTGCGTCTATGCTTTGATGGGTGGAAAGAGACGCGTCATCCCGCCTGAAAGCCGGGTGGGCGTGCACCGAATGTTTAACTACTCAACAAACTTTGATTTCTCTGAAGGCGGCATCGTTCAGGAACGAAATCTTGATGACGGCGGCATGCGCACAACGCTTTCAAATTATGCGCGGTCTATGGGCGTCAGCACTGATCTCGTAAATCTCGCGGAACGCACATCGCCAGATCAACTTTATATGCTCTCTGGAAGCGACATTGCGCGTTGGCGTTTAGCTTCTCGAAAACTTTAATCTTAAATTCAGCGTCAAGCTACGGCAAGAAATAGGTCAAAGAATGAAACATATTGTTGATGGTCTTGAACACCGCCGCGCCTCAGCCCGACTTGGCGGCGGACAAAAGCGCATTGACGCGCAACATGCTCGTGGCAAATTAACAGCGCGCGAAAGAATTGAACTCTTGCTCGATCAGGGCTCCTTTGAAGAGTTCGATATGTTCGTGACCCATCGATGCGCTGATTTTGGTATGGATCAGGGCGAAAAAACATCTGGCGACGGCGTTGTGACAGGATGGGGAACAGTTAACGGTCGCGCTGTTTTTGTCTTTGCAAAGGACTTCACCGTTTTTGGCGGCTCACTGTCAGAGACTCACGCGCAAAAAATCACCAAATTGCAAGACATGGCGCTGAAAAATCGCGCGCCTATCATCGGCCTGTTCGATGCCGGCGGCGCCCGCATACAAGAAGGCGTCGCAGCACTTGGCGGCTATGGAGAGGTCTTCCAAAGAAACGTCCTCGCCTCTGGCGTTATTCCTCAAATCTCTTTGATCATGGGTCCTTGCGCAGGTGGCGATGTGTACTCCCCAGCAATGACAGATTTCATCTTCATGGTGCGCGACACAAGCTATATGTTCGTGACGGGCCCGGAAGTGGTGAAAACTGTTACCAATGAAACCGTAACAGCAGAAGAGCTTGGCGGCGCATCGATTCATACAACAAAGAGCTCAATTGCAGATCGCGGTTACGACAATGATGTCGAAGCCCTGCTTCAGATGCGCAGACTGATTGATTTCCTGCCGTCCTCAAACACGGAAGAACCTCCGGAATGGCCAAGCTTTGATGAGGCCGAACGACTTGATTATTCGCTCGACACTCTGATCCCGGATAATCCGAACAAGCCTTATGATATAAAGGAACTAATTTCCAAAATTGTTGATGAAGGCGATTTTTTCGAACTTCAAGAAGCGCATGCCAAAAATATTGTTATTGGTTTTGCGCGCGTTGAAGGCCGCACGATCGGCGTTGTCGCAAACCAGCCAATGGTTCTTGCAGGAGTTCTTGATATTGACGCTTCCAAGAAGGCTGCGCGGTTTGTTAGGTTCTGCGATTGCTTCAATATTCCGATTGTCACCCTTGTTGACGTACCAGGCTTCTTGCCAGGAACAGCCCAGGAATATGGCGGACTCATTAAGCATGGCGCAAAATTACTTTTTGCCTATGCAGAAGCAACCGTGCCAAAAGTAACGCTCATTACGCGTAAAGCCTTCGGTGGCGCATATGATGTGATGTCCTCAAAGCATTTACGCGGGGATGTAAATTATGCCTGGCCTTCTGCGCAAATCGCCGTAATGGGCGCCAAAGGCGCCGTTGAAATTATTTTCAGAGCAGATATTGGCGATCCTGATAAAATCGCCCAACGCACAAAGGAGTATGAAGATCGCTTCTTATCTCCATTTGTCGCGGCAGAACGCGGCTACATCGACGAGGTGATTTCGCCTAACAGCACCCGCAAGAGAATCGCACGAGCACTCGCCCTGCTTCGCCACAAAGAGCTCGAAAACCCCTGGAAGAAGCACGATAATATTCCACTCTAACGAAGACAAACTGCGTCATTTGGCAAAAGCGTGACCTCAAGCATGCACAGCGACAGTCTCTGCGCCTGCTATTTTCAGAGTTAAAGAGCGCTTCTCTCCGCGTTTGAGAAAAATGCCCACAGAAGAGGGCTGAGGTCTGGCTTGACGATTTGGATCAGCGTTCATAGGTTCTGACTGGGGATACTACGATGTCTCATCGCACTTAGCCGAGGCCTTTGAGCGTCGCTGTATAACACCAACCTTTGGAAGCTTTTCACGCGCCGGCAGAGAAAGTCTCTCAGAGCCAGACCTTCATGGATCACAACGAAAGACCCACTGATATGACCACGCACAAAATCACCGACGCCAACTTTGAGCAAGAAGTGCTCAAATCTGCGGAGCCCGTTGTTGTCGATTTCTGGGCAGAGTGGTGCGGGCCTTGTCGTATGATTGCGCCCGCCCTTGAAGAGATTGCTGAAGAACTAAAGGGCAAAGTTAAAATTGTTAAATTGAATATTGACGAAAATCCTGGCGTTGCCAGCAAATTAGGAATCCGCTCAATTCCCACGCTGATTATTTTCAAAGGCGGCGTTGCTGCAGCCCAAAAGGTAGGCGCTGCGCCAAAAGGCGAACTATCAAAATGGATATCTGCCGCCTTATAAAATTATTGAGTGGGCGCAATCACCAAGGCAAGAGCGCTGGAGCCATCAGATAACAACCCAAGCCAGATCCGACAGCGAGCACGGAAACAAGACTAAACCGCAAACCCATTACTGCGCCGCCTATACCCCAGCTCATAACCATCTTCACAAGGGTATTCGCGCCGAGGGCAATCAAAATAGCTCCTGCAGCTGTCTCGTATCCAACCTCATCAACGCCATGCCGCGCCATCGCCAAAGCAATGGCGTCAAGATCAACAAGACCTGAGAGAAAAGCAACAGTCAGCACTCCAGCTTTGCCAGCCAGCGCCGTCGCTAGTTTTGACATCGCCATCACAATCGAGAGCAAAGCGCCAAACTTAAGTACGGCTGGAAGATCGAGCGGATTCTCCATGCTTAACGAATCTTGCGCCATATCCTCATCTTTAACCTGCCTCTGAGCCAAGACAGCGCCTGCAAAGCCATAAATGAGACCGATGATAATGAGTGGCGCGGCAAGATAGGCCGCAAAATTGAAGTTAATTACACCAAGAATAATTAAGACACGAAAAGCCATAACAGAATTTGCAAACGCCGCCGCTCCTGCAAGAGACTTGCTTTGGAGGGGATAGTCAAAGGCACGTCTCGCCATCGCTGCTGTTGTTGCCGTAGAAGACGCCAATCCTCCCGCAAGACCCGCTACAGCAAGCCCTCGTTGATAACCAATCGTGCGAACGGCAATATAACCAGCAAATGAGATGACGGCGATCAGGACCGTCATCAACCAAAGCGCAAATGGATTAATCGCATCATATCGATCAATGGAATGGTTCGGCAATATTGGTAGGAGAATAAAACTCATCACTAAAAGCGCCAACGCCGAACGCAATTCAGGCCATGTCAATTTTTGTAACCAGCCGTGCAGAACATTTTTAGAAGCGAGCAACGCTGTCGCTGCAACAGCGGTTGCAACAGCTGGCGCTTCATGACCAACAACGGCTAGAGCGCCAAGAGAGAAGGCTAACATGACAGCGACTACGGTTGTCGCGCCGTAAGTGTTTTCGTGTTCTATCTGACGCCAACGAAAGAATGCGGTCACACAACAAAAAGCGACAAAAGTAATCGCTAAAGCGATAACGCCAGTCCCGCCATATGGAAAAACGATCGCACCCCAAACACCACCCAGAAGCGCGGCCAAAGCAAAGGTGCGTAGACCTGCAGCACGCTCGCCCTCAGCCTCGCCTCGCGCCTGCCAGCCCCGCTCAAGCCCGATGAGCAGGCCAATCGAAAAAGCTACTGACAGACGCCAAATCAAAGCCTCAACACTCAACTCATACATTTTGTAAAACCTCGTGTAGGATTATCACACAAGAAACTTAAGAATGGCTCTTTTTGCGGCGTCCGCAGATTGTATGTGCTTCGACCCTTTAATGGCCATTATTCAGGGCCAGATAGCGATGGCATGACAACGCTTCCTCCCAATCTTTCTCACCGATCTGCCGTCTCGCCATTTCTTGCAATGGATGTCTTGCGTCAAGCAAATGAACAAGAAAGCGCAGGACGCCGCGTCATACACATGGAACTCGGCGAACCCGGCGGACCGCTCCCGCTTCTTGTGCGCGAAGCCGCCGCAATCGCGCTCTCCCAAGGCGACCTTGGCTATGGTGAGGCGCTAGGCGAACGCAGATTACGCAGATTGATCGCTTTAAATTACCAGAAACGCTATGGCATAAGCGTTGATCCCGAACGAGTGATTGTGACGACAGGCTCCTCTGGCGCTTTTGTGCTGACTCTTCTTGCTGGCTTTGATCCTGGCGCGCGCATTGCTGTGGCGTCTCCTGGTTACCCTGCATACGCTAATATTCTTCATAGCCTCGGCCTAGAAGCCGCGCCAATCAACTTTGGAGCAGACACAGGCTTTGCGCCAACAGCAACCGCGCTTGAAGAAGCGCATCAGCGTCAAAAGCTGCATGGCGCTCTTTTCATGAGTCCCGCCAATCCGACCGGCGCGATGATCCCTGAGGCTGAACTCGCGAAGATTTGCAACTTTTGCGACGCTGCAGGCATCACGTTTATTTCTGACGAGATTTATCATGGGCTTGAATATGAAAAAGCTGCGCAAACGGCTTTAAAATTTACCGATCGAGCGCTTGTTATAAATTCTTTCTCAAAATACTACGCAATGACCGGATGGCGATTAGGATGGGTTGTTGCGCCCAAAGAGTGGATGCGCACGCTTGAGCGTCTGCAACAATCTTTAGCAATCTGCCCACCAAGAATTTCTCAACAGGCGGCATTAGCAGCCTTTGACGCAACCGAAGAGCTTGAAAGGAATCGTTGCGCCTATGCGCGCAATCGCGACGCCTTTCTTAATCGTCTTCCATCTCTGGGCCTAAAAAGCTGGGCTCCTCCTGATGGCGCTTTCTACATCTACGCAGATGTTTCCTGCATCACGGCAGATTCATACGATCTCTGCCAACGCCTCCTGCATGAAGCAGGCGTCGCCGTCACGCCGGGCATCGATTTTGATCGGCAAAACGGAGCGTCATGGCTAAGGTTTTCGTATGCCGGCGCAGAAAAGGAAGTTGAGGAGGGCCTGAGGCGCATAGAAGTCTGGCTTAACAACCAACGCGGCTAAAGCGCCGCGTTGGTTGTTATTATCAGCCGCCAAAAGGCGTGCGCACTCGCTGCCACCAACCGCCCTTCTTTGGACGATCTGGGTCCGCTTGCGTAATCACAACTTCTGTAGACTCGCGCGCCACCCGACGTTCAGCTTGAGGCGCTGATGCGGACTGAGGCTCAACTGCCGTAGGCGTGGGCTCAAGAGAAGACGCTTGAGGAAAAGACAGCGCTTTCTCGCTTGGCTCACCTAAATTGACGGATTGAGAAGGGTATGAAGGCGCGTCCTGCGCCAGCTTAAGCTCCTCAGCAGCCGTTGATGACGATACGTCGACAGTATCTGGCATGGGATTCAAATACTGCTCAGGCGTCGGCGCCGACCGCCGCCAGCGGCCTGGGCCACGCTCACCGCCTCGAGCATTGCGATCGCTCCTAAACTCACGCGGAGCTGCAGCTGCCCCCCCCTCAATGCCGGCCATGAAAGCCAATCCCGCATCTGACGGCTGTTCAGCTTCAAGAGGCATCTGCTCCCCATTTTGAGTGCCGCCACGCCCACGACGACGGCGTCGACGACGGCCGCGCGAAATGCCTTCTTCACCCTCTTCAGCAACAAAACGCCCTCGAACGCGATCATCACGACGCACAGAAGCTTGAGACTCAGTCTCTATCTCATCACTTTCTTGACTCAGCTCTTCTTCAGCAGCCTCATCTTCCGGCAGCAGCGCATCATCCATCGCATCAATACGCACAGAATCAACACGCAACGGCAGTGACGCCAGCGGTATACGGGGACCAGACGCCAATTCGCCCCGCTCGAGTGTATGGTAATTTGCACCGGTTAATGTGTCATCAGCAGCGACGGTGATGTGAACGCCAAAGCGGCGTTCGAGCTCATGTAAATGAACGCGCTTTTGATTAAGGATATAGAGCGCGACAACGGCGCGTGTGCGCAAGGTAATGTCGTGCGCCGCACTTTTGACAAGCGCCTCTTCGAGCACGCGGAGCACGTGCAAAGCAATTGACGCGGTTGAACGAACATGGCCTGCGCCAGAGCAATGCGGGCAAGCGACTGTCGAACCTTCAATCACACCTGCGCGTATTCTTTGGCGCGACATTTCAAGAAGACCAAAATGCGAAATGCGCCCGACTTGAATGCGCGCGCGATCATTTTTCAGCGCTTCTTTTACGCGCCGTTCAACGGCGCGATTATTGCGACTTTCCTCCATGTCGATGAAATCGACTACAATTAAGCCGGCAAGATCTCTCAATCGGAGCTGTCTTGCCACTTCATCTGCCGCTTCGAGATTTGTCCTTACAGCCGTATCTTCAATATTATGTTCACGAGTGGATCGACCGGAATTAACATCAATCGCAACCAAAGCTTCCGTTTGGTTGATAACCAGGTACCCGCCAGACTTCAGCGTGACCTGATTAGAGAACATCGCATCAAGCTGGGCTTCAACACCGCTTTCTGCAAAAATCGGGAAGGCCTCACGATGAAGACGAACATTTTTAGCATGGCTCGGCATCAACATACGCATGAAGTCTTTTGCTTCGCGATAAGCATCCTCACCGGAGACAACAACCTCATCAACATCACGCCCGTACAAATCCCGGATCGCACGTTTTATCAGCGAACCCTCTTCATATACGAGCATTGGAGCGCTTGAACGCAATGTTAATTCGCGCACGCTCTCCCAAAGCCGCAACAAATACTCAAAGTCACGCTTAACTTCTGCTTTTGTGCGCGATGCGCCAGCCGTGCGCAAAATAACGCCCATGCCCTCTGGCACTTCTAGATCGTGCACGATCTCCTTTAACCGCTTGCGATCAGCGCCATCAGTAATTTTTCTAGAAATGCCGCCGCCCCGCGCTGTATTCGGCATCAGCACGGAATAACGTCCAGCAAGAGATAAATAGGTGGTCAGCGCAGCGCCCTTATTGCCGCGCTCTTCTTTAACAACCTGGATTAACAGGACCTGACGACGCTTAATGACCTCTTGGATTTTATATTGGCGCCGCGGTCTCGACGCGCGATATGGCGTCTCATCCATTGCATCGCCGCCAATGTGTTCAACGACATCCTCTTCATCATGCTCATCTTCGTCATGATCATCATCATGACTTTTGCCATCATGGCCTGTCTCAGCAGAGAGCGACGCATCCTCTCTGGCGCGCTCACGCGCTTCATCACGCTCATCTAGTAGCCGAGCCTTTGCTTCGTGATCTGGCGCCTGAGCCTGATGCGCATATTCTTCTGCTTCTCCTTCCTCTACGGAGCCAAAACCTGCAGGATCAACAGAGATAGTGGGGTGAGCCTGAGCATATTCTGAAGCAGTCTCTACCGATTGAGAATGAGACTGCATGGGCTCGCGAGAGTCATGATCAAAAAATGAACTTTCGGAGTCTACGGCCGCGGCTGGGTCTTGCGGGCTAAAGTCAGGCTCTGATCCAGAGCGCCCATCAGCCTCAATAAACTCTTCAGATACGGCGTCATCTGCAACAGCCCTTTTTTCTGCGGACTCATGCTGACGACGACGAGAGCGACGACCGCGACCGTTGACGGCTGCGCGATGATGCTCATCATCTTCTTCTTGGAAATGCGCCCTGCTCTCTTCCTCAAGCAACGCCTGACGATCGGCAACGGGTATTTGGTAGTAATCTGGATGTATTTCAGCAAAGGCGAGAAAGCCGTGACGATTACCGCCGTAATCAACGAAGGCCGCCTGTAACGAGGGCTCTACGCGGGTAACCTTTGCCAGATAGATATTGCCTCGAAGTGGCTTTTTATCTGCAGCTTCGAAGTCAAATTCTTGAACGCGATTGCCACGCACCACCACAACCCGGGTCTCCTCGGGGTGGGACGCGTCGATAAGCATTTTGTTTGCCATGGAAAACTCTTTGCAGCGCAAGACTGGTCGGCAGCGGCCAAGCGCTCTGCGACCCTAGCAAGGGCTCGACGAACGATGGGCGGCGCACTCCAACTCTAGGGGCGCTTATTGTCGGAGAAAAAGGAAAAGGCCTGAGGCCTTGGTCACGCAAGCCGGCAAGAGCGCCGGAATATAAATTTCTCATGAGTGTCGACTGACGAGGACGACAATTTCTACGAATGCCAAGAATGTTGGCGTGGACTACGCGAGTCATTCGGCCAATATGACGGTCTAAGACGTGTGCAAAGAATACATTCCCCAACCGCATAACGCGATGGAATGTCTTATTTGCCCCGCTTATGTCCATGGTCTTGGCCATGAGATCGTCAGAAAACCTTCCGCAACGCTTCTTAGCGGCGCGCCTGCTCCATAACTGGCTGTAAACCAAAGATGAAGCACACCTGACCTGTGAGGGACGATTCGGCCCGCTTACCAGAGCGACCGCTCTGTTTCGACATGACAAGTCGACCAAACGAACCACAAACCAGGCCCTGAGCCTTTACGCGCAGCTTATATGTAACGAGCTCAAGGCCTTGGTGCAAGCGCTTAGGCTCAAGCCTCAGCGGCAGACATTAAAATGCCGAAAATGGATCCATTATAAGGTAAATGCCTTCCCCCTCTCGTCAGCCATCTCCCAAAGCCGTCCACCCTTTGGGCTCAGGTCAAGAGAGGAGGGCTGTCACAGCGTTTTTTTTTCTTGTTCTAATCTTCTTCGCACCAGCTGCACTGGCGGAAACCGTTGTCGCTGTCGCCAACAGGCTTGAAACCCGCGCCGGTCATGAGCTGATTATTTTCGACCTCACGGGCTCAGTCTCTGCCACCGCGAGGCCTGTTGCCGACCCAGCGCGGATTATCGTTGACCTCCCCGAGGTCAGCTTTCATATCGACCCCAAAGACACGCCGACGTTTGCCAGCGCAAAACTTATAAAAACATATCGTTACGGTCTATTTGCACCAGGCCGCTCCCGCATTGTGATCGATCTTCTAGCGCCAGCGGCCATCATACGCGCCCAAGCCCAATCCTATGGCGGTGGCGCACGGCTTGTTATTGAGCTTGCGCCAACCGATGGTGCAAATTTCTCTGCAGCTGTGAAGGCGGCAATCCTAACTCCGCCTGAACCCTTCTCTAACCTCGCTCCGCTAACCGCAGCGGCTTCCGGCAAACCCGTTGTTGTGATCGATCCAGGCCATGGCGGGATCGACATTGGGGCGACGAGCAAACATGGAGAACAAGAAAAAAATATCGTCTTTGAGTTTGCGCGCGCCTTGCAGGCAAAAATAACGACTGAAGGACGGCTCCAAGCCATCCTCACTCGCAATGAAGATATTTTTCTTCCACTTAACGAACGCGTCAAACGCGCCCGTGACAATAATGCATCCTTATTTTTATCGATCCACGCCGACACGTTGGCGGAGCCGCATGTTGAAGGCGCAACAATTTATACGCTGTCCTCCAAAGCCTCCGATCTAGAAGCAGCCCATATTGCTGAAAAAGAAAATCTCGCCGATCAGGCCGCCGGACTAGAGCGTAAAGAAGATACTGAAGACGTCAGTGACATCCTGTTCGATCTGACGCGTCGAGAGACGCATAATTACAGCAGAGATTTCTCTAAGATACTCATTTCGAAATGGAAAGACGCAGGAAGTCTCAATAAAAACCCCTCTCGTTCTGCCGGTTTCGTCGTTCTTAAAGCTTATGATGTGCCGTCAGTTTTGCTCGAATTAGGGTATCTCTCGAGCGAGAAGGATCTCTCTCGTTTGACTTCTCCACAGTGGCGAGAACAAGCTGCCAGCAAGACAACTGAAGCGATTAACGCCTATTTCCTGGCCCATCCGATCACTGGCCGCCCGGTTGAGACCGCTCCGCGAAACGGTGAGCGCCCCGAATAAAACACAAAAGGCGACCATTTAGTTATTCAGAAAAACAGACAAACCAGACATTAAAAAATTTAATTTCGCCTCATTCTGGGAAGACTAGAGCAGGTGACCCCATATCTGCTGCTGACGGCCCATTAGCCGATGCGGCGAGGAAGTAACGTCATGCGGATGTTTGCAAGATTTATCGGATTTATATTTGCAACCGGCGCAATCCTGTTTTTGGTTGCTGCGGTGGGCATGGCAGCGCTTGTCTTTTACTATTCCAAAGATCTCCCAGACACGGCGACCTTACAAAAATACGAACCGCCGGTAACAACCCGTTTGCACGCGAATGACGGCTCAATTCTTGCGGAATATTCGCATGAGCGACGCTTATTTTTACCTTACGCCGCCATCCCATCGCTCGTGAAGCAAGCGTTCATTTCAGCTGAAGACAAAAACTTCTACTCTCATACAGGCATTGATCCAGAGGGCGTCCTGCGCGCAGTGATGGTTTTAGCCGAGGGCGGCCGCCATGTTCAGGGGGCGTCAACGATCACGCAACAAGTCGCCAAAAACTTTCTAGTTGGCAATGAACGTTCCTTTGACCGCAAGATCCGAGAAGCCCTCATCTCTCTTCGTATTGAAGGGGCGTATACGAAAGAACACATCCTGGAACTTTATCTCAACGAGATTTATTTGGGGCTTGGCAATTACGGCGTTGCTGCCGCCGCACTGAACTATTTCAATAAATCCGTTAGTGAATTAACGCTTGCTGAAGCAGCCTACCTTGCCGCCTTGCCAAAAGGGCCAAACAATTATCATCCGTTTCAACAGCGGGAGCGCGCCATTGAGCGCCGCAATTACGTCATTGACCGCATGGAGGCTGATGGCGTCGTTTCCGCCTCAGAGGCCGCAAAAGCAAAAGCAGAACCATTAGGGGTCAATCCGCGCGTCTTATCTCCAAATTCATACGTCGCTGGTTATTTCGCAGAGGAAGTTCGACGTGACTTGTCAGAGCGCTTTGGCGAAAAAAATCTATATGAAGGCGGCCTCACAGTTAGAACAACGCTTGACCCAAAAATCCAGGCGATCACGCGCAAGGCCCTTGCTGACGGACTGGTGCGTTTTGATGAAGCGCATGGTTTCCGTGGCGCTGTATATCATGTCGACGTCTCATCTGATTGGGGAACGGCCCTTGCCGCTGTGCCGGCGCTTGGAGACGTGCGACCATGGCAGCTCGCCGTTGTTCTTGAGTTTAACGATGCGGGCGCACGCATTGGCATACAGCCCGGGCGTGAGAAGTCAGGCGATATATCCCCTGATCGCGTAACTGGCGCGCTGACGCCCGAAGGAATGCGGTGGACAGGCCGTGCGCCTCGCAATGTTTTTACCGTCGGCGATGTTATTTATGTTGAGCCGATAGCCGCCAAGCCTGGACAATATCGGCTGCGTCAGATCCCAGATATCTCTGGGGCCATGGTCGCAATGGACCCATATACTGGCCGCGTCTTCTCAATGGTTGGCGGCTTCTCTTTTGACCAATCATCCTTCAATCGCGCGACGCAGGCTTTGCGTCAGCCAGGGTCATCATTCAAGCCTTTCGTCTACGCAACGGCGCTCGACAATGGCTATACGCCATCATCGTCAATATTGGATGAGCCAATTTCTATACAACAATCAGACGGCAGCTATTGGACACCAGAGAACTTCGAAGGTGGACAGGGCACCGGCGCACACCCGCTGCGTCATGGCGTCGAACATTCAAAAAATATGATGACGGTTCGACTGGCTAATGATGTCGGCATGCCGCTGATTGCGGAATATGCGAGACGCTTTGGAATATACGAAAGCATGGCTCCCTATCTCTCGATGGCGCTCGGCGCGGGCGAAACAACATTAATGAAAATGGTCACGGGTTATTCCATGCTGGCCAATGGCGGCAAAAAAATAAAATCCACGCTGATAGACCGTATTCAAGATCGTTATGGCAAAACAACATATCGGCACGACGAAAGACAATGTCTTGGCTGTGACGCAGACAAATGGGATAATCAACTCGAACCCAAACTGATTGACAAACGTGAGCAGGCGCTTGATCCGCTCACCGCTTATCAAATTACCTCTATTATGGAAGGCGTCATTCAACGCGGCACAGGCGTGTCGATTAAAGCGGTCGGAAAACATCTGGCTGGAAAAACAGGCACAACGAATGAGGCTAAAGATTTGTGGTTCGTTGGCTATTCCCCAGACCTCTGCGTTGGGGTCTATATTGGCTATGATCGTCCACGCTCGCTTGGTAGCCACGCACAAGCCGCACTTTACACAGCGCCGATCTTCCGGGACTTCATGATGGTTGCGCTTAAAGACAAGCCTGACGCGCCTTTTCGCGCGCCGCCTGGCATCAAATTAATTTCCGTCGACGCGCATTCTGGCTTACGCTCTTCTGGGCCAGGCTCCATCTTGGAGGCTTTTAAACCCGGCACAGCGCCACCTGACGCAGTATCAGGCAATGATGGCGATAACGGACCTCGTCAGCTCGACACGCCCCATGATGTCGATCAACAAATGGGCAGCGGCACCGGCGGCCTATACTGAAAACAGACCGCCCCTTGGGTCGAGCACAAAAAACTTGTGAACGATGTCGCGCTACCAAGGGATTATTCCCCCAAATGCCTTAGCGCGGCAGCTGTCGCGAAAGGACATAAAGCCATCGCGATAAGCGATATCGCACAAAGAATGAAAAATGGCGCGTAAAATGGGACGCTGCCGCCACGGGCGGCCTCTGCGGCCGAGACGCCAAAAATCAAAACAGGGATCATTAATGGCAAAACCAGTAGCGCCATTAGCAGGCCGCCACGCCTAATCGTCACCGTCGCTGCAGCGCCAATCCCACCAAGCAGTGTAATCGCAGGCGTGCCAACAAAAAGCGTTGCGACCAGACCAAGGACCGCCGTTTGGTCTTGTTGAAGCATCAATCCGAGAAATGGCGCCGCCATGACGAGGGGCAGGCTCGCGGTTAGCCAATGCACCGCGCATTTTACGAGCACAACCAATTCAAGCGGCAAATCGCTCAGATGCAGCATATCTAAAGAACCATCTTCCGAATCTGCCTGAAACAAGCGATCGAAGGATAATAAACTGGCAAGCAGCGCAGAAATCCATAAAATTGCGGGACCTATTCGACTGAGGAGATTAGAATCTGGGCCAACGGCAAAAGGCACAATGGTTACGAGAGTGAGAAAAAAAACGACCCCCATCGCGCCGGCGCCGCCGATACGTTTTGCAACACGCCATTCGCGCAAAAATAAAGACCGGAGCGAGGAGGTCATCTTGCCGCTCCCAACGTCAACTCTGCGACTTTTGCAAGCTTGCAAAAGTCGCAGAGTTGACGTTGGGAGCGGCAAGATGACCTCCTC
>Ga0208618_1000209_pt1 | contig 27462 bp, 30 predicted proteins | sample CryBogCBE18Jul08_FD_184585 | JGI IMG/M metagenome (GOLD analysis project Ga0208618, IMG submission 184585) | Freshwater microbial communities from Crystal Bog, Wisconsin, USA - CBE18Jul08 (SPAdes) | ecosystem: Environmental > Aquatic > Freshwater > Lake | place: Crystal Bog, Wisconsin, USA...
CTTTACTTGGTTCTTTACTTGGTTCTTTACTTGGTTCTTTACTTGGTTCTTTACTTGGTTCTTTACTTGGTTCTTTACTTGGTTCTTTACTTGGTTCTGCTCTCTCGCTCACGAGAGACCCACGCTTCGACCCAGCGCGAAGTACGAAGGCCAAAGTGCGAAGAGAACGGATACCGGAAGAATGAGAAAGACAACGGGAATCATCATCGCGATCTCAGCCTTTCCGGCGGATTCGAGGAGGCGAGAGCGTTCTTGATTTCGCACCTCCTCAACCTGGCGATTCACAACATCGACTAATGGAGAGCCTCGCTCGACAGCTATCGTGAGGGAGTCCGAGAATCGTCGCACCATCGGCGATCCCGTCCGAAGGCTCAAAAGATCAAGAGCTTGCGAGAAGTTGGCGCCTTGATGAATCTCTTCTATCGCTTCACGAAGATGCTTTGAGAATTCACCCTCACTTCTCTTACTGATGTGGTTTAAAGCGTGTGCAGGACTCCGATTTCCAACTAGCAATATCGCGAAGAGCTCAACGACCAGAGGGAACTCCGCTTCAATCAAGCCTCGAGATTTCTTGCCAGCGACCTTCGCCGTCACCTCGTTGTAACTAGCAACTGCCTCTCCCTGAAACTCGTGCCAAAGAGTAAGAATCGCAAGAGCTAGAAGCGGTGCGACAGCGATCAGCGCGAGAAGAGCTCTCATCGATGTGCCTCTAAGAAAATACGTGGGAGAGTTCGAATTCGCCCCACTCGAGACATCCATATGTATGCGATAACGCTCAGGGCAAGACCAATGAAGATTATGAACATCCCCGCTCCGGTTGAAAAAGCCTGGAGGGTGCTCGGCTGCGAAGAGAGAATAACGAGAAGAATCCATGGAGCTAAGGCAGCTACCAATGCCGAGTTCTTAATCCACCCCAGCTTTGCCTGGATCTCACCACGTACCGCAATATCACTTCGGATAAAGTCCCCCAACGTCCGAAGAGTTATCGCGGTATCGCGGCTCCCTGCCCCTCGCGCAAAGTCCAGCACCTCACATACCTGATCAGCAACTGGATCATTAAATTCAACTTTGATGAAGGTGAATATGGCGGTTAACTCCGCCCCCGCAGCCAACTTTGTCTGACACTCCTTAAAAATCGATCGGGAGAGTTCAGGTCCTCGATTCGCTAAGCCCACCAGCGTCTCAGCGATCGAAAGTCCGGAGCGTAACCCCGAGATGATGTGGTCGAGAATTTCCGGCCAGAGTGCCGCTAACTCTGTCTCTCTTTTCTCCGCTCTTCTCTTGGCAATGAGATAAGGAAGCGCGGCGGCAAAGAGAATGAGGGGAATGGTCAAGACATTGCTGCCAAGGACTACTCGACCGACAATGAATCCCGCAAGAGCGGCGGCGATGATCTTCTCCTTCTTAGGAGTCCAACTCTTCTTCATCGCTCACTCCACCCTTCGGCGCGGCGGGCAAAGACCCGATCAGGATCGCCTAAACCTTTCTCATAACCGCGTCCGTCATAAATAAAGAGAGGTTCAATCTCAGCGCGGTCACCCTCGGTTCGCCCTGTTACATGTGCGATTTCAACAATCCTCCGCTCTCCGCTTTCTGGAACGAGGGAGGTGTGCACAATGAGATCGATAGTTGCGGCCACGAGGGGCGCGACAAACTGATAGGTGATGTTCTCTCCGGCAAGAAGTGGAAGTGTCTGCAACTTGGCGATGGCGTCGCGAGCCGAGTTGGCGTGAATTGTTGCCATCCCGGGAAGCCCAGAATTGAGCGCGATTAGTAAATCGAGTGCCTCAGCCTCTCGAATCTCCCCAACCACCAAATGAGATGGACGCATTCGCAGCGCCTCTTTGATCAGTTTACGCAGAGGAATTTCACCTTCACCCTGCAAGTTTGCTTGTCGAGTTTGTAAGGCAACACAATCTGGGAGTTGTGGTTTTAATTCAAAGACTTCTTCAATAGTTATCACGCGGCTGCGAATGGGAGTTGCGCTCACCAACGCATTGAGAAGAGTTGTCTTCCCCGCTTGGGTTGATCCACTCACCAAGATATTGAGCCCCACCGAGACGGCCTTAGATAAAAAGGCCCCAATTTCTGGAGACATGACGCCCAGCTCAATGAGATTTTGCAGAGATTTGCCGCGAACTAAATGCTTTCTAATGTTGACCGCCCAATGCACTGCTGTGACATCGGGAATTGCGACATGTAATCGACTGCCATCGGGCAATCTGGCATCTACAAAGGGGTGTGAAAGGTCGAGGCGCCGGCCTCCCCACATTAAGAGTCGTTCTACGAGATCACGAATGTCTTGCTGATTAAGAACGAGGTTGGTGAGCTGGCTAATACCTGCTCTCGCTACGAATATCCGGTGTGGAGAGTTGATCCAGATCTCCTCGACCGTTGGGTCGGCCATCAAAGACGCTAGCGGGCCGAATTCATTGCTTATCTCGTTCACATGCTCAGGAAACTCTAGGCGGTGACTCTCTCAAGGAAACTCAATTTTGATTGGGGATAACTTGCACTTGTGGAGAACTTCAACCACAGAAGGAGTTCCTACCAATGTAACGGGCGCTGCCGCAGAGGTGGCAGCGGCTCACTCTCAGCCATTGCGATTACTATCAGTAGGTGGCTATTTATAGATCTCTGAAGAAGTCTAAGAGCCTGCGACTCTTTACTGGTGCATCTGTCTCGACGCTGCTCGTGGTCGCTCTCACGAGTTGTGGAGCGCCATCCGGCGATGCCAGGCCAAGCGATAGCAGCCTAGTGACAGGAATAAATCTATTGGTCTCGAGCTTTGACGCCAATCATCCGAAACTTGTGACCTGGAAACCGAGTGCCGTAAAAGCGCAGCTGGCGCAAAAACTCCCCGTGGGAATCGATACCGACGCCGGCTGGTTTTTGAAGTGGCCATCCCCCAAGGATGGCGAGTTGGCGCAAGTCATTGTTCCCTGGACTCTTCTGGGTCAGTATCCAAACGCACCTCTCCCCTATTTCAATCGCCCAAAGGGCGGAAACTTAGTTCCGCAAGCAACCAGTGGAGACCTAGTTAAGACGATCACAAAAGTTGAGATGATGGGCGATCAATATTTTGCCGCTGTCGTTGATATCCGAAGTTCGGCAGTTGATCCACAGTGGATCATCTTCACCACAGTTCCATACCTTCCTGTCACCGATATTGCATATGGTTTTGCTACTGTGAAGAACAAGCAGTGGAGCGTCGTGGATTTTGGAACGGCTCTGGTTGGTTGTGGCGTGGTTCCGCCCAAGGTTGAAAGTGAGTTCGGTTATACATGTCCATCGACCCCGTAAATAGTCGCAGATTCGAAGGTAGCCGCAGATTCGTAGATAGCGCATTCCGATGAGGGTTGTTGCTGACAGAGGGAGAGTTCAGAGAAGCCTTTGGGAATCTACTCTTGCCCGTAGGACATCAAAGAGTTCTGTACTCGTTGCTACTAGCATCATTCTCGCTGCCACTCTCGGACTTACAGCCTGTGGAGCGGCTACGTACTCAGAGGCCTCGGGATTGCCAAATAGACAACTGACGCCGGGGGCCATCAACCCCGCTGTAACCCAATCAAACATCCGCAGCACGATCTGTGTATCAGGTTGGACCGCAACAGTGCGCCCTCCCGTCTCGTACACCAATCAACTGAAATACGACCAGTTGCACTCGGGCTACAACCTCGATGGTGATCTCAATATGAAGGATTACGAAGAAGATCACATCGTGCCGCTAGAAGTCGGGGGCAACCCATCGAGCACGCTCAATCTCTTTCCCGAGCCTCGCAAGATTAAGTTCAGCTCTTACTTAAAAGACCAATTAGAAAATCGGATGCATCAACTGGTCTGTTCTGGTCAGATTACCTTGAAGGCAGCACAAGCAGTCTTCTTAACAAATTGGGAGAAGGGTTATAGCCAATACGTAGGCCCGCTGCCTTAAATCTTGAAGCCGTATACCTCTGCAAGTGCCAGCAGGCTCTCGCGACCGTCGTGCCATTGCTTCGCATATTCAATTCCAGCAACTGGCTTTTGTCGGGTCGCGGCGACGCGACGAATTTCACCTTCTAAAGTTTCAGGTGTCACGCTAATAATTGGAATTTCACCAGCTTCTGGAGGCACAAAACTCATTACCAAGCGACCCGCAGCTAGCGCTTCGATCGGGAAAACACCTACAACTCCAAGGTATTGATCTATCACTAGATCAGATTGGGCCATCACCCCAGGAATCTGCGAGTGATTGAGTGATTCACCTTCAGACAAATAACTGTGATAACTAATGACGCCTTCATCACGTAATTTAATGAGGACCGGCTCGATCAACTCTGCAGACTTTAACCAAGAGCGGCTAGGCAGAAAGAGAACGCGCAACTTTTCACTTGCGGATGGAAAAATCGGTGACTCAACAGCTACGCGGTGGAAGCGATCAAAATCAATCGTGACCGGGAGCCAATGTGCATCCGGGACATCAATTAGTAGATCTTTTGTGGTAACAAATATTGGAATATTTCGTTCTCGCAAAATGGGAAGGAGGGCAGCGTTCTCTGCAGTTCTCGCCTGCATCTTCTCTAACTCAGGGCTCTCCTTGTGGAAGGGAGAGAAGGGATTACGAGCTGCATGCGCCTTAGTGTCTCGAATATCGCTGCCGTGAAAGACGACGCCGATCTTCTTCCCCATCAACTGCATTAATTCAAAATCTTCCAAGATGGGATTGCGACCATCTTTTGCATTGAGTAGTCGGAAGATAGGTCGGAGTGACTCGAAGAGGATGATGTTCTTTGAACGCGCCACCATGTCTGCCAGGTCTTGCCTTCTCTGAAATTCCAACCACTCGGTACGTGTTAAGGAGTAATCCGTGGTGAACCACTCGTTTGCAGCCTCCGCTGAAATGCGCAGCGATTCGGATGCAAACCCAGCGCGCGAAAGTTCACGAGCCCATAGCGTTCCTTGATTGGCAGAGTTGGTCGGACCGATCAAGAATCGAGGTTTAGCCCGAAAAGGTCCCTTGAGAAATTGACCGGCGAGCAGACGAAGCGAGAGGAGACGCAAGCGACTCTCTCTTTTGAATCTCACCTTCCAGAATCCGAATTCGACTCTGCGGGCGTAATTCCAGCGGTGAATCTTCCGGAGCAGTGCGATGATCGGCTTCACTGATTCAGTATCTCACTCCCAGTAAGTGGCCTAGCCCTTTGCCTCGCGAAGAGATTCATGGGGATAATCCTTCAAACGTTCGTGCGCCTTGCGCAGTTGCAGTTCAAGGCTCTTCACAGCCTGGTCAAAGGCAGCTAGATCATTAAAGGCTTGACCTTCGGCGCGAACAAATGGGCCGCTGCCTTGAGTCGAGAGAGTTACAGAGTGCGAGGTCTTACCGAAGCGAGGATTTGGCTCGTGAATGATCTCCACTTTTATTCCATCTATGGCGACCGCAAATCGATGGAGGGAGTGGAGTTTCTCTGAAGCGATGGAGCGAAAGTCTTCCGCGAGTACAGCATGTCGGGTATGAAAAATGATCTCCATGTCAAGAAGTTACTCCCTCTAGATAAGCCCCACAAGGGGAATGGCTTGGAACTGGCTGGCAATTTTCTTGAGTATCCCCTTACAAATACTGGAAAAAGTGAGAGACTTGAACTTATTGGTCGGCAATCTGCAACCAACCAATGTCGCTCGACCCTCACAACTTTTTCATGTGGCGAGCGCCGCGGAAACTTCAAGTCCCTCTCTTACTCGGCTAATTTATTCTTTTATCTCTGAGTGTCCGTGGATCCCATTGCTCGGGAATCTCCTTGACTGGGATCCGACTATTGGATCAAGGCTCGAGAGTTAATCTGCGCATCCGCATCTTCTTCGCCACCTTTGTTCCAGATGACTTTCCGCGAGAAGACTTTCCGCTCGATTTAGCGCTCTTAGCAACCTTTGACTTTCCCTCTGATACTAAAGACGAGCCATTCGTAAGCTCTCCCGGTGCGACTGGGTTCGATTGAGCTCCAGTAGCCGTTTTTGCTTCAGCTCCGTTAGCGACCTTTGTCTCAGTTCCGTTAGCAGATTTCGGTTCACTTCCGGCAGCGGCCTTGGTTTCAGTTCCTGCCACAACTTTTGTTTCGCTTCCGGCGGCGGCCTTCGCATCGCTCCCTGTCACCGGCTTAGTGCCCGATTCCGAAGTAACTGCTGCTCCCAAGCCTGATGCTATTTTTTCACGAGACGAGAATTGAGGCGCAGGCACGACGGTAGTTGTGGCGACTCCTTTTGTGCTGCTCTTTGAACCGGCCGCACTCTTAGCCGCTAACTCTTTAGAAACTGCCACTCCAGCCACCGTGCCAGCATTTACTGCTGCACTTTGAACCCCCGCATCTTTAGCAAGTGAGGCCTTAGTGGAAACTTTCTTACCAGCGACCTTCTTGCTGACAGCCTTCTTAACTTTTGGAGTGCTTGGCGAGGCCTTTTTGGTCGAGGCTTTTTTGGAGGCTGACTTCTGGGAGGCTGACTTCTTTCTTTGCGAACGCTTTGCCGTCGCCTTCTTTGCCACGGCGCTCTTAGGAGCAGAACGGGTTGCTGCCTTCTTCACTACAGCTCTCTTGGCCTTTACGAGTTTGGCGGCTGTCCGCGTCGCCGGTGCACGCTTAATGGGTGAACGTTTAACCACGGCGGCCCGCCCTGAAACTTTTCTCGCCGACGTTCGCTTTACAGGACTCGTTCTTGCAGAACTCGTCTTAGCCGCGCTCTTTCGAACCCCGGCCCTGGAGGCTGGACTCTTCTTAGCAGCGGAGGACTTAGCGGTGAAGGACTTCACTGCGATCTGACGCGGAGCACTTGCGGCGGCAGCGGCTGTCGCGGCGAGCGCCCCGTTGCTCTCAACGGCTACGGGCAATACGAGGAGACCAAGGAGCGCGATGCTTACCCCGCGCAGCAGTTGGCTCCGGGAAGCCCTCTTCTGGCTCGCCTTCTTCTGGATTACTTCCATTTGGATTTTCACCTTTCATAGTTGTAGGCGGTAGAAGACCGCCCGAATGAATGGGATTCTGCTCACCATTGGAGCGGCACAAGGGGCAGGGCGACCAACCCTGTGCATAGAAGATGGCTTGGGATGGCACACTTACCCCTATGCCCGTGAACGAAGACTTTGTTCCCAAGATTCAGGTTTTTGAGCCACACCGCGCGTCACTGCCACCGCTCATCCCCTACCTCAAGGAATTTTGGACTCGGCGTAGCTTTGCCCTAGAACTTGCCCGCTTCACCGATAAGGCCGAGTACCTAGATTCACGCCTCGGCAAGGTCTGGCTCGTACTCAATCCCCTGCTCCTGGGCTTCGTTTACTACTTAGTTGTGACCATTATTCGGCCAGGTGGAAAAGATCCTGGGCTGACCCGACTCGACCACCTTTTGATTGGGCTCTTTACTTTCTACTTCGCGCAGAACTGCGTGACAGCCGGGGCCTCCTCTATTACCGCGGGTGGTCGTCTGATTTTGAACCAGGCCTTTCCACGCGCGCTACTGCCCTTTTCATCCGCCATTCAATCTTTCCAACAATTCCTACCCACCATTCCCGTCTACATCTTCGTGCTCGTAGTCGGTAAGTGGGCCTACCCGACGACGATCGTCCCGGGGTGGACCTGGAATTTCTTATGGATTCCATTTATCTTGATCTGCACAGGTCTCACTGGTTTTGGCCTGGCTCTCGTCTTCGCGACGCTCAATGTTTACTTCCGCGATACAAATAAATTGCTGACATATATCACCAGAATTTGGATGTACCTCTCCCCGGTCCTCTGGTTGCCCAACACTCTGCGCGGCAGCATGAAGATTCTGCTCTACATCAATCCCTTGGGACCGGTGCTCGATGCCACCTCGCGCGTCTGGGTGAGCGGTGAATCCCTCAACAAATTGTCCTTCTATGGCTCGATCTTCTGGGCAATTGCATCGATCATGATCGGTGGATATTTCTTCATCTCAAGGGAGCGCGATTTTGCTATCCGTATCTAAGTCCCCAATCGAGATGCCAAATGATTTGGCAATTCGCATTGAAGAACTTTCAATTACTTACAAGGTGAGCCTGGAGGCGAAGCGCACTCTCAAGAATGCTGTGATGCGCGCTAGCCTGAAGCAGAAAGAGCGCACACGTACTATCGAAGCGGTGAAGAGCCTCACCCTCGATGTGCCCCATGGATCAGTGCTCGGCATCGTTGGCTCCAATGGTGCGGGCAAATCAACCTTGATGCGCTGTATCGCTGGCATCCTCTCGCCCACCGAAGGTAGAGTGATCGTAAATGGAAAGATTTCGACGCTTCTTGCACTCGGCGTAGGGTTTAACCCTGCGCTCTCTGGTCGGGACAATATTATTTTAGGTGGCCTCGCATCTGGATTAAATATGGATGAGATCAGCGATAAGACCGATGAAATCGCAGAGTTCGCAGCACTTCCTGATGGCTTTATCGATCTGCCTGTCCGCACTTACTCCAGCGGAATGTATGGGCGCCTCTCCTTCGCGGTAGCAGTGAGCATGACCCCAGATATTCTGCTTCTCGATGAAGCGCTCTCCGCCGGAGATGCTGCCTTCAAGGAGAAATCATTTGAGCGTATGCGCCAACTCTGCGCTGAAGCACGCACCATTCTTATCGTCTCGCATGCTCTGGCAACGGTGACTGATCTCTGTGACACTGCGATCTGGATGCATAAGGGATCACTCGTCGCAAAGGGCAAGCCAGAAGAGATCGTCGACGGATACTTAAAGTTCCTCAACGTCGGCTCATTGCCATCTAGCTACGAAGATATGTAAGCAGGTTGCGCGATGTCTGAACGCATCGATGTATCTATTATCTCTTCGGGTGCAAGCCTTGCGGATGCTCGGCTCCATCGATTAACCGGGGCTCTACTGCGCGCCGGATTATCTGTTGAGATTTTTGCACCTGGTTTAAAGCGCGATGCTCCTCGTCTTCCAGACGATTTACCAAATCGATCGCAACCAACATCATCACTTTCCGCTGCAACGCCAAGCGACGTACATGGTGAACCGGTTCTTCACATTCGCTCCCCGTGGTTCGGTGCTGCGTGGAGAAAGACGAATTTGATCGCTCGCTATCACCGCTCTCGAGTCTTTACCTTGCGCTCACGTGGACGCATCATTTACGCGATCTCACCTGAGTCTGTCGCACCAGCATTTATCGTGGGTCGCTTTCTACGCCGAAAAGTTGCCGTTGATTTCTTCGAGGATTATCTCCGACTCCTAGAGGATCGTCGCTGGGCCAAGAAGTACTTTGGAATTCTCGGGTGGATTGCAAGGAGCGATACAAAGTCTGCACTCTGGTTTGCTAAGCGATCAGATCTCACAACTGTTGCCGATGTCCAAGTTCCACCATTTGAGGCACGCAATCGACTCGTCGTTAGAAACCTTCCTGATCTCTCGTTGCTCACCCCGAGTGGCGAGCGCGATCAAACTCCGCGTGCCATCTATATCGGCGATTTGCGAGCTAGCCGTGGACTCCATGCGATGTTGCGCGTTGCAGAATTTTCGCCCGATTGGCGATTCGACTTTGTTGGAGGAGTTGCTGCCGCCGATCAAGATTTTGTAGATGAATGGATGCGAAGGAAAAACGCAGATGATCGCGTCCGCTTTCTCGGAAAGTTGCCACCTGCTGAATCCTGGAAGATTGCGGCCGGTGCGTGGGTAGGACTGTCACTTCTCGAGAACACCCCTGCCTTTGTCGAAGCGGTCCCTTCCAAGCTCTATGAATATATGAGCGTCGGCCTCGCTTCCATCTCCTCTCCACTTCCACGCTGCGTGGAATTGATTGCCCGTAGCGACTCGGGCGCTATCGAAAGTACTCCTGAGGGGGTCGCCGAAAGATTGCAGTATTGGAGAGAGCATCTCGGAGAGCTCGATGCGATTCGCAAGCAGGCCTCAAGATGGGCTACAGAGAACCTCGATAGTGAGCGGGAATACGCCAATTTCGCCGCCGAGATGGTGAATCTGACCCGCTAGACTTGCTCGTATGGCAGTAAAGATCCTTCCCAGCGCCGATGTTGATAGTTCGGCAACGCTGGGAGATGGAAGTTCGATCTGGCACCTGGCCCAAATTAGAGACCAAGCCGTCCTTGGCAACAATTGCATCATTGGTCGCGGCGCGTATATCGGCAGCGGAGTAACTCTCGGCGATAACTGCAAAGTGCAAAATTACGCGCTGGTTTACGAGCCCGCCAAACTCGGCAACGGGGTCTTTATCGGACCAGCTGCAGTCCTTACCAACGATCAATTTCCGCGCGCGGTAAATACCGACCTCTCGCTGAAAAGCGGGAGCGATTGGGATGCCGTTGGTGTCACGATCCACGATGGGGCCAGCATCGGTGCTCGTGCAGTCTGCATCGCGCCGGTCACCATCGGCCAGTGGGCGCTAGTCGCCGCAGGGGCCGTCGTTACAAAAGATGTTCCGGCCTTCGCCCTCGTCGCTGGGGTTCCCGCAAAACGGATCCGCTGGGTGGGTCGAGCTGGGGTTCCGCTCGAGGATATTGGAGATAATCGCTTCCGTTGCCCCCAAGATCAGAGCCTCTACCGACAGGTTGCGGAGAATGAGCTGGTAGCGGAGTAATTGCCCCAGAAATTGACACAGTAATTGCCTGAGTAATTGCCCCGGTACTTCCCCAGGAAATTGCAAGCGAAATATGCAGCAAAGAAAAATTAATAACGAACAACTAGCGGAGAAGAGAGCCAAGTGATTCCAGCAGCCCGTCCAATTATCGGTGACGAAGAGCGCGCAGCAGTCGATCGCGTCTTGCGCAGCGGAATGATGGCGCAAGGTCCAGAGGTCAAAGGATTCGAAGAAGAGTTTGCGCAGTTCGTAGGCGGCCGCCGCTGTATCGCGGTCAACTCTGGAACATCTGCTCTGCATCTAGGCTTTCTAGCTGCCGGTATCAAGCCTGGTGATGAAGTTATCGTCCCATCCTTCTCCTTTGCGGCTACTGCAAACTCGGTTGCCCTTGCCGGTGCGATCCCAGTCTTTGGTGATATCAACCCCAAGACCTTTAATCTCGATCCCGATCATGTTGAAGCGCTCATCACCCCTCGCACCAAGGCGATCATGCCCGTGCACCTCTACGGCCACATCGCTGATATGGATCGCTTTGAAGAGATCGGCAAGAAGCACGGTCTGATTATTTTTGAGGATTCCGCACAGGCTCACTTGGCATCACTCAACGGTCGTATGGCCGGTGAATGGGGAGCCGTGGCATCATTCTCCTTCTACCCAACAAAGAATATGACCTCGGGTGAGGGCGGCATGATCGTCACCAACGATCCTGAAATTGAGCACCAGTGCCGGATGCTTCGCAACCAAGGCGGAGTCGTTCGCTACCAAAATGAGATTGTTGGATTTAATAATCGCATGACCGATATTCACGCCGCCATCGGTCGCGTTCAGGTGACAAAGGTAAAGGCTTGGACCGAGCAGCGTCGTAGCAATGCTGCATATTTGGATGCCAACCTCAAGGGCGTTGTCACACCGTACGTTCGCCCCGGCACCGAGCACTCCTATCACCAGTACACCATTCGCCTAGAGGGTGCCACAAGTGAAGCGCGCGATAAGGCGATCGAATTAATCAAGGCAGGCGGGGTCGGTTGCGACGTCTACTACCCAACACCAATCCACCGTCTGCCATCATTCAACTCTGTGCATGATTTGCCTGTCACGGAAGAGTTAGTCAGAGAAGTAATCTCCATTCCTGTTCATCCATCGCTCACCCAGGAAGAGCTTGAACAAGTTGTCAGCGTAGTTAATGACGCTGTAACGCGAATTTAAGCGGGCGATCATGAGTAACTCCTCCGGAAGTAACAGCAATGGAAAGAAGTTGCGTGCCGGCCTGGTAGGTCTCGGAATGATGGGGCGCCATCATGCTCGAGTCCTCTCCTCGCTCGATGGTGTCGAACTCGTCGGAGTGTGCGACCCGATGGGCGATCCGCACGGTGTTGCTGGATCTCGTCCACTCGTCTCGCAAGTTGAAGAGTTAATCGCCCTTGGCATCGATTACGCAATGGTCGCTGCGCCTACCGCCTTTCACGAAGATCTTGCTCTGGCCCTAGCGGCCGCCGGCGTGCACGCACTCATCGAAAAGCCGCTCGCTGTTGATAACGAATCCGCGGAGCGGATCACAGCAGCATTTGCTGCAAAGAACTTAGTTGGTGCGGTCGGTCATATTGAACGTTACAACCCCGCCCTGCAACAGTTGCGTGCGAAGTTGGATGCCGGAGAACTCGGTAGCGTCTATCAGATCGCCACTCGCCGCCAAGGTCCATTTCCTGCCCGTATTGCCGATGTTGGTGTGATCAAGGATCTTGCAACCCACGATATAGATCTCACGGCTTGGGTAGCTCGCTCCCCCTTTGTCAATGTTTCTGCAAAGACGGCGCTCAAATCTGGTCGTCCACATGAAGATATGGTCGCTGCAATCGGCGAACTAGAAAATGGCATCATCACCAACCATCTCGTTAACTGGCTAACTCCATTTAAAGAGCGTTTAACAATCGTCACAGGTGAGCGCGGCTCCTTCGTCGCAGATACCTTGACCGCCGATCTCACCTTCTACGCCAATGCTTCTGTCGATACCCAATGGGATGCAGTTGCCTCCTTCCGCGGTGTCAGCGAGGGTGATGTCATCCGCTATGCCTTTGCCAAGCCAGAGCCACTTCGCACCGAGCACGAGGCCTTCCGTGATGCAGTACTGGGTCTTCCTGGTGCAACAGAACGGATCGTCACGATGGAGCAGGGCCTGGCCACAGTTCGGGTTGCCAGTGCAATGATCGAGAGCGCCAATACTCGCTCTGTAATAACCATTTCGAAGGGTCGCTAATCAGATGAAGATCGCAGTAGTCGCATTAGGAAAGATCGGGCTACCCCTGGCGGTGCAGTTTGCCAAGAAGGGCCATCACGTCATTGGTTGCGATGTAAATCAGAAGACTGTTGACCTTATCAACGCCGCAACAGAGCCATTTCCGGGTGAGAACTTCTTAGCGGAGTACCTTGCCGAGGTTGTCGCATCAGGACATCTAGTCGCCACCACTGATACAACAAAGGCCGTTAGCGAATCAGATGCCGTGGTCATCGTTGTGCCACTCTTTGTAAATAGCGAGGGCATCCCAGATTTTGGTTGGATGGATGCCGCCACCGAGAAGATCGCAGCTGGTCTCAAGCCAGGCACCCTGATCTCGTATGAAACTACTCTCCCAGTTGGCACCACTCGTAACCGCTTCGCGCCAGCGCTTGAAAAAGGTTCTGGACTCAAGGCAGGCGATGATTTCCACCTTGTATTCTCACCCGAGCGTGTGCTCACAGGTCGCGTCTTTGCCGATCTTCGCAAGTACCCCAAGTTGGTCGGCGGCATAAATGAGGCGAGCACTGCAGCGGGAATCAAGTTCTATGAAGAGGTGCTGGACTTCGATGATCGCCCCGATCTTCCGCAGAAGAATGGCGTCTGGGATCTCGGCACATCTGAAGCGAGCGAGATGGCTAAGCTTGCAGAGACAACTTATCGCGATGTAAATATCGCACTCGCCAATCAATTTGCGATCTTCGCTGAAGGCGCCAACATCGATATTGCAAAGGTGATCGCTGCTTCCAACTCACAGCCTTACAGCCACATCCACCAACCAGGTATCGCAGTAGGCGGACACTGCATCCCGATCTATCCACGCTTCTATCTTTGGAATGATCCACTGGCAACCGTTGTTCGCTCTGCGCGTGAGGCCAACGCCGCGATGCCAGAGCATGCCGTTAAATTATTAGCGGATAACTATTTGGCAAATAACCGTGGCGACCTTGCGGGCAAAAAGGTCGCAGTTCTTGGAATCTCCTATCGTGGCGGTGTTAAGGAATCGGCCTTTTCGGGAGTCTTTGGAGTTGTAACCGCACTGAAGGCGCGCGGCGCCGTAGTTGTTGTCAACGATCCTATGTACTCAGATGAAGAGATTGTCGCTCTTGGTTTTGAGCCATACGCGATCGGCCAAGAAGTCGATGCCGTCATTCTGCAAGCCGATCACAAAGAGTACAAAGTACTTACCAAGAGTGATTTCCCGGGAGTGCAGGCTGTGGTCGATGGCCGGCGCACAATGGATGCAGATAACTTTGCTGGAGTTACATTTCGAGTCATCGGTGCAGGCGCTTAAGTACGGGTCGTCCCTGGGCTTCCCGCTTCTCGGTCTGCCGAGTCGTCTCCAGCCTGGGAAAGCGTTAAATGACGCTGCTTCTAAAAATAGCGCTGCTTCTAGCTCTCGAGGCCCACTTCTTGGAGTGGTTTCGCGTCGCTCACAATAAAAGGCTTGTGAGTCTTTGCGGTTGGCGCGGCGTCGGCTATGCGATTGTAGGTTTCGAGAAGTATCTCGGCTTGACGCTCCCAAGACCGTTGTGAAAGAACTTCAGAGGTGTATGCAGCGCGGTACTTTGCAGGATCTGCAAGAACTAAGTTCGCAGCCCGGACAAAGTCATCCACATCTTCTGCGATGAAGACTTCGCCATTGCCCAAGCGCTTAACTTCGGCAGCCATAGTCTTCACATCGCTTACGATGATGGGAAGGTGAGCCTGCATGTACTCACCAAATTTTGTGATCAGCGAAATCTCGTGATTGAGGCGATGCAATATAGGGATTAAACCGATATCAGCAGCCGAGAGATACGAGACTAGCTCTGAATTAGGTACATAAGGCACCACATGGAAGCGGTCGGCAAGCTCTGGCGCGCTAGCAACCAAGTCCATCACCGATTTATTCTTGGGATTGGCGATCAGCGCAAGGTGTACACCAGGAAGTTGGTGGAGAGCAGCCAGAGCCGTTTGAATGCCGCGTTGTGGAGCGACCGCACCGGAATACACCATAAGTGGAACGCCTGGTGCAACGCCGATATCGCGACGCAGATCGCGAACCGAAGGTTCCTGACCATCCACGAGAGGGTCATTTGCAACAACCGTTGGGCGGGCAGTTATCTGCAGTTGATCCATCAAGAGATCATTCATTGGTTCACTCACCGAAAGCACCGCCGCGGCGCTCTTAGAGTATTTACGCTCAATCTTTGTATAAAGAGCGGCCATCGGCTTTGTCAGATGAGCAACACCGGGCACATACTCGTGTGCGTCGTAGACCAGCGCTGCCTTCTTGCCACCTTTATCTAGTGCTTCAACGATTGCACCGGCTACGGGAAGCGCGGTGTAGTCGTGCGCATGAACGATATCTGGTGCAAACTCTAGGGCGACTGGAGTAATTACCTTGACTGCGCGATTGAGATTTGGAACGACGACCTCGCTCTTGACTCCAAGTTTCTCAGTAAGTTTGCGGCGATACTTGCGCAGTCTGCGCAGCACTCCAGCAATTAACCAGCGCAGCGTCTCGTTCTTCCCAAAGATTCTGAGAAGAAAAGGCGCATGCTCCTTAGTAATCACAATTTTGAGGGGCAGGCGGATGATCCTCGAGTAGCCGATGCTCAACTCATCAGAAATTCCGGTTGCTGTAGCTCCGACGACGAGAACATCCCACCCTGCATTGCTGAGCGACCAAGCACATTTAAGAACCCGGGAGTCCTCGGTGACACCATTGAGGACGATATGCAAAGTGCGTGGAGTCGGATTCACGCCGTTATCTTACTGAGGGAAAGTTGCTACTTATGCGAGGACGGCAGGAGAAATACAACTGCCGTAACCGCAGCCGCCAGCAGCACCGCTTCACCGAAGAGGCGAATAGCAGCTTGACGATCAATTCTGCGATCCTCTTCAGAGATGACGCGCTGTGTACTTCCGAGTTTTCCGAAGTTAAATAGCCCGGAGAGGCCAAAGGCGAGGCAGAACTTCTTGCGCCCCTGTAGATAACCGATCGACATCACGAGAGCCGGCAAGAAAGTACCAAAGCGCGCCTCACGTGATGAGTGCTGATGGTAAAAGCCTAAGACTGTCGAGATAGTAAGAAATAAACCGATTCCACCTACGAGCTGGCGGCGCCTAATTTCCCGAACACCAATATTGCAAGAGCCTGCAACATATTCAAATGAATCGTCGGTCGAATCGACGTGGTGATCTAAATTATCGGACATAATTTTCTGAAACCTTTTCCTTGAGAGCTACTGGTTCCTTGAGAGCTACTGCGTTGGAGATTGCGTGAGAGTGATTTTGCAAAAGGCGCTAGGCAAGAGATTTGTTCTGCTTTTCTAAAGGACTAGAACTGGCGTTCTGATTCCTCTTCATCAACGAATAATTCGTGATTTCCGCTAGAGCTATTGGATAACCAGGCGAAGACAGATTTGAGCGCACCCAAAACCACAACGAGGATCGTGACGATCCCGATGAGGCGGCGAATGGTCTTGAACATAAGAGCAATCTACTCTCTCGCCTTGTTACTCGCTGGAATTACGCTTAGGGCGAGCCGAGAGGGGTGTGAACGAGAGGTTAACGCCCCCTAAGGAGGCTAACTCTCTAATGAGCCGCGCAGCGCCTGATCAATATCTCGCCAGATATCTTCGACATCTTCTATCCCTACCGAGAGGCGAATCAGGTTGATGGGAATGGTCGGACTTTCACTGCTCCAGCGGTGGCGACGCTCCCAGAGCGATTCGACTCCACCTAGCGATGTGGCATAGGCGACAAGCCGTGATGCGGCGCAGGCTCGATCCGCGGCCTCGGCTCCCCCGCTGTGATCGAAGGAGATGACGGCCCCAAAACCCTTCATAAAACTCTTGGCAATTGCGTGGTGCGGGTCACCTGGTAACCCCGGATAGCGAACTTGCGATACGGCAGGGTGCGATGAAAGTCGCACTGCCAACTCCATGGCGTTCTTCTGCGCGCGCTCCATCCGCACACCAAGTGTCCGCAGACCACGTAGCGCTAGCCAGACCTCAAAGGGACCAGGAATTGCGCCATTCATCTTGCGAAGATCTGCGAGGCGTTGATAGAGCGCTTGATCCTTCGTAGAAATCGATCCCAGAATCACATCGCTATGGCCAGCGATGTATTTGCTCAGCGAGTGCATTACTAGATCGGCACCCATCTCAAGCGGCTGTTGCACCAACGGAGTTGCAAAGGTGTTATCGACTGCGACCCCAACGTTAAGTTGCTTCGCCGCGGCGATAAGCGTAGGAATATCGGCGACCTCTAAAGCTGGATTGGTTGGCGATTCCAACCAGAGCAGAGTTGAGCCTGGTAGAGCTGCGAGAACTTCCGCAGTGTTTGAGACATCGACATAACGAACTTCCAACGCACCGCTGGCCTCCGCTTGGCGTAAGAGGACCATGGTGCCGGAGTAACCATTGCGAGAAGCGGTAACTACAGCGCCACGCGGCAGAATAGAGAAGAGTGCAGAGATCGCTGCGATGCCTGAAGAGAACACGAGAGTCGAACCAGACTCTAAGGATTCAATTGCGCTCTCTAGCGCGCTCCACGTTGAATTTCCAAAGCGACCGTATCCAGCCGCGCCTGGCGCTAAGAATGTCGAGTTTAAATCGATCGGAACATTTACCCCTGCATCAGAAACGCGCTCCGGACGAGCCGCTGCCACTACGCGACTTTCTAAAGAGAGGGAATCAAAGTGGGGATCACCGTGCGTCGCAGACATAGAGCAAGCCTAACGCAGCGGGGAAAAGCAGGAGCGCTACTTAGGCGATTTGCGAACTTTTAGCGCGCTCAATAGCGCGGTGATCGCCAATGTGCCCACCACAAACCCTAGAGATACGGCTAGGGAGATATCTGGCACGGTGATACCAGCAACCATTGTGTGGCCTTCGCCGATGGTCGCCTCAAAAATCAGCTTGAGCCCAATAAAGGCGAGAATGATCGATAGCCCTTCGCTCAGGTAGACCAACTTTTGCATCAGGTCACCGATGAGGAAGTAGAGCTGTCGCAGACCCATCGATGCGAAGATCGTCGCGGTCACGATTACATATGGGTTTCGGGTGAGGCCGAAGATTGCGGGGATGGAATCGAAGGCAAATAGTAAGTTGGTCAGCGCAATAGCCGACATTGCTACAACTGCGAGCGATGCACCGCGGTTGCGGAGGAATCGGATTGCAGGTCCTTCTTCCCACTCCTCGGATTCGCTCTCTCGAAAGAGTTGAAGAGCGGTATAGATGAGGAAGCCTCCAAAGAAGAAGAAGATCCAGATGTAGCGATTGACGAGTGCGGCTCCTCCAGCGATAAAGACTCCGCGTAGAAGCAGTGAGGAGAGAATTCCCCAGAAGAGGATCATCTGCTCTTTCTCTTTGGCGACCTTAAGTCGCGCCATGATTAAAAGGAGCACAAAGAGGTTATCGAAGGAGAGTGAGTACTCAGTCAGCCAACCTGCAAAGAATTCACTACGGCTACGGCTGGTGGACCAGAAGCCAAGGGCAACTCCAAATGCAATGGCGCTACAGATGTAGAAAATAGTCCAGCGCGCGACGCTTTTGAGCGAGGTAACTTCTTCCCGTTTGCGATAGGCCATCAGGAAATCTAAGACGAGAACGACTGCGAGAACTCCGAGGGTGATACTCCAAGCGAGGAGACTCGTGTTATTCGTAATCACTCCGCCATCCTACCGAGTAGGTTATCTTCGTGGCGTTGACCAGTATCGAAGATATGAAGAAGCATGCGAGGGCGATTGTAAGAATTGACCCTGCCTTCGCTCCCATCGTGAAGCAGAGTCCTCTCTGCTCAATCAATCTCAAAAGGCCTGGACGCGGACACTACGAAACCCTCGTCACTTCGATCATCTCGCAACAGTTGGCGGTTAAGGCGGCCGATACGATCAGAGATCGAGTGCGTACTCTGGCCGGCGGCTCATTAACCCCCGAAGCGCTAGAAAATTTATCCGCTGCGGATCTTCGCGCCGCCGGAGTGAGTGGTGCGAAGGCGCGCGCCATTGCAGAGCTGACAACTGCGACTTTGTCTGGTGCAATTGAATTTAAGAAGTTTTCCAAGATGAGTAATGAGGAGATTTCAGCAGAGCTACTTCCTTTATGGGGCATCGGACGCTGGACTGTTGAGATGTTCTTGATGTTCCATCTTGGCCGCCTCGATCTGTGGCCAGTGGGAGATCTTGCGATGCGACGCGGGTGGGAGAAGATTCACGAACTTGACTATCAGATTGATCCTAAGGAGCTGGATCTGATGGCCGCAAAATTTCCGGGACGACAGAGCATCGTCGCCTGGTACTGCTGGCGCGCTACCGAGGGTGATTCATCGAGTTGGTAACTAGCCGATAAAGATTTGCGCGGGGTAAGCAATGCCCGTCGAGGAGTGACAGTCGTAACCCTTCGGATTCTTCTCTAGATAACGTTGGTGGTACTCCTCGGCCAGCCAGTAAGTCATTCCATCTGCTGGCTTAATTTCAGTGCAGATATCATCGAGGCCGCTCTGCTTGAGAACTTCGTTGTAGACCTCGCGTGTAGCGAGCGCAGTGCGCAATTGTGCTGGCGTGGTTGCATAGATAGCGCTCCGGTACTGCGTTCCAATGTCGCCACCTTGACGGTTCAACGAAGTCGGATCGTGCATCGTCCAAAATTCTTCCAACAAGCGGTGGTACGAGATCAGTCCAGGATTGAATTCCACCTCGACCATCTCGGCATGTCCGGTCTGCCCCGTGCAGACCTCTTTGTAGGTGGGATTAGCTTTGTGACCACCCATATAGCCGACAGAGGTTTTTAGGACGCCGTCGAGATTCCAAAAGCGACGCTCTGCGCCCCAGAAACAGCCCGTCGCGAAGTAGGCCTTCTCAATCTGATGTGCCGGTGTTTGATCGGCCAATTCTTGATCGCTCAGTGTTTGATCGCTCATAGCCACTCCCTATGCTCCTCGGAGCCCTCATTCTTTCACTGATACCCTAAGCGCGCATGCCCTCGTAGCTCAGTGGATAGAGCACCGCCCTCCGGAGGCGGGTGCGCAGGTTCGACTCCTGTCGGGGGCACCAGTTGGCTCAAGTCACATCAAATGTGAGGAATCTTTTATCAGATGTCCTTGTTATCTCGTGAGTCCTACGAGAGAATAGGGCCGTATTCACCGCTACTGCAGCTCGGTTTTCGTATTTTTACGAGATTTGAGCGGATTTAGTCTGAATTATTACTTTCCGGTGTCTGGCCCGAACTGAGGCCCCTGGGAAGCTCTTCCCTAGATTGAAGGAGATTGTATGGATTGGCGACACGAAGCGGCCTGCCGCGATGAGGATCCGGAGCTCTTCTTCCCGATCGGCAATACCGGACCTGCACTTGCCCAAATTGAAGAGGCTAAGAAGGTCTGCCAACGCTGTCCTGTTAAAGAGGCTTGCCTCGCCTGGGCTCTTGAAAGTGGCCAGGATGCCGGAGTTTGGGGCGGGCTATCTGAAGATGAGCGTCGCGCTTTGAAGCGTCGCGCTGCTCGTAACCGCGCTCGCATGATGGAGAGCCAGAACCAGTTCTAAGTTTTAAGCAGTCAGTTCTTGAGAAGTAGGGCTGTACCGAGAGCGGGGTCCTGGAGGGCCTAAACCTTAAAGACGATCTTTGCAACAGTTTCGTCGTTAACTCTATTGAGCGAGATGCTTCCTTTAAGTTCATTCTCAGTCAGGGTTCGGACGATCTGTAGCCCCAGGTTGGAAGATTTCTCCCAATCAAAATCAAGAGGTAGCCCAATTCCGTTATCGATAACCTTAATTGTGTAAGTGGTCTCGCTGCGCGAGACCTCGATGCGAACGATATCTCCGCTATCTGCAAGACCATGTTCCAATGAATTGTGAATCAACTCAGTAACAACCAAGGCAAGTGGAGTGGCGACCTGGGAGTCCAAAATTCCAAATTCACCGATCTTGACTGGAGTGATCGGGCGAGGACTCAACTCAATCGCATTATGGACGATGCGCTCATAGACCTCGTCGAAGAGAACGGACTCAGCAGAACTTGTGGAGAGGGTTTCGTGGACGATCGCGATAGATGCGACGCGGCGAACCGCTTCAGCAAGTGCAGCACTAGCGGTGGGATCTTCAACGCGACGCGATTGCAATCGAAGTAGCGCAGATACTGTCTGTAAGTTGTTCTTCACGCGATGGTGAATTTCGCGGATTGTCGCATCCTTGGAAACCAAGGCACGATCGCGACGACGGAGCTCGGTAACATCATGAACCAAGACGATAGAACCGATCCGATCTCCCCCTTCAATCAAGGGAATGACCAGCAAATCAACGATTCCATTTCCATTGTCAAAATCTGCACGCCGCAGAGTCTTACCACTTAGAACCGAACTCCAACTCTCTTCACTTGGAATGGATTGTGACCTTTGCAAAGAATCGAAAATTGCTCCAAGTTGTGCGCCCTCAATCTCGTTATCCCAACCTAGACGACTGATCGCCGAGCGCGCATTCGGGCTCGCGTACGTTGCAGCGCCGAGCGCATCAAGGCGGACCAAGCCATCGCCCACACGTGGGGCGTATTCAGCCTGATAAATACTGTCTTGAATTGGGAAGGTGCCTTCAGCGATCATGCGAAAGACCTTGTGCGCGATCTCGCGATAGTTGATTTCAAGAGGCGAGCCAGAGCGCATCGCTACGGCATTTCGGTGACGTGAAATAACTGCAATGGTCTGTCCATCAAAGTGAACCGGAACGGTCTCTTCCTTAATCAAAATGTCGCCAACCATCTCAGGTTCTGCGTCGCGAATGATCGTGCCTGTCGAGAGAGTTTGATCGATCCGGGCATTCTTTCCCCAGGTTAGCTCTTGTCCTATTACATCTTGGGCGAAGACCGTAGGCGCAGTGGTGGGGCGGATGTGGGCGATGGCGATATGCCCCTCCGGCCAACTCTGATAATCCTTACGACGCGGAACCCAGAGAATGAGATCGGAGAATGAGATATCCGAGAGCAGTTGCCACTCCGAGACCAGCTCAGATAACCGTTCGCGATCTTTTACAGTCAACGCGGTATGCGAATAGGCGAGGTCACTGCGGGAGCTAATCGCCAATGGTGAACCTATCTACTAGTGGATCTGCGAACAGGAACCAGTTCTCGCTAACGGAGGGAGGTGGCAATCTTAGCAATCTCCTTGCGTCGCGGATTTCCTAACTTAAAACTATTCTGCAACCTACCCTGACCTATCGGATCTAGCACGCTCTCGCGCAACACATAGCGACTCTCCCCTAATGTAAGGGTGAGAAATTTGCCCTCCCACTCCCTCAACTCCCGAGAATGCCCACTCAAGATACATATGTAGGTGACCGGCACGCGCCTTACAAGTAATGGATACTCGCGCAGAAATTGTGCTAACTCGGCGACGCTATGTGGTGTGGATTTACAGATGTAGATCAGCTGGCTCGCTCTATCGAGGGCGTTATTGATGAGAGATCCGTGCCATCTGCGATCGGTCACCGCCTCTGACAAACCAGGAAGAACACCTAGGTCGACGATTGCGGTGCCATCGCCCTCGGGAATTTGTGTAGGTCGCCCCTCTCGATCCAGGGGAAAGAATTCGATCCTCTTCTTTTGGGAGAGCTCATCGTCGATGGCAGAGAGGTGAGATCTGATATCTGCGTTGATAAAGGCCACCACACTCTCTTGCGAAAACTCTTCAGCGAGGGCAGCGGCGAAGCGAGTACGACCAGGTGCGCCAGTACTCCCAGTTACAGCGATTACACGTCTTTCACGAGAACGTGAAGCTGATGGGCGATTGATCCTCTTAATGCTTGCGGGAAGGCTGGTCGGAGAACTACTCGCAGTTGTACTACCCAAGGAGATCGAGGAGCTTGAGGAAGGAAAGGTTGTGAAATCTGGAGCATCATCAACATTCTCTGGCTCCGCACTTCGGAGCATTGGTGCCCGCAACCTTCCTCTAATCGCGACCATAATTTCATGCGAAGTGAATTCGATTGAATCAAGGCAGATCAAGGTAATCGAGGGGGAGGAAAATTCCTCTAGCGCCCCAGAATCGAACCCTGGTAGGTCACTTTGATAGACCAGCACAGTTCGCAGAGCAGTACCACGCTCTCGCATGAACCTTTTAAGTGACTCCCCGTCAAAGGCTCTGTAAATGATGCTCCAGCCCTGCGAGAAGAGAAGTTGTGCTACGTAATCTTCTCTTTCAGCGTCAGGAATCGCCGTAACGACTTCAAGTTGAGGTATCTCAGAACGAGTCACGCGCTACCACCAACCTTCCCTGTGATTCTGCAGTCACGATAACTGTTCCGGTTGAACTGTTTGTGGCAAGCACTACCGCAATACTCCCCCCAAGCGCTCGCGACTTTTGATCGATGTTTGCAACGACGACGCGACGGGCCACAACGGCAGGAAGAATCGAGGGGTCTTTGGGTATCACATAGATATCCGCCAGGTCGCCTGCAAGTAGGTCTACAGGCAGGTCATCGACTCCTACTCCTACCGGAAGATAGGTGGTGGCGGTGGTATTGCTCGAGAGAGCGAGATCACTCCTCGCTATCAAATCTCCCGACTCTAAACTGCGGGCTACCACGCGACCGACAATAGCTTCGCTTCCTTTGAAATAATGAGCTTGATTTTCGCTCAAGCTTGCTTTGGTCAACTTCACATCGCTTGCTGCGATCTTTGCACCAGCGGGTATCGGTTTAGAAGCGATCCAGAATGAACCACTGGGGGCGCTATTGAGAAGGAGCGATAGCGCAAGCAGAGAAAATATCAGCGCTCCTGTCGCGAGAATTCGGCGCAGGTTTCGTTGAATAAATTTATGTAAATCGTCCATGGGAGATGGATACCGAGGTCTGCAGATCTTCGCATCCGACTATCCACAGGCTCTTAATGAACCGCCTCTCAGTTTTCGATTTCGGTGGGGCCAGGGCGAATCTGGTTTTCATTCTTTCGGATGATTTCTTCAGCTAATTCCCGTGAAATCTTCACTCCATGAGTATTAATGAATTAAGCACACCAGTGACTGCACCACGTGTAATTAAATTTCCTCGCCCCGGCAATCTTGAAGCCTGTGTCGACGCGAGAATCGCACCGACCCTCCAACTACATCTGCCCGAACCGCGCACGCCTCAAATTCCATCACGCAAGCTCTACCTAGTGCCTACACCGCAACATCTTGAAGGAGAGCAGGCAGATGTCGATTATCTGCCCAAGCCTTCGCCTTTATCTGAGCTTCCACCGTTACAAGAAACGGTGAATAGGTACGTACTGGGGGTTGTTGAAATTTGGGGTGGGCGCCGGCAACCCATGCAACTAGCTCGTCTCTCCCATCGAATTGTCTATGCCAAAATTTTGACCCTAGCGGGGAATCAACGAGAGATTCCAAAAATTCGACGTGTCTATATTCAGGAGCCAATTGAAGGAGTAGCCGAGACAACAGTGACTCTTCGCTTTAAGGATCGAGTACGTTCGCTCGTTCTACGTTTTGAGGGCGTTGATAAGCGTTGGCTCTGTACCGAATTCGCGCTGCTTTAGTTATTGAACTCCTGCTGCGCCGCCTCTAAACCCTTTTCAATCAACCGTTCAACGGCGTTTGCACCGCGCGCGATGAAAACATCGAGTTCTTTCTTCTCGGTACTCGAAAAAGGCTTTAAGACGAAGTCGGCGGGATCTTGTGGACCTGCTGGGCGGCCGATTCCCATACGAACACGGAAGTAGCCCGGACCGCTGAAGTGGGTGGTGATGTCTTTGAGACCGTTGTGGCCATTATCGCCACCACCCTGTTTGATGCGAATGGTGTTGAAGGGGATATCGAGTTCGTCGTGGAGGACAATTAAATTGGCAGCCGATACCTTGTAGAAATCGGCGAGGGCCTTGATCGGTCCACCGGACTCATTCATATACAACTTTGATTTTGCGAGAGTCACTGGGATCTGACCGAGATGAACATCGGCGATTTCCGTACGGGATTTATGTGATGCGTATTTGGAATTGCTCGCTAAGTAATCGACAACCATCTGTCCGATATTGTGGCGAGTCTTGGCATATTGATCGCCGGGGTTTCCGAGTCCGAAAACCAGCCAGCGATCAGCCATAGTGAGAAGTTAGGTCGTGCTTATTCTTTTGCAGCAGCAGCTGGGGTTGCCTCAGCAGCAGCGGCAGGAGTTTCAGCATCTGACGAAGTTGAGCGCTCTGAGAGGTGAACAACAACCAACTCTGGATCAGAGACGAGAGTTGTACCAACAGGAAGTTTCACATCGCCAGCGGTCTTGCTGGTGCCAGCAGGCATACCTGTGAGATCAAGTACCAAGAATGATGGAATCGAAGTGGCTTCTGCCTCTACTTCAATTGTGTTGTTAACGTGCTCGAGGATTCCATCCTTATCGAATTGACCCTCAGTGTGCACAGGAACTTCAACAGTTACCTTCTCGCCCTTGCGGACAACAAGGAGATCGATGTGCTCGAAGATACCGGTCAAAGGATTCTTTGATACTGACTTTGGAAGGACGAGTTCTGACTTTCCATCGAAACTAACATTGAGAAGAACGTTGGATGCCTTAAGCGCTGTTGCGAGCTCGCGTGATGGAAGCGCAACGTGCTGTGGCTCAGCATTGTGGCCATAGATAACGGCAGGAACTAGACCGGCCTTACGATCGCGACGTGATGCACCCTTACCAAAGTTGGTGCGCTTGCTACCGTTGATTTGAATCTCGGCCATTTGTAACTCCCTTATAGTGAACGGACACAACACGTTCCAAGAGAGAACCCGTCGATTACGGATATTTCTATCCCTCGCCGGAACGAAGCCTAAGGTTAGCGAACCACGGGGTTAATTAACAAATTGCCCTAGAAAAAGCCTAAAAAAGAGGGTTTAGGAGTGGCCGTCAAAGAGGCTAGTGACAGATCCATCTTCAAAGACCTCGCGGATTGCGCGGCCAAGTAATGGAGCGATCGAGAGCACAGTCAACTTATCGAAGCGCGACTCTTCTGCGATCGGCAGAGTGTTGGTGACCACAACTTCGCTGACGCGGGAGTTACGCAGGCGTTCAACTGCAGGGCCCGAAAGAACAGCGTGCGTTGCAGCCACGATTACCTCTTTAGCGCCAGCTTCAAAGAGTGCATCGACGGCCTTGGTAATTGTTCCAGCAGTGTCGATCATGTCGTCGATAACAACGCAGGTCTGACCCTTTACATCTCCGACAACGCGGCCCATAACAGATTCATTTGGAATTCGAGGATCGCGCGTCTTGTGAATGAACGCAATCGGCGCTCCACCCAACATATCCGACCAACGCTCAGCGACTCGCACACGACCCGAGTCAGGTGAGACGATCGTTAAGCGAGAGCGATCGACTTTGCTCCCGACATAATTTGTAAGAAGTGGAAGTGCGAAGAGATGGTCGACAGGACCATCAAAGAATCCTTGAATCTGCGAGGTATGCAGATCAACAACCATCAAGCGATCTGCGCCAGCAGTCTTGAAGAGATCAGCCATAAGTCGGGCAGAGATTGGCTCACGGCCGCGGTGCTTCTTATCTTGACGGGCATAACCATAAAAGGGAGCGACAACGGTGATGCGCTTTGCAGAGGCGCGCTTTAGCGCGTCGACCATGATCAACTGCTCCATGATCTGCTTATTGACCGGAGCGGCATGGCTTTGAATAACGAAGGCATCGGAGCCACGAACAGATTCTTCGAAGCGTACAAAGATCTCACCATTTGCAAAGTCATATGCAGATGTTGGTGTGATTGGGATACCAAGTTCAGCGGCGACATCTTCAGCTAACTCGGGGTAACCACGACCAGTAAAGATACGTAGCCGCTTCTCCGAGCTCAGTCGAAGTTCGCTCATGCTTCCCCCTGTACCTTGTCGGCGCCATCAGTGGCCCCAGCTTTGCGTGCGGATTCTGCAGAACGGGAACCAGCGCGCTTGCGCAGGACCCACCCTAAGACATTTCTCTGCTTTGCTCTAGCAACCCCGATTGAACCCGCGGGGACATCTTCAGTGATGACCGATCCTGCCGCCGTGTAGGCGCCATCCCCCACGGTCACTGGGGCGATCAGCATCGTGTCGCTGCCGATTCGTACATCATTGCCGATAGTGGTCTCGTGCTTATCGACCCCGTCGTAGTTGACGAAAATAGTGGCGGCGCCGATATTGGTGCCCGATCCGATTGTGGCATCGCCGACGTAGGAGAGGTGTGGAACCTTGGAGCCCTCACCGATGGAGGAGTTCTTCACCTCAACGTAAGCGCCAACTTTGGCCCCCGCAGCGAGGGTGGTTCCAGGGCGGATAAAGGCGAAGGGACCGACGAGCGCTTGCGCGCCGATCGTGGAGTCGGTAACTCGCGACTCGATGATGCTGGCACCCGCTCCGACAACAACGCTCTGCAGGGTAGTGCGGGGACCGATGATGGCGCCGCTCTCAATTTTTGTTGCACCGCTAAGTGCAGAGCCTGGGTAGATCGTGACATCACTTGCAATCTCAACTCCGAAGTCGATCCAAGTCGTAAATGGATCGATGATGCTAACTCCAGAGCGCATATGAGCATCGTTAATGCGATCGCGCATGATTGCTGCACAATCCGCCAATTGGCTCCGATCGTTAGCCCCAAGAGTCTCGGTGTAATCCTGAGATTGAATTGCAGTG